>Ga0116227_10015668_pt1 | contig 11167 bp, 7 predicted proteins | sample S1TSphgellanicum_FD_89693 | JGI IMG/M metagenome (GOLD analysis project Ga0116227, IMG submission 89693) | Host-associated microbial communities from peat moss isolated from Minnesota, USA - S1T2_Fb - Sphagnum magellanicum MG | ecosystem: Host-associated > Plants > Peat moss > Unclassified... | reverse complement strand
CGTTTTGGCCCCAACTACATCATACCAAAACCAATAGACCCGAGGTTGCTGGTAACTGTGGCACCTGCGGTTGCAAAAGCCGCTGTAGATAGTGGGGTAGCGCGTATGCCCATTAAGGATTGGGATGCCTATGAGACGGCGCTATACAATAGACAAAGCCCCGATGATAATATTCTTAGGTTCATAATGAACAAAGCAAAGCAAGACCCTAAACGAGTGGTATTTGCGGAAGCTGAAAACATTAAGGTGCTTAAAGCGGCACAAATTGTAAAGGATGAAGGTATAGCCATACCGGTATTGCTGGGCAATGCCGATAAGATACATGCACTGCTTGAAGAACATGGTATACCGCTACAGGATGTAACTATCATAGACCCCCGAAGCAAAGAACAGGAAGCCCAAAAGAATGAATACGGTGATCTCTACTTTAAGAAGAGAAAGCGACGTGGTGTGAACCAATATGAGGCGCGCAAGATGATGGTGAAGCGCACCTATTTTGGTTGTATGATGGTAGATACAGGAGCAGCTGATGCACTGATATCGGGCCTTACCCGCCGATACCCGGATACGTTAAAGCCCGCCATTGAAATAATAGGCCTGGCAGAAAACGCAAAACGAGTGGCAGGTATGTACCTGATGCTTACCCGCAAGGGCCCCATATTTTTTGCCGATACAACGGTGAATTTTAATCCTACAGAAGATGAGTTGATAGATATAACGCTACAGACAGCGCGAGCGGTAACTAACATGAATATACGGCCGCGCATAGCTATGCTTTCTTATTCCAATTTTGGTAGCAGTTCTTCTCCTGAGGCCAAGCTGATAAGTAATGTAGTGGCAAGGTTGAAGCAAAGCCATCCTGATATGGTAATAGATGGAGAGGTACAGGCAGGTGTGGCATTTGATAAAGAATTACTTGCAGAGAACTACCCGTTCTCGGATCTTGCTACAGAGGCACCCAATATTCTCATATTTCCCAATCTTGCAGCAGGCAATATTGCTTACCATTTATTGCAAACGTTAGGTAGTGTAGATGCTATAGGTCCTGTATTGTTAGGGCTGCGTAAGCCTGTGCACGTGCTACAACTTGGTACGCCCGTTCGACACATTGTGAACATGGTAGCTATTGCTGTTGTGGATGCGCAAGTAAAGTGTGGGAAAACAAAGGCTGACCAAAATGACAAGGACAAGTAGTAACAAAAGTCGTGGCACATGGCGATATAATTGAAGAAGCCTCAGCGCCGTTACGGTGCTGAGGCTTCTTAGTGTTTTGGGGGTCTGAGATCATTTTCTTTGATCAACGATGTTATTTCCAACCACCACCTAAGGACTGGTAAAGTTCTGCGACTGCACCCAGTTCTGATCGTTTTACAGCTGCCAGCTCCAGCTCGCTTTGCAATACATTGCTTTGGGCTGTGATCACTTCCAGGTAATTAGCCATTCCACTTTTGAATAGCAAATTGGCATTTGCAGTAGCCCCTTGCAAAGCTTGTACACGATCATTCACAATACTTTGCTGTTGTTTCAGCTTTTCAATCTTAACCAGCGCATCGGAGACCTCACCTACTGCTACTAAAACAGATCGCCTGAAACGGATCACGGTCTCATCGCGTTCTACTAATGCCACTTTGTAGTTTGTTTTTAGTTCTTTGTGTTGCAATACAGGTTGCAGCACACTGCCGGCAACAATGCCGAATAATGATGCCGGAATATTGAACCAGTTACTTGTTTTAAAAGAGTTTACTCCTCCCGCCGCAGTTATCTGTAAAGATGGATACATGGTAGCCTTTGTAATGCCCACCTTGGCATTGGCAATAGTAAGGGCCAGTTCCAGCCCACGTACATCTGGCCTGCGAGCCAACATTTCTGATGGAATACCGGCTGGTAAATTTTCGGGCACCGGTAAATCACGTAGAGACGTACTTCTATCGATGCTGCCAGGCAGATCACCTGTCAATAAGCGCAAGGCATTTTCCTGGATAGCAATATTTTGCTGAAACTGGGGAACCAGCTCTGCTGCTGCCAACCGCTGTGCTGTGGCCTGCTGAACTGCAAGTAATGTCACCTGCCCGGCATCAAACTCCAACCGGATCATACGTAGTGTGCTATCATTCAACAGCACGTTCTTTTGTGCTATTGCTAATTGGGCATCCAGCATCAGTAAGTTATAATACCCTTGTGCTACATTAGCTACAATACTGGTTTGTACAAGATTGCGAGCTTCGCGGGTCTGTAAATAGCTGGCGAGAGCAACTTTGTTTTTGTTGTGTATCTTTTGCCATATATCGGCCTCCCAGGATATAGACAGGTTTGCAGAGTAGTCCTCGATATGATTCCCAAGTCCATACTGTGCCAGGCTTAAGCCATTAAGACTGTTATCGGAAGGGCGGTCGGTATTAGCTGTTACATTTAATGCGAGCGTAGGTACGTTGTTCCATTTTGCTTGTTTTGACAGCAGACGGGAAGCTTCTATGTTCTTTATCGCTAACTGCATATCGAGGTTGTACACTAAAGCACTATCGATCAGTTTTACTAAGACGTCATCTGTAAAAAAACTGCTCCAGGGAATATTGGCAATGCTGCTTGTATCGCCCGATGTGCTGTTCCTGAAACTGGCAGGCAGTGATACATCTGGTGTGTGCACATCCTTGGATACCTTACATGCTCCCATAGCGAGTACCAGCATCAGTGGGAGTACGTATTTGTTTATATGTTTGTTCATGTTTTTATCTGATTATATTGTTTCTATTTCGGTCGCAGCATTACTCTCTTTTAATAGCCTTGATGCATGACCGTTTTGGTTGGTAACAGCAATAGGAACACCTGTTATTTTTTCCTGCAGGTTCTGGAATATGACGAACAGCACCGGTATGATAAATAAGCCCAGTATTACCCCAGACACCATGCCCCCGGCGGCACCAATACTAATGGAATGGTTGCCTTGTGCTGACGGGCCACTTGCTATACTCATGGGGAACAACCCAAAGATGAAAGCAAGCGATGTCATAATAATAGGTCGTATCCTTAGCCGTGCGGCTTCAATAGCGGACCTTAATAACGTAAGGCCAGATCTGCGCCGCTGTACAGCAAACTCTACTATCAAGATCGCATTTTTTGCGAGCAGGCCTATAAGCATAATGAGAGCCACCTGGACATAGATGTTATTCTCGATGCCGGTGAGACCCAGCACTATGAATACTCCTAATATACCCGTAGGAATAGAAAGTATAACAGCCATAGGCAGAATATAACTTTCATATTGCGCAGCTAAGAGGAAGTACACGAACAAGAGACAAAGTGCAAATATGATAGTGGTTTGACCATTAGAAGATATTTCCTCACGGGTTTGCCCGGAAAATTCATAGGCATAACCAGATGGCAGTTGTTCTGCGGCAACTTCCTGTATCGCTTTGATAGCATCGCCTGAGCTATAGCCAGGTTTAGGAATTACATTGACCTGTATGGAACTGAACAGATTGTAGCGCGAAGCAGTCTCGGAGCCATATACCCGTGTGAGTTTTACCAGCGTATTTATTGGCACCATTTCGCCGGCCCTATTTTTAACGAACACCCTGTCTATTGATGATGGATCTGTTCTGTCCGCAATATCGGCTTGCACTATAACACGATAGTATTTTCCAAAACGGTTGAAATCGGAGGCCTGTGCACTCCCAAAGTATGCCTGCATGGTTTGCAGTATGTCTTTAACGCTAACACCAAGTTGGTTCGCTTTCTCTTCATTCACATCCAGTTGCAATTGAGGATAGTCGGATTTGAAGGTAGTGAATGCATATGCGACAGCTTTTTTCTGCATCAGTGCGCCTATGAACGTATTGGCCACACCACTAAATTTAGGGAGGTTCCCTCCTCCTGTTTTATCCTGCAATACTACGTCGAGCGCCTCCACATTGCTAAATCCGGGAACAGTTGGGAAACTAAAAACAAAGAAAGTACCGCCTGTGACTTGATCTAATTTGCCTCTTATTATATTTTGTAAAGCATCAATGTCCTTTACTTTCCCCCTTTCGTTGTCGGGTTTTAATAGAACGAACATTACTGCAGACGATGGACTATTGGAAGAGGTCAACAGGTTGAAGCCCGAAATAGAAGTTACAAACCGGGATGCCGGTAGTGCGCTTAATGAATCTTCCGCCTGCTTTAATATCCTGGTCGTAACATCTAATGACGTTCCAGAAGGTGTAGCAACAGCGATAGCTACAAAGCCCTGGTCCTCTGTAGGTATGAATCCTGATTTGGTTCGTTGGATCAGGAAAACAGTAGTGACAACGACCAATGCTAGGCCCCCTATGCTTACCCATTTATTGCGTATCAGGAACTTCAACCCAACAATATATCTATTAGTAATAGTGTTGAAGCCATTGTTGAAACCAGCAAAGAATTTCTCTTTAAATCCCATAGGCGTAGTGCTTCCTGGATGCGTGCTCTTAAGGAATAAAGCAGCCAGGGCGGGACTTAAGGTCAGGGCATTTAATGCAGATATAACAACAGCGATGGACATGGTAAAGGCGAACTGCCGGTAAAAAATACCTGTTGAGCCACTCATGAAACCGACTGGTAAGAACACCGCGGCCATTACCAATGTTATGGATATGATAGCACCAGTAATTTCATGCATGGCCGCCAGCGTGGCCTGTTTGGGAGCCATATGTTTGTGCTCCATTTTGGCATGTACTGCCTCTACGACCACAATGGCATCATCTACCACGATCCCAATTGCCAGCACAAGTGCAAACAATGTAAGCAGATTGATAGAGAACCCGAATAAGCTCATAAAAAAGAGCGTTCCGATTATGGATACAGGGACGGCTATAGCGGGTATTAAAGTAGACCTGAAGTCTTGTAAGAAAATAAACACAACGAGGAACACCAGGATAAAAGCCTCTATCAAGGTATGCTCTACTTGGGTAATAGATTCATCGAGGGCTGTTTTTGTACGATAGAAGTTGTTGTACTTAATGCCTGCAGGGAAATCTTTAGCTGCTTTTTCCATCAGCTTATCAACAGCTATCTGTATATCGTTAGCATTGGAACCTGCCAATTGTATAACACCTATGGCTACACCATCATGCCCGTTCAGGTGACTGACGCTGGTATATGAATAAGCACCCAGTTCTACCCTGGCCACGTCTTTTAAGCGTAGTACAGACCCGTCTGCATTTGCACGTATAGTTATATTCTCATACTCCTCTGGTTTGGTGAGTTTTCCTTTGTACTTAATAATGTACTCAAATGTTTCTTTGCTTCTTTCGCCCAATTTGCCGGGAGCAGCTTCCAGGTTCTTGTCCTGTATCGCACCCATCACTTCCGCCGGCGTTATCTTGTATGCGGCCATCTGGCTTGGGTTAAGCCATACGCGCATAGAGTAGTCTTTAACGCCACCAAATATGCTGGCAGAACCTACACCTGGTATACGCTTGAGCTCTGGTACAATATTGATCTGTGCGTAGTTGGCCACAAAGGTCTGATCGTACTTTTTAGGGTCTTCGGTGTATATACCTATAGCTCCTATGAGGCTATTTTGCTGTTTTGTGGTGGTAATACCTTGCTGCACTACCTCTACGGGCAATTGACTGGTAGCCTGCGCTACACGGTTTTGCACGTTCACAGCTGCCTGGTCTGGGTTGGTGCCTTGTTTGAAATATACGGTGATAGCTAATGTGCCATCGTTGCTGGCGGTAGAGCTCATGTAGCTCATATTTTCCACACCATTGATAGACTCTTCAAGCGATGGCGCTACAGAACGTAGCACGGTCTCGGCATTTGCGCCCGGATATACCGCCGCTACCAGTACTGCCGGAGGCGCTATATCGGGGAACTGTTGTAAGGGCAGCCGGGTCAACCCGATAATACCCAGTATCACTAATAGTACGGCGATAACTGTAGACAGTACCGGCCTGTTTATAAATCTTTGAAACATGTTCTTTAAGTTTAGGGTGCATTATTTATTTTCAATAGCGGCGGCGACTTTAGCTGACGCCTTTTCGGGATGAATTACCATGCCTTCCTGAAGATGATCTATCCCGCTCTGCACTATGACATCACCGGCTTTAATGCCATCTTTTACCAAGTAATTATTCCCGCTTTTGCCTATTATAGTTACAGGTACTCTTTTCACTTTGTTACTATCGGCAACTGCAAAAACAAATACTTTGTCCTGCGCGTCAACGGTGGCAGACTGGGGTATCACCAAGGCATCATCATGCTGTTGGCTCAGACGTACTTTACCTGTATTGCCCGACCGCAGTAGACCTTTAGCATTGGGGAAAGTGGCCCGTAAGGTTATTGCTGCAGTATTCTTGTTGAACTGACCGTCTATCATATCTACTTTCCCTTTCGACTCATACTCACTATCATCAGAAAGTAACAAGGATACTACGGGCATTTGTTTCAGTTTGTCCTTCAATGTTTCGCCAGGGTATTGTTTTTTAAACCCGACGAAATCCTTTTCACTCAGCGAAAAATAAACGTGTACCTCATGTACATCCGAAAGCTGAGTGAGTGCATCAGGGTCTTGTGGTGATACCAGGCTTCCTTTCTTCTTTAATAACCTGCCGATATAGCCGCTAACAGGTGCCTTTATAAGCGTATATCCAAGGTTGATCTGTGCTGTGGAGACACTAGCTTTAGCCTGCTCAATATTTGCCCTGGCTACCTGGTTGGCCGCCTTAGCTGTTTTTAGCTGGTATTCTGATACCACTTTATTCTCAACCAGCGGGGTAATCCTGTCGATCTCCAACTGGGTGTTTGCAAAGGCCGCCTCAGCTGCGTGTAAACTGGCTTGTGCATTATTTAACTGTGCGCGATAAGGGAGGTCATTGATCTTGAACAATGATGTACCGGCTGTGACAAATGACCCTTCGTCCACGAAAATATTTTCGAGTGCACCGTTCACCTGTGGGCGTACTTCTACATTGACCGTGCCTTCTATTGATGCAGGGTATTCCTGGTAAGTAGTTTCAGTACCTGGCGCTACAGTTATGACCGGTACTGATGGTGGCGCTCCTCCCTGACCCATGGGCGATGGAGCTGAACAGCTGACATAAAACAGGCTGATAAATGCAGCTACTGTTAGTAGAACACCATGGATCTTCCTATTGGTGTTGAACGAATGTATAGATGGATGTTGCATACGGGTGTGTTTAGAGACCATTTCTAGTCAATATTAATTTTACGTTATTAAATAATTTAACGCTGTTAAATACTAAGGCAAAAAAAATTACGTTTTTAGTGATCGGATTATGCCGGTTATCGCTGTTTTTAAAACCTCCTGGTTCGTTTCGTCAGAAGTATTCTTTCTTACCATATTAATAGAAATGAGACCGTGTATCACCGACCAGAAAGTATAATATTTGATGCATACTTCATCTTCAGTTGGAATAGGTGGGGTCATTATTTGTTGTATAACGCCACTGATCATATCAGCATAGAGTTCAGATTCTGGTAATATCCTGGCCATCTCACAACAGTTCACATCAACCCCGTACATCAGCTGGTACAACTCTTTTTTTCTAAAAGCAAAGTTCCAATAGGCCAGCCACATTGCCTCAAGTTGCATTGCCGGTTCACTGTACTTGTCCCTGGCTTCTTGTACATCATCGCTCAATATCAAAAAGCCTGTGCGCGTCAACTCCAGCAATAGTGCTTCCTTATTAGCAAAATACTCATAGATGATCGGCGCAGTGTATTCTATCTGGTCAGCAATTTTACGCATACTCAACGCCTGCCAGCTCTCTTCTTTCACAATTTTGAGGGCTGCCACCAAAATATTGGTACGGGTATCGTCTTTCAGACGTTGTATCCTGTCCTTGCTTCCCATTTTATAATTGGTAGATCGTTTAACAGCGTTAAGCAAATGTAGATACTCTTTTTGTTAGCGAACAACAATACTATCTATGGGGGTATCGAAATAGTTTACTGGAAAGGAAATAAAGTGCCCCTGAAGTCTCAGGAGCACTTTATGTTATCATTATTTAAGGTGATGACCAACGAACCTTTCATCTTAAATAACAGCTAAAATAGCTGCCATACCCCCAAAGGAAGCGGGTAAATTTGTAACACCATACAAATTTACCCGCTTGAGAAATAAGAACGAAGCCTTATTTTTTATTCATAGAAGCCGGTAGTTGCGGCAATGGGACCAGCTGACTGGAAATATGGCTGAGCCCGAACTTGAGTGGCGAGAGGGTATTGTTGTGACAGTAAAAACACGTACCGGTTGAAACCTGATCGTATGTTTCCATAGTACTGTTTATAAGCAAATTAGTGCCTACGGCGACACCAGGGGTTGTATTGGTAGGTGAATACGGAGTACTATTAGGATTAGCCCCGCCCTGGGTCCATGTAGCACCTATCAATCTATAGTTCTTTCGCATGTCGTTGCCAACGAGTTGCCCAATTACGGAATTGTTGATGCTGATGACCTGGGTGTTTGATTCAGCCGTACTCTTAACTTGTGGATTTGGAGCAGAAGAATCTTTTGCAGTGCCAAAAGGATTATCGAGCATGGTAGGGCTTGCACTGATAATATGGCCACCAACGCTGTCTATATTAAGGCCGTTGTTTACCATATAAGGTACGTTGAAACTGGTGCCTGCTGTGGTATTGCATAGTATCCAGCCAGCACCGGAATCGGCAGGAACAGATACTTTTGCTTTTTTAAGGTCAATGTAGTCATAGGCCCCGTTTGGCGCGTTGTTCTTATGTTCAAAAGTAGCCCATATCATTTCCGGGTTTCCCTTGGCACTGCCTACAATATGCAAACCTATAAGTGCAAGCTTAGCTTTTCTTGTACCTTTTGCTACCCACTTGTACTTATCGGTCGTATCATACTTGGGTACCATGGCATCGATAGTAATATAGCTACCCGGATCTTTAAGGCCGCTAACTTCTACCAACGCAAGTTTTAATTCCATTGCCAGTGCATTTGAGTCGCGCAGAACGATGCCTCTTTTTCCAGCATAGGCACAAATGTTATCTCTTTCCTCAGCAGTTGTTGGGAAGAGGTCTTTTATAAATGGGGGCTTCGGAACTGCTTTGGCAGCTGTAATGTAATAAGCATACACGTCGTTGACCATCATTACATAATAAACGATAGAATTGTTCTGTGCAGCTATCAATACATTGCCGGTAGCCTGGCCTACAGAAATAGTATGCTCGTCGCCAGCAGTATCAATAAATACTTTTTTACCGCCTACCTCGAACTCTTCAACTATTCTGTTCTGGGCGACCTTATGTTGGAGGACGGCCTTTGGATGGGCTATGACCGCACCTTTCGCATCTTTGAAGACGTGGTGCTGCGAATCTGTGCCCTCTTCTATTTTGGCTACTTGCTTCACCTGCTTGTTGCCTGTCGCTGCCATTGCAAGAACAGACTTTTCGTTATGTACTTCTACTTCAAGCAACCTGCCTTTGTCATCTATTACTATCGGTAGTTCATTAGGCCCTGTCTGGTTTATGGCGCTTGACACACTTATCAAGGTGCCCGGGTTATGGCGGGTCATGATACGTTTCCCTTTCACCATCTCTGATACATCATAGAAAATAGTATCTTCCATTACCGTATTGCCCGGAGTATAAGCTGTTCCTTTTGCCGGAGAAGCCAGCCAAAGGAACATTTGTTCTGACCATGCATAGAAATCTCAATTGGTATTATCCGGAAAAGAAACACTGTTTGCGGGCATCACTTTGCCGTTCTCTACAGCCTTTCCACCAACATACCAGGAATTGAATGTTTGCGATGGGACCGTACAGATCGTGTCTACATCTTGTGGCAGCCAACCATGTGCATGAGGTCCCGTTTGGGTCTCGGTGGTTGACATGTTTGTTGCTACAGTTTTGGTGGAGGTCTCACTCCCACATCCCCCTATAAGGAACGCGCATAAAACACCAGCAACTGCAATGATATTGCTATTTAATTTGCTCATTTTATTTTGATGATTTTAGATGTTATTGAAAAAGAAAATTGCCGGTAAAAAACAACACTACATCATTTCTTAGACCGGCAATTTTTAAAGTGACTTACAAACCATACACAATTGCAAATAGAGCCAATATCTTATATGCCAATTTATCCGCAGGGATTAGCTGTTTCACTCCATGCTTTAAAATTTGCACACATTTCAGGTGTCCACCTGGTACCGCCTTTAGGCATGTTGCCACTTAGGACCCTTTTGTAAATTTCACCTGCGTTCTCTAAAACACTGGCGCACTGGTCTAATTCAAGACCATAGTTTGACATACAATCGATGTCTTTCTGTGTAAAATAACTGCTGATGCATGCCCATGTTGGGTCCATGCAAATTCCATTTTGTTCCATCTTCCTTTTAGTTTTAGAGGTTTGGCCCTACTCTGTTGAGGCTTTTCGGATACGCCCCCGTTTTAAATACCTGTACGGTCAGGTTTATATCGTTATATGAAATAGAAGAATTAAAATTGAGCTTATCAGTGGGTATTCAGATCGTGGTCACTTTACTTTTGAGCGACTGCCGCCGCACTTTCTATCCGACATCTGCATTCGGTGTTCTCTTATAGCTGTGTAACTATATAAATAGTCAAAAACATTAAGAAGCAGATGCGAAAAAGGTTATCTAAATGCTTCTAAAAGTAAAACAGTATTTCCCTTTATAGAGTATTTTTATATTATATATGGATGCCAAATTAGTAAGGTATTTTCACCCATGCAAGTGTTTTTGGATTTATTTTATAAATTCCTTGTGTAGCGTGTTTATGAGCCTGCCGTGGCAAGTGGGGGATGCCCCCGGATGAGTAAAAGCGGGTATACATTTTTGGATGTGGATCAGCGCATCATGTTAAAGGAAAAAGGGTCTCAAACATTTCTGTCTGAGACCCTTTGCGTAGCATTTGTATGCTGCCCCTTTCTAAATTGACCGATAAGTATTTTATATACCTATCAACTTCTGACATTAGCAGTGTTCGCTCTACTATTGTCTTTCATTATTCTCGTCATTAATATTGTTCAACCACCCTCCGCTGAAACCAGCCCGCTTTAGTCCTTTCACCATATAAGGGCAATTTTTCATTACATTCCAGATGAGCCCGGTATTGTAATTCTCTATCATCAATACTACTGGCCCCTGGTTGAGGCCATATTGCCATTCGGAAACCCAGCCATTGGGGTTTACGGTCT
>Ga0116227_10015666_pt1 | contig 11168 bp, 10 predicted proteins | sample S1TSphgellanicum_FD_89693 | JGI IMG/M metagenome (GOLD analysis project Ga0116227, IMG submission 89693) | Host-associated microbial communities from peat moss isolated from Minnesota, USA - S1T2_Fb - Sphagnum magellanicum MG | ecosystem: Host-associated > Plants > Peat moss > Unclassified... | reverse complement strand
CCCGGAGCAAACCGAATATCTCGACCATGCGCTCGACGGCTGCGATCAGATGACGGCGCATCTCAATGATCTGATCGACTCGGCGCGTCTGGATATCGGCAAATTACGGCTGAAAATCGAGCAGGTGCGTGTACCGTGGCTCGTCGACTTCGCGATGGCCTCGATCCGGCAGATGGCAAACGCGAAGTCCCTGCAACTCGAAGCGCAATTGACGCCGGACCTCCCCCTCGTCAATGCGGATCCCGTGCGGCTCACGCAAATCCTCGGCAACTTGCTGGGCAATGCGGCCAAGTTCACCGAGCCCGGCGGCCGCATCACCCTGGCGGCTCGTCCCGTCGCCGGCGATAGCGGGCGCGTTGAATTCAGCGTGACCGATACCGGCTGCGGGATTCCGCCCGAATATCTTTCGCAGATCTTCGACCGACTATTTCAGGTGTCGTCCGCCGGCGATGAACTCATGGGCAGCGGACTGGGCCTCGGTTTGTCGATCGCACAGCAACTCGTCAATCTGCACGGCGGTCAGCTGCGGGTCGAGAGCGAGGTGGGGCGCGGCAGCACCTTTACGTTCAGCCTGCCGGCCGCTTCAGCCGTTCGGGAACAGAGCAGCGCCGCCTGACGGTAGCCGCGTTAGGATTCCAGAAACAGGCGATGCAGACGCCGGGATTCTTCCTCGCCGAGAGCGGTGAGCACCTGGTGCAAGGGCTCCGGTTTACCGAACGCATATCCTTGCGCGTAGTCGACTCCGAGTTCGCGGACCTCGTCGGCTATTTCCTTGGTCTCCACGAATTCCGCCACCGTATCGATTGACATGCCGGCCGCCAATTCGACGATGGCTCTGACCGTGGATCGCGAATTTCGGTCCGTGGCCACGTCGCGCACGAAGCTGCCGTCGATCTTGACCCGCGAGATCTGCAGATGCTTCAAGTAGGTGAGCGAGTTGGCGCCGGTTCCGAAATCATCGAGGGCAATGTGGCAGCCCAGGGTTTTCAATTGACGGATCAGTTGATTGGCGCGGGCTAGGTTCGTCACCGCCGATTGCTCGGTGATTTCCACGGTGATGCAATCCTGCGGCAGCCGCGCCGCCTTGATTTGCTGGGCCAGTTGGGTGACGAAGGTTTCATCGCAAATCGACTGCCCCGAGACATTGATGGAAATACCGACGCCGCGCGTGCTCAGCATGCTGCGGTAGGGCGCCAGCATGTCCATCGCCCGCGTGGTGACCCAGCGGTCCAGGCTCGGCAGCAACTGGTAGCGCTGCGCGGCGCTGATCAGCGGTCCCGGCATCACCAGGCCGCCGTCCTCGTCGATCAGCCGCACCAATATTTCATAGCCCCCGGCGAGGGTGGTGCTGCGCAAAGGCACGATGCGCTGCGCGTAGAGGATCAGCCGGTCTGACTTGAGCGCGGCTCGCAGCTTTCCCACGGCGACGACATCACCGTGGCGGCGAATCATGCTGTTATCCGTGGAGGCGTAGATCTCCACGCGATTGCGGCCCTTGGTCTTCGCCGCCTTGCAGGCAAGCTCCGCCATCGCCAGCGCACGGTCGAGCCCCTGTGGCATGGCGGTATACGAGGCTACGCCGCAACTTATCGAGACATCGACGGAACTCTCCGCGGGGCCTATCTTCACGCGCGCGGCCGCAGCGCGAATGGCTTCGGCGACCTGTGCCGATTGTTCGAGATCGGTGAGCGGCAGCAACACGGCGAAACGATCCGCCGAAATGCGCGCCGCTATGGCGCCTTCCGGCAGCAGCGGCGGGGCCAGCAGGTCGGCGATCCGTACGATCAGCTCATTGCCGAGTTCGAAGCCGTGCAATTCGTTGAGCACGTGCATGTGATCGACGTCGATGTAGAGAATGCTGGCGCTTTCCGCCCCCTCGCCCTGTGACTGGCCGGAAGCCTGCTCGAGGCCGCCGCGCGTATACAGACCGGTCATCAGGTCGAATTGACTCTCGACGATGCTCGCGGCCTGCCGCCCCAGATGGCGGGCCATGAAGATGTGGCGGCTGGCGAACTCCGGCGCCGAGGAGGGATTGTAAAACCCCAACACGCCGATGACTTGGCCTGAGTCGCGCACCACCGGAACCCCTAGAATTCTGATGCGCGGCTGCTGCTGCTTGCTGCCGGCGCCGCCCACGATCAGGGGTCGATTGTGCCGCTGCGCCCAGGTCAACAGGTGCTGCTTGGTTTTTTGCCACGCCTCCAACAGCCGTGCCGCGTGGCGCGGCGACTGAGGCCGCTCGAGACACAGACGTCGCCCCGGAATGTAAATGACGCCGAGCGCGCTTTCCAGACGCTGCGCGGCACTATCGAGCAACTCCTGCAGGACCAGTTTCTCATCGGTGGAACCCTTGAGATTGCTGGTGACCTTGAACAGCCACTCGAGTTCGGCGGTCCGTTCGGTCAAGGTCTGGATGCGCGATTTCACCGGCAATGCGCCGGACATCTCCCGGTGCACGCATTCCAGCAAGGGCTTGAGCGCGCGTTGCAGCTCCGCCGCATGCTGCGAGGGCTTCGCCGGCGGCTGATTGCGGTCTTGCTGAATGCAGAACACCCCGAGCAGTGCTCCGTCCGTCTGCTCCAGCGGGATGGCCGTCAGCCATTGGCCACGCGCGAGCGAGGTGACCTGTGCGGTTCGTGTCAGGCTATCCACCCAGTCGAGCGAATTCACCCAGCGGGCGATCGCAGTCATTTTCAGCTGCGGAGTCTGGCCGCGCGGCCGCAATTCGTGATCGAACAGGCAGATGCCGGTCGAGTCGCCGACCAGGCTCTTTGCCAGCTGCGCGTATGAAGCAAGGAGCGGGTCCTCGGGAGGATTCGTCGCGCTTGTGTCGTTCAAACTATCAAACTCCCTGGATCGCAACCCGCAGCAGCCAACAATGGCGTTATGCTGCCGTCACTTACTTACCATTATCGGCCTCGAGCGAGCGACCTTGACCGGCGGCCAGGACGTGCTCCGCCGATGTCGACTTAACATATCAAATGCCGGACGGCGCGGCGCATCACGGACGCTAGCACGTCGCCGCATTAAACTAGTTGCGCTAGTGATGATTCTGTAGAGAAGTGAGATCCTAGGGGTAAATTAGGCCGGCCGCGTTGCGCGTAACCGGCCTTTTTTTTCCCCCGTCGCCCATTTTGCCGCCGGCAATCGCTTCGAGTTGACAATATCCGCCGCGGCGCACCATGCTTGAGCCACCGACCAATTGTCGGCCGGTCGCTGCCGCGGATGACCCTATTGAATTTACCTGCGCCTTACCGCGTGGAATGGTTTCCAGCTGAATCCTCCGCTGCTGCCGCAGCAGCAGGCGGTTCGACGCATCATGTGGTCGTGCTGACCGATGGTTCCCGACTCATCCTGCCGTTGACGCCGCTGCCGGGCGGCGACAAGGCGGTCGCGCTGTTGATGTCCAATCAGACCGACTTCATGGTCGAACGGAAAATCGTCGAGCGGATGATCGACCCGGTACGCGCCGCGGCGCCCGACGCCGTGGTGGGAATACCGACGTTGGGTCTTACCTATGCGAGGCCCGTGGCACAAGCCATCGGCTTGCACGATTTCGTCGCGCTCGGCCACTCGCGCAAATTCTGGTACGACGATGCGCTGTCGGAGGCGGTGATCTCCTCCACCAGTCCCGATCACAGCAAACGCGTCTATCTCGATCCCGCGCTGCTGGATCGCGTTCGTGGGCGGCGCGTCGTGGTCGTCGACGATGTGCTCAATACCGGAGCCACGATGGCCTCGGCGATCAACCTGCTGCACAAGGCGCAGGCAAATGTGGTCGCCATCGTCGTCGTGCTGACGGAGGGCTGGGACTGGCATGGCAAGCTCGCCGGCATCGATCCCGCCATTCCTGGACTGGTGCATGCCCTCGGGCACATCCCGCTGTTCTCACGAAGCGCAACAGGATGGTTGCCCATACCGGCAACGACAGCCGGCGCGCGACCGGCGTAAGCCAAGCCGTGGAGATGGATCAGGCCGTGGAGATGGGCTAGGCCGTGGAGCAGGGCAGTTCGTGCAAGGTCGCCCGGGCCGTCGTCTGTCTGTGGTTGCTGCTGGCCGAATCATTTTGTCTGGTGCCCGCGGCGCGCAGCGCGGACCTCAAGCCGCTGCGCGTGGTTTACTTCTGGCCGGTGCAGGGCTTTTTATTGATACCCATCGTGGTCGGGCAAAAACACGGCATCTACGCACGACATGGTTTGGATGTGTCCATTGAATTACCGCCCGATGCGCAGACCACGGCGCGCATGCTGGCGGTCGGTCAGGCGGAGATCGCGATGGAGCCGCGCACCGATGTCGTGTTCGCTGCCAACATCGAGTTGCCGCTGATCTCCATCGCCAATTACGATCAGCACAACAGCTGGTGCGTGGTCGGGCGTCCGGGTGAACCGATCGACCTTGGGTCGCTGCGCGGAAAAAAAGTCGGGATCTTTACCGATTCCTGGACCGCCGTGATGATGCGCATGCTGTTCGACCGGACCGGCATCAGCAATTCCGACGATGTCGAGCAAATCATCACCCAGTTCGAGGATATGCCGCTGCTGCTGGCGGGGCGTCTCGATCTTGCGACCAATACGGCGCCCTTCGCGGTCGCAGAGTCGGTGGTCGGCACCGGCAAGCTGCCGAATCTCGCCTGTCCCGACCGCACCGGCATCCCGGACATTCCGGTTTGGTCGTTCACCGCCACGCCCGGTTGGTTGAAACTCCATGGATCGGAGGCAAGGGCATGGCTCGCGGCCACCCTCGAAGCGCTCGACTGGAGCGTCGCGCATCCCAAGGAGGCGGCCAAACTGTTCGCCACGACCTATCCCTTGGTGGACAGTCCGCAGTATGACGATGTCGGCTGGACCGCGACGCTGCCGTATCTCGGCGTGCCCGGGGAGTATCTGCGCCAGTCGGATGCCTCGTGGGCGCAACTTGCGGCGGGCATGCAGCGCATAGGCTTGATTGCAAAGGTCCAGCCGCTGTCCACTTATTACACCAACGAATACCTGCCGAGGTAGATGCATGGCCGCCGTTCCCGACGATCTGGAAACCTACAAAGCCGCGCAGGACATCGCGAGGTCGGTGCTCGCCCACATCACGCACTACATCGTTCCGCAAGCCACTGAACGGACGCTGCATCAGGCCTGCCATCGATTGATGCTGGAACATGGCGCGTCGGGCTACTGGGGCAACACGCCGGCATTCGTTCTCGCGGGTGATCGGCTGCGTGACTCGGTTTTCGACCATCGTTACGTTCCCGCCGATGCACCGCTCGGCGAGAATGAAATGATCACCATCGATGTCGGACCGCGAATCGGCGATTGCCTCGGCGACTGCGCCCGCAGCTATTTCCTGAAGGATGGGGGCTTGGTGACGGCGGAGCAGGCCGGTCCCGAGCAGGCCGCCGCCATGGCGCTGGAGCATCGTCTGCACGCGGCCTTCGTCGCGCGCGTGCACCCGGAATTGAGCTTCGCGCAAATCCATCGTGAAATGGATGCACTGGTGCGCGAAGCGGGATATGAGAATCTCGACCTGCTCGCCAATTACGGCCACAGTCTGGAAAAGGATGTCGCGGATTTCATCTTGATGGACGCGAACAACGACCGGCTACTCGGCAGCGTGGCGTTCTTTACCTTCGAACCGCATATCGCGCGACCCGGCAGCCGCTTCGCGGTGAAGCTCGAGGAGGTCTATTACTTCGATCACGGCACCGTGAGGATGCTCTGAACACCGCCGCCCGCAGCAAATTGTCGATCTCGCACGTCTCCCACGCGTTCGGCGCCAATCGGGTATTGCACGACATCAACCTCAATATGGCCGAGGGCGAGTTCGTCTGCATCCTGGGCGCCTCGGGCTGCGGCAAGAGCACGTTGTTCAACGCCGTGTCGGGCTTGCTCAGGGTCGATGGCGGTTCGATTCGGCTGGACGATGAGGATGTGATCGGCAAGCCCGGCCGGGTGGGCTACATGCTGCAGAAGGATTTGCTGCTGCCCTGGCGGACCGTGCTCGACAACATCGTGCTCGGCGCGTCCCTGACGCGCGGCGTGCATGCTGCGGATCGCGACAAGGCCGCGGAACTAGCCATACATTACGGCCTGGGCGGCTACCTTGATCATTATCCTCATGCTTTATCGGGCGGCATGCGCCAGCGGGTTGCGCTCATGCGCACGATCGCGGCGGGACGCGAAGTGATGCTGCTCGACGAGCCATTCGGTGCGCTCGACAGCCTGACGCGGTTCACCATGCAGCGCTGGCTCCTCGATGTGTGGGCAGAGCTCGGTCGCACCATCATGTTCGTCACGCACGATATCGACGAGGCCTTGTTCCTCGCGGACCGTGTCGTCGTGATGCTGCCTGAGCCTGGGCGGATCGCCTGCATACTCGATGTCGAATTGGGCCGTCCGCGCGAGCTCGACTGCATGGCCTCGCCGCCCTTCATGGCACTGAAGGCCGAAGCGCTCAAGCTTCTTTACACCTAAAGGACCATGAACCTGATGGACATGCCGAACGCCGCCATGAGACACCGGGTCATCGCACAAATTTTTTTCTGGTTGCTCGCCCTGCTGCTGATCCTCGGTGTGTGGCAGGCCGTGATCGTGGTGTGGCAGGTTCCGCACTTCGTGATACCGACCCCGGCGTCGACCATCGAGCTCATGTTCAGCAATGCGCCGATGATCGGCAAACTCATGTGGCAGACATTCAAGGAAACGCTCAGCGGCTACGTGATCGGTGCGGCGCTGGGTTTTGGCCTTGCCGTCGGCATGTCGAAGTGGCCGCTGACCGGAAGGCTTCTCTATCCGGCGTTGGTGACCTCCCAGGCCGTACCCATCGTCGGCATCGCCGCGCCGCTGGTCATCCTGTTCGGGTTTGGCATGACCCCGAAATTGATCATCGTCGCCTGGATCGTATTCTTCCCGGTCGTCGTCAATGTCATGGACGGCCTTGCCCAGGTGGATGCCGATCAGATCAATCTCGCGCGCCTGCTCGGGGGTACTGCGGTGCGCACCTTCCTGATCGTCGAGTTGCCGGCCTGTCTCGGGCCGCTTTTCTCCGGACTCAAGATCGGTGCCTCCTATGCAGTGACCGGTGCCGTGATCGGCGAATGGACGGCATCCTCGCGCATGGGCCTGGGAACATATTTGCTGTCCGCAAATGCGCAGATGAATACCGTCGGCGTTTATGCAGCGATGATGCTGATGACGCTGATCGGCGTGGGCTCGTTCGTGTGCTTGCTGGTGATCGAATATTTCGCGACCCCCTGGCGTCATCGGGCCACCTCGCCTTGGCGCCGGACGCGATCAGCCCCACGTTAGTTGAATTCGCTCGCGTCAGTTGCGCTCGCGTCAGTTGGCCTGCCGTCAGATGCGATACACGGCGAGCACGCGCTGTTCGATGGCGCGGGTCATCTCGAACAGCAAGACCGAGAGCGCCATGGCCAGCATGCTGGCGCCGAGCGCTCGCGCCAGATGGAACTGCTGCATGGTGACGGCGAACAAGGTGCCGAGGCCGCCGGTCTGCATCAAATACTCCGCCAGCAGCGCCACCAGCACGCTCAAGGTCGCTCCGACGCGCAACGCCGTGGCAAGGGCCGGCAGCGCGGCGGGAAGCGCGAGCAGCCGCAGGTTCTGCAGACGCGAGGCATGCAGCACCCGCATGACGTCGCGCGACATGGCTGGTAGCTGCCGCAGACCGGCGCTCGCGTACACAAAGGACGGAAAAAACGTCATGACGGCGATGGCGATCAACTCGGTGCGGTTTTCATAGCCGAAGAGCCTGGCTATGATGGGAATGAGACACACCACCGGAGTCGAACTCAGCAGCAGCGCGAACGGGGTGGTGAAGCCCGCCAGGATGTCGGAAACCCACGCGCCGCCGGCCAATATCAGACCCGCGCCCAAGCCTAGACTCAAGCCGCCGATCGCGAAGGCGAGCGTGTGCAGGGTCGGCTGCAGGTAGGCCCCGGGCGAGTGCAGCAGATCGCTGAATACGGCGCCCGGCGGCACCAGCACGATGCTGTTGTAGCCCGCCGCGCTCACCCAGACCTGCCAAGAAATCAGCAGCAACGCCACCGGCCAAAGCTCGAGGATCAGCCGCCGCATGCGCCGATTCTCTCGCGAGCGCCGCGCTCGGCCACGCTCAGCAGGCCGTAACTCGCAAGCGCTATCGCGGCGATCACGATGACCGTGGCCCACAGCAGGGGGATCTGGAAGTTTTGCATGCTATTGAGCACGACCACGCCCAATCCGGAAGGTGCGCCAAACCACTCGCCGACGAGGGCGCCGATCATCGCGCTGCCGGCGGCGATCTTCATGCCGCTCAAGACGGCGGGTACGGCGGTGATCGCCTGCAGCTTCGTCAGCCTCTGCCAGCGGGTCGCGCCCAAGGTCGTCATCAGCATTTCCAGCCGCATGCTGGCGCCACGCAGTCCCACACCAGTGGCGGTGTACAGCAAGAAAAAGACGGGAATCGCGGCGAGCGCGCTGGGAGTGCCCTCGCGTCCGGCTGTGATGATCAATATCGGCGCCAGCGCGATCACGGGCAGCGCATTGACCAGCACCGCGGTGCGGTCCAGTCCACCGCGCAAGACCGGCATCAGGTGCGCGATCGTTGCGACGGCGGCACCGAGACATACTCCCGCTGCGTAACCGGCAGCAGCCGAACTCATGGTCGCGGCACTGGAGCGCAGCAGCAGTGCCCGGCGCGGATCGTCCGCGAAGACCAGCAGCACCTGGCTGAGTGGCGGAAATGTTTTACCGAGCAACCCGCTGCGGCCGAGGATTTCCCACGCGCCCAGAAACAAGATCCAGCCGAGCGCGCTGAACACCGGCCTGCGTAACTTCATCATCCCGGCCTCGAGAGCGTGTGATAGGCCTCTTCCAGCAGACTCATGTCGCGCAGGTGCGCCGGCGGCGGCAGCGGCGGCCTGCCCGAGGCGCGGGCGACCGCGTACATGGTTCCCGCCAAGGCCTCTTCGCTGAACCAAAATGGGATCGTTGCGCCCGGTTCGGTTTCCAAAGCGATCTGCAGACGGTTGAGCGTCGTTTGCTGCTGCAGATCCAATCCTAGGTCCGCCCCGTAGCGATCGACCGCCAGCCTGGCGCCATATCCGGGATCGGCTGCATTCGCGGCATGACCGCGCAACAGCGCGCCGAGAAAACGCACCATCTCGCCGCGCCGGCTTTGCAACGTCTTGCGCTCCATGGTGAGCAGCGAGGTACAGACGCGGTAGCCGAGATCGTACAAACGCGTCACCAAAAAGTCGCTGCCCTGATGCAAGCCCATGCGCGTCAGGGTCTGCGGCTGATTGGTGACGAAGCAAAAGTACGCATCGCCGGCGCCCTCGAGCAGCGGTTCCGGTGAATAGCCGACCGGAACCATGGTGTAATTCTCCTCGAGGCCGTTGATGCGAAACAGCGCCTGCAGCATGGCGCGTTCGTTGGGTCCTTGCACGAGAAAGCGCTTGCCCGCGAGGTCCGCCGGCGTGCGCACCGGATGTGCCGGCAACGAAATCAGCCCCAGGGGGCCGATCGGGTACAGCGAAGCCAGGATGACGAAATCATTGCCTTGCGCGATCGCGTCGCAGAACGGCAACCAGTCGGAGTCGCCGAAATCCGCCTCGCCGGCCGAAATCTCCAGCACCGGCTGCGGTGTGTTCGGGCCGCCCGGCAGGTACTTGAAGCGCAAGCCCGCATCCGCGATGTAGCCGCGATCGAGAGCGGCCCACAGATCGGCGTATTCGACATCGGGAACCCAGCCGAGCGACATGGTCAGCTCGCCGGGCCGACGCCGGCGGCATCCGGCAGGCAGCAGCGTGGCCGACGCCAGTAGCGCACCGAGCTGTATGAAGCGGCGGCGCTGCAGCCGCGGCGCATCGGTAATTGTGTCCGGGTCAGGAAGTTTGCGCACGAGTTCCGTTCATACCGTGATTGGAGCGAAGATGCCACCTCCATCCATGGTGAGAGTAAGGAGCAGCCTGTGCCCGAGAATTATCAGAGTGTCGACGTCTGGAGCCGCGCCGTCACGGCGAATGGGTTCGCGGTCGATGAGTTACGTTCCGTGTTGCAAAAATCCATCCGCCGCGGACTCGTGGAAGAGGCGGCGCTGGCGGCTTACGAGCTGTTTGCCAACGGAGCAGAGACGGAAGAGGTCCTGTGGCGCAGGCTCGAAATCATCGCCACCGAGGATGTGGGCTTGGGCCTGCCTTACGCGCCTGCCATCATCGAGTCGTTGTACGCGCAGGCGACGCGCATGTTGGACCGCGGCGATCGCTGGATCTACTGCGCACATGCCGTGCGCGTTCTGGCGACCGCGCCGAAGGACAACATGTCGATGGAACTGGCGGGTTGGACGCGCGCGGTGGTCGAGCGGGGCGAGCGCAAACCGGTGGTGGAAGACTACATGCTCGACGTGCACACCCGGCGCGGGGCCGCCATGGGGCGCGATGCCGCGCACTGGTGGAACGAGGGCGCTCGCTTGCAGCATCGCATTCCCGGATACGATCCGAAGTGGGGCGATTACCTGCGTGCGCTGGCGGGCGCTGCGCCCGGTGCGGGCGAGAAGGGGTGATACAGTACATATGTCGGGCGCTACCACATGACTCAAGGTCTATTCTCTGCTGCAACCGGCCTGCAGGCCGTCCCGATTCCCGGCGGGGAAGTTCTTTATCAAGCCTCCATGCGATTACCCGCGCCGGCTGAGAAGTTGCTGCAGGACTTGATCGCGCAGGTGCCGTGGCGTGCCGAGGAGATTGTCGTTTGGGGAAAGCGGCACGTTCAGCCGCGGCTCGTCGCTTGGTACGGCGATGAAGGGTGCAGCTATACCTATTCCAAGATTCGAATGCAGCCGCTGCCCTGGACCGACACGCTATCGGCCATCCGGGCCGAAGTCGAGCGAACCACCGAGACGGAATTCAACAGCGTTCTCTTGAACTACTACCGCGACCAGAACGACAGCATGGGCTTCCACAGCGATGACGAGCCTGAACTCGGGCCAACGCCGGTCATTGCCTCCGTCAGCCTGGGAGAGCGGCGTACGCTCATCTTGAAGCACAAGACGCGCAAGGATTTGAAGCGTGTGAAATTGCCGCTGGAGTCGGGCAGTCTGCTGCTCATGAAGGGTGATACGCAGCGAAACTGGAAGCATGGCGTGGACAAAGAAAGTCGGCCCTGCGGCCCGCGAGTGAATCT
>Ga0116227_10015663_pt1 | contig 11170 bp, 2 predicted proteins | sample S1TSphgellanicum_FD_89693 | JGI IMG/M metagenome (GOLD analysis project Ga0116227, IMG submission 89693) | Host-associated microbial communities from peat moss isolated from Minnesota, USA - S1T2_Fb - Sphagnum magellanicum MG | ecosystem: Host-associated > Plants > Peat moss > Unclassified... | reverse complement strand
GTTCCAAGGCAAGCTGTAGTACAAGAAGTACGTCGAGATCAGCGGCCGGCCCATGTAATAATTCTTCCTCATGCCGCGGTTTCAGTTGCAGATTCGAGGCCCAAATGTCGACAACAGAGGAACAGCCGGTTGACGTTCTGGAAGTCATCAGATCCGGGGCACCCGAAATCGTGAAGCTCTTACAACAGACTTACCTTCTCTGAGGCAAAACGATGATTGGAGTAGGGTTTGTCGCTCAGTTGCACTTCCCATTTGTTTGTAATTCGCTCCGTTTCTTAAGGGACCAACAATTTTTTGAGCTTCTTTTTAACTTTTGCCCTGGCACTTCCCTCATTCTCACTCTCTCCTCCCTCTCACTCATTCTCACTCTCTTCTCATTCTAGTTGTCTCTTGCACATGCTTTTCCAAATCATTTTCTTTTTTGTGCACTCATTGTCATCTTCAGCTTTGTGCATGTCAGTCAATTTTGCATTCATTTCATTTTTGCTTTGTCTTGGCTTTTACTTATGGTTATAACAATTGGCTCACGTTTTGTAAAGTGGGTCTTGCCATTGCTTTGTGTTCACTTTGTTTTGGTTTCTATCTATGATTGCAACAATTACAACTCAATTTTTGTTCACACAATTTTGACTTATATTTATAGTTGCAACAATCAACTTGACTTCTATCTATGGTTACAATAATCAACTCATGCTTTGTGAGTTTTTGTTGGTTTCAATTTTTTGGTGGCTTCTAAGTTTTTAGTTATCAAGTTGTGTTTTCTTTGATATTTGATACATAGTGTTTATAATATGTATTGCCAAAGTTTGGTTGGAAAGACTTAGGTCTTGGGTTTGTTGTTTAAATGAAATAAACAAAGAATGTCTACTTATGGAAGTTTCAGGTTCCTTTCGTTTGGTTACAACTTTTTTAATTTTGAGTTGAATTGATTCTCTTGTTGCAAATTTTCTCACATAGCACAAGGGCACATGCTTTGATTTTTAGTAGATATATTGTTGTACATGAAATAATGAATTGTATGTTATGCAAGGTTAGGTTTTGTGCATTTTTTTCATGTCTACAAGCTATCTCTTAGGTGCTATCAACTTGGTAGATGGCTTCTTTCTTTCATGGTTTCATAGTGCTTGTCAAATGGGATAATATATTATTAACTAATACTTTGTGTTTGGTTAGTGCAATAAGTGATTGGAGGGAGTCAAATGTTTATAGGGCTTCATAGAAACAATAAAACATCCTATCACTACTACCAACCCTTTTTATGGATTGACCTTTGTGGTATGTTACATGAGATGTAACACGAACAATGTTGATGATTTCAATATGAAGTTGAAGAATGTTCTACAAAAGAAAGTAGATGTTTTCAATGGAATTGAGTGAGCTTGGATGGTGAAAAATTATTACCATGACAAGTTTGAAAAACTTGACAAATCTTAGGAACTATTCTTTAATAAGTTCTTACATGCCTTTTGTAAGCAATTACTTAGACAATTTGCTATCTTGTTTCCTTAATCTTATGTTTTATTTGTAGCTTGCATAGGTGGAGCTATGAATGGTTATTATTATTTCTTTTTGTTTCATAGGTGCAAATGTTTACAGAAGGATTAAATTAAGTGATGTGTTATTATTATTAAGGTGTTTGCTCATGGACTACATGTTAGAATTGAATTCATTGGCTTTTGTAATAAACATAAATTTTGGATCTAGACATGGGGATTTCTTATGAGTTCTTTGTTGTGACGTTTGTTGACTTTTCTTATTGTGATTCAAACCAATATCAACCAAACCAACCACTTATTTTGCTTGATTGTATATCCTTGGAGATTTGGTTAGTATCAATAAGGCACATGAGTGAATATGTTTTGCTTCCTTTATGTTACATTTCTAATGGTATGATGTTGTTCTTCATTCTTTTTAAAAAGATGGGTTTTATGTGATGTACAAGGTTGCCAAAGGAGGTTATTGAGGATGGATAGATGGGAGGGAATCATTTGGCAATTGTTCCATTGGGGTTTCAAATTATAGCACTAGGGACTCCATATAGGTCCAAGGGCTACAAAAAACATGGTGGAATATAACCCTAAAGTAATTAGAGTTTTTGAACAATATGTTGTGTGCTCTAAGTAGAGAAAAACCTCAATTTTGGGGCCTTTTTCTAATGCCATTTGTGGAACCATTTGGTTGAAAGGCACATGGTTATTGAGGGTTTCATATCCTTATTGATTTTTTCATGTTGGTTTTGTAGTAACAACCAACATGTAGTGACTACCTAATAAATGGATGAATCTTGCTTAACATCCAGTGTGGGTTGATACATGTAGGGTGCACATTTAATATCTTTTTAATCCAAATTCCTTCAAATTTGAGTAATTTGAATAAACCTCAATTATGAACCTATGGTAAATGCCCATAAATGTGTCTTGTCCACAAATGTTAGTTATAATACAAAGCTTTTTTGTCTTTACCTTCATGAATTTGCAAAAATTATCTATAAATTTTAATTAGGAATGTTGTTGTGGGTGGTGTTTATAGGTGATCAATGGGCATGGGTCTGATCAATTGCATTCGACCCTAGCAACGAATGGTTGTACATTGGCTTAATTTGTAAATCAATTGGTGAAGGTACTTTGAGGGAATTGATCATCTTTGTTCTATTAGATACTTGAATGTGGATTTTTTGGTTGAAATGTTGAGTGAATGGTTTGTGTATGTTTGTTACCCAAACTTTGTTTATAACAAATGATAGGTCAACAAGTAGATTAGTAGATTAGATAGTTGACAAAACAAGTAGTTGTGACAAGTAATTAGTTTTGAAATTTTTGGAAATGTGTATGTTTATACTAGTTAATTTCTATTTAAATGTTCTAATCAAATTGTTTATCTTGAATTAACATGTATATAGAGGAACATGGAGAGAGGAAGAGAACAATATTTTTATTTTTCTTTGCAAACTTGTAATGGATAATAGGGAATTTCTACTTTTAGACTTATTTTGTGATTTTTCAACTTGAATATAATTTTCATTTGGAGTTTTGATTGATACATAAAGTTTAGAAAGTTTTTTTAAAATGTACATGTTCATTATTGATTAACTGTACCTATTTTCAACATTAAAATTTTTCTAAAAAACTTCAATGGGAATCAACAAAAATCACATTAACATTTGGTGACCTCTTAGTGGATTAGAATTACAAGCACTAGTGCTTACAAACTTTGGTTTGTATCATGTTTTAGATTATTTTTGTGCAATTTCAAATTTAATATTTAAAAAGATAATGTTGTTTTTGTTATATTTTTAAAGCATTAGGGAATAGGTTAAGGATATTGTAGAGTTTTTGAAAAAAGTTAAACATCCTATCTGTAAAAGAAATTATCTTTAATTTTTTACTATTAGGCATTGTCAATCTAGGTTTATGTTAAAAAATAATGCAAAAACTTTCTTGGAACCTATTGATTTTAGAAATGTGAAGAGTAATTAGAAGAAGTTTCTAAAAGCAATTAAACCAGGTTATACCTCAATTTATTAAAAAAATTGCATGGATGTAAGATAAGTAATAAGTGTAACATATGGGAAATGAATCAACGAGTGCACCAATCATGGAGGCAACACAATAGGTAGAAGCTAACATTCAACATCAATTCTAATAGAACAATTTGTGCACATGGAATCAACCATACCCTCAAACATTCATCAAGTGACACCACAAATATCACCTCAACAATGGGTAACGAATTACTCACAATGGTGGCAATAATAAACATGTTCAAAAGTTTGATGAAGTTGTCTCAAAACAACAACAATGGCAATTTCCAACCCCTGGTTATTTCATATCTAGAATAGGTGCACCACCACAAACAATAATCTTTGTTAGGTTTTGATATCATAAACCAAATCCCAACATCAACTTAATGACATCCAATTTTGAAATGGAACAAATCCAACTTACAAACCAATTAGAGTAACTTTGTTGCATCAACAAAAGACCTTCTAATCAATTGGTTTACATGGCACATTTGGAACCAATTGAGCTTCAAGCAACATTAACTATTGTTTAACAAGGGCCAACACACCAACATGTTATTTAGCCAACTAGAATGGTTCCTAATCAAGGTGAAAGGTTACAAGTTCCACAAAATACATTGGTTTCACGAGAAAATCCAAATGTTGAAACTATAACCTTTTTTTTCTGTCAATAGGTCGAAAATCAATTCACACACTACCTTTTTGTTGATGGTAGATTAAAAAAACTTTTGAAAGATGAAGTGATGAATGTTCGTCAACATGTTGTTACAACTTCCACAATTGTATTACCAAATATACATGTGAAAGTCATGAATCGAAGTTTTGGTCATATCGCAATACTAGGTAGTTATTAGCCAATCTAGCAAACACCTATGACACCATTTGTATGAAGTCAGACCAATGTTTTACCTACATCTACATACCTAATGTGGTATAATGTCACACCCCATTACATACCTTTAGATCCTAGCTTGTATCTAGCATATCCTAATGGAACAAAATGGTTTGATCCTTTCACCTTTTGGAAGCGCACAAGTTATGTATTCAGATATGTATACCCGATATCAAAATAACATGTCATACCAATGATACAAACACCATGTCACATTGTTGGTAATTAGTATATTACAATGGTTCAACCACTCGTTAACAAAGACAGAAAACCTATTCAGCCACAGGTGATGGCTTCAATTACAACCATTGTACCAATCAATACTGAGATGCATCAAGTTGGTATAGAGTTATAATGAATGTTGCGTTCTTCTTTAAAAATGTATAGGGACCACTGGTCTTTGTCAACATGTGGCACAACCATGATGCTACTCAAGTGCAAGAACAATGTTTGAAATATTTTCTTGCTTATACTTTTGTCCCACCTCCATTTTGAACTTCATTATTTAATAATCTAAAAGCTTGTGCATTTAGCAAAATGTACATGCCCTTGTTTGACATGACATCCTTTGCAAATGTATGTATGTGTGAAATCCAACCTCTTGTCAAACATGGGTGCTTCATAGTTTGTGACACATTGAAGGTCATTGAAAATGTTGGTTTCCATGTTTTTAAAGCCCTAAAAGAAGATGATATAACATGTGTGTTCAACGGCATGTCATTTTTCAATTCATCCAACAAGTCATCAACTCTACAATGAGAACAAAGAACAATACACCAACCATGTTACTAACATGTTGTGTAATCTGATTCAAATATGATATGCAAAAAATGAACATCAACATCCACATATCACATGACAAGAATAAATTATAACCTTGATGTGTGACACAAATGTTGTCACTACTACAAATCATGACTTTTTTTACTAAATTTTTTGATAAAGAAATACCCATTTTTTACACCAATCAAAAAGAAAACTTAGTCATATTAGTCGAGCTATTTTTGACATGATTGATTTGATTAATGGTCTTTTCGATTAGCTAAGTGGTGGGTTATTTGATTAGTCAAATTGAACACAAAAAATTTGGTAACAATTTTTTTTGGTTAACTTCTTAATTTGAAAATGCCTACCCAATTTTTTTAATTAAATGTATGTAGTTAGGTGGGTGGGTCATAAAGCAAGTACATAGGTAGATGATGTTATCCACTTAGGTCATGGTGTATAATTGTACATTCCATAGCTTAAGTTGTACACCACCTTCACATATTCCCTTTAACATGTAAGGAATAGGAGTTTAGGTCACATTAAATCATTATGGTCCGCCACCTCACTGTTTTTCCTACCTACAATGGAGGAGGCTAAAAACTAACACCCTTATGGTATAGGGGGCATGTCAAATTATTCTTTTTCACACTTATGATGTCTCATTTAGATTTTTTGAGCTACGTTAACAAGGTTTTTCAAGCCACGCTAACAAGTTTTTTCAAACTTGGGTAACATCTAACAACTCCACTTCCAAATTTTACTCTTTGCCCATGTTACATAACTAAGGATCATGTGAAAGGGGTCAGCTCATGCAAGGTGTGCAAAACATATATAGTAAGGTTAAGAATAGTCCCAAAAACTAGTGGTTTTTTTCCGCCCAAAAATAGATGAATTCTGTATGATTTTGTGTAGTTACATTGGATGACCAACTTTTACCATCCATTACTTCTTCATCTCAACTTGGTTTTGCACATTACTTTTTTCATATCATTCATATATATGCCTTTTATTTACCTTTGAATTTTGTCAATAAACCATGGTATCTTGGTGCAATCCTCCAAAAACTTGTAATTTTGAAAGCTACCCAAAACTTTAAAAACTTAACTTTCAATGGTGGGGATTTTCTATTTCTAAACCAAATCCTTTTCTTTTATTTGAAGGATTCAACTTGAAGTTTTCTACAACTTTATTAAATCAGATTTTTAAAATTTCAACAAAATTCATGACTATGGGGCACATTTGCGAAGGCTAATCCAACTTTTGTATTGGGATTGTTTTGGTCAAATGTTTGTTAAAGGTTAACCAACTCACCACACCCTTATGTTATGATAAAATTTGTAAAACTTTGTTATTAACATGTTCCATTTCAAACCTTCTCCCACATCAAAACTTTGAAATGCATTTTTTTCTTCATATCTTACCCAAATAAAACAAATGAATGTTTTTTTTCAAGATCTTTCAAAGATTTATTCATTGATGTGCACAATATATATAGAATTTTAAATCATTTATGAAAAAAATTCTTAAAAATTGATTCCAAGGTTTATAATTGTGTGTACATGTAAACTTAGTAAATATTATTGAATAGGAATTTATAAGTATTAGGCAATACAATTAGTATGTAGTAGCTAGGAACTAGATAATAGCTAAGTAATATATGGTATTTAATTAATAGGCCTACCTAGCTACCTAGGTAATATCCAATAGTTAACTAGTAAACCTAAATATATTTTTAGCTACTTAATAAATATAGTAGGAAGGTAGGTAGGTAGGTAGGAGGTTGTTAAGGTGACTAAATAGGTATAGGTAAGAAGGTTGTTAAGGTAATTAAGTAGGTAGGTGATTTGGTTAGTTGTTAAGGTCGGTATGTAAATAAGGTAAATATGTATGTTTTAAATAAATAGGGTAGGGTGAATGGGTAGGTAAGTATGTAGGTTGATAGGGTAGGTATATTTGACCTACCTAACTAGCCTAAAGTTAGGCCTTTAAACAATTGTGTACCTTGTTAGGCCTAGCTTGGCTACCTAGCTTAACTTATTAAGTTAAATAGGTGGTAGGTACCTAGGTTTTATTAATGGGCAAACCCATCCTTGGATGATACCATTAGGAACCACCTCAAGGAATGGTCAAGGAACTAAAAACAATTAAATCATTTTCCTAGGCCCTTTCCTTTAAATGTTTTCACAACTATAAATTATTATTTTTTCATGTTTATCCATTGCATGCACTAATATATGGTTTGAGGTTAATTTGGGAATTTAAGAAAATGAAATTAAAAAAAACTTATTTTCGTAATTAAAATGGCCCCTTAAAAAATTGATTGCCTCAACTTTGGAAATTCAAAATTGAATTATATTTTTTTTAATTAATTTTTTAATAAAAACATACAAATATAATGACTTCCAAATTACCGAAAAATTCACAAATTTTTTTTCAAACTCATGTTTTTGACCAAAAAGTTCAAGGAAAAAAACCAATGCTATGTTTGTGAAACTTTTTTTAAATGCAATGATTAAGAATTTTTTTTTAAAAAAAACAATATTCTTGATATTATTGAGATTTCAAAATTTGTGGAACCAAATAAATGTATTCATATAAAAAATTGAAAATGCTTATTTAAGTGCTTCCTATGATTTTTCAAAGTTCAATAGGTCCAATAAAGTCAAGGTGTGTTGTTCCTAATGGTACCATCCAAGGATGGGCTTGCTCGAATAGATTGCTAATTATGTTAGGTAAGTAACATAGGCCTAATTAATAGGTTAATAGGCTAGTTATAACATGTTATTTAATTAGGTATGTAGGTGGCTTAGGCTTGCCTAATTAATGTCAAATTAGCATGTCCACTTTGACTAAGCCATGATCATTTGACGAACCTTTTTTTATTACTTGTCCCTTTTGATTAAATGTTTGATTAACACCTAGTCACAAAGGTCACTTTAGTCAAATGTACTAATAAAAACTAACACGTGTTCTTCATGCCCTAGCCCACTATTAAATATGGACATCACTTTTGGTCGAAATGGACACTTTAGCCAAGTTGGAGTTTTTACACATTAATTGAAATTCTTTGTAGTGTATAGTGCTTCAAGTTTTGATTTCTTGTAGTGTGTAATGCATCTTTTAAAAACATAATAAGGTAGTGCAATGTTTTCATGGATAATGATTCCTTTGTTTCTTTGCAAATGTTGTTGACAGCTAGGGCATGTGTGTCATCAAATGATATATAATTTGTAGTTTGTGACCTTGTTATTAATGCAAATTCCTTACTCATATTTCTTATAAGCAAATTGAGTTGGGTTATGCTTTAAAGCCCTAATGTGATAGAGTAATAACTACAATAGATTGTAAACTTGGGTGAGGTTACTCTTAAGTTGGTACAAGAAACCCAAAATCGTCCAAATTTAACCTAAGAAGTCATGAGGTTGCACAATTTGCTTTCATTGTTTCATTTGCCTGCGAGACACACTTGAAGGGAAAGGAGCCATTAATTGACTACTCTCAATCACATGTTGTGACTTTTGGTGAAGATGTAAATACTAAAGAGAAAAACCATGGACAAGGAAGCTGCAAAGGAAATTAGAAGAAAGAAAAGAAATGAAGAAAATGATAAATGAACCCAAAGAATAGTAGATAGAATAGTTATCAAAATTGTTTAAAAATGCACTAGAAACATATTCAATAGTTAAAACGGCTAACATAGATATCAACAACACAAATAACACAACTAGAATGTTGAAACATCACCTCAAGAACACTCAAAAGACCCAAAGAACTGAATAAACTAAAATAACAATGGAGCTTTTCAAGCACATGCTTAGAAGATTAGATGATGGTTATAATAACAATGGAGTTTCAAGCTCAAAGTGCAAAAACATGCCCATAAAACCATAATACATACAACAATAATGTAGCTTCAAATTTAGAGTTTCAAGAACATGCCCAAAAGACTAAAATAGCTTGTAACAATGGGCCCATGCGACCTCATGTGCATCTTATTCCTAGTGATGCAAATTAACCTCTTTTGGGTGACACACTATTTTTAATGACACACCTCTTCCGAAATGACGTTGTCTTTTACCTAATAACATACTACTCCTTGTGATGTTGTTTTCTTCATGGTGACACATCAATCTTGGTGATGTGCCTCTTCTTGGTAACATGCTCACATTGGTGATGAACCTTTTTGACCAAGTGATTACATCTTCCTAGTGATGAACGTCCTTAAAAACCCACACCCATCATTGCACCCTAGACCTACAGTAGGTTTGGTGAACGGGATCTTTTAAATTCATAATTGTTGATTTTGTAATCGTAGTTTTTGTGAAGATCTCGTGATCACATGTTCAAAATTGAAGAATCATTTTGAGATTTTTAGATGTTGACATCTATTTTGGTGATGAGGATAAAAGACATCCATTAAGTGCATATTGTTATTTGGTTTTAGGTGAGCAAGTGAAACTTTCATGAGCTGTCATGTGTTTGAAGTTTTTTTTCTCTCATTTTTTATCACCAGATTTTTAGAGGAGCATAACTTGCTCATTTTTTACTCAATTTAAGCAATTTAAAGGATGTTAGGTGTGCCTTCTACTCCTCTGCACTTCATCTTTAAACAATAAAAACAAAGGAAACAAATTGAAAAATCTAGAGCTGACTGACACACTCAGTGTTCAATCACCAACTTGTTTACGGGCTACACCAAGTTGGTATCATAATGTTTTGATCTACAATGGAAAAGTTATTGAATATTCAAAAAAAATTACTTGTCAAAACTAAAAGTTATAGAGGAATTTGGGCATGCACTTGTTATTATTGAGATGTTTTAAGTAAGTAGGATTTAATGAAGGTGATTTGAAAAAAATTAGACCTCAGGTGCAGCAGATATTGAATTTTGAGTAGTTTTTCTCATTGGAAATTCAATTATATTATAAAAAAAGGTTTTGGTTCGGTAACTAGTTCACACCAATCATTATTATTGACCAATCAGAAGCAGGGAGCAATAGTCAGATCATATTTATTACACTTCCTCAACAACTTCTGCAAAAATGCTGGGCCAAAACCATTTCGTTGGGCGAAAGCAGCATCTTTTAACTTTTCTTCATCTTATTTTAATGTGCACCATCCCACACTGAGCACCGTTGGGGATCCTCTACAGAGGTATCAACTATCGAACAAAAACGTTAGAAACACTATGGACATATCGTTTACCTCAAAGTATATGCACGTTGGGATTCTGTGACCCAACACCCATCCATATCCATTTGAAACCTCAACTACATTAAACCTTCCTAGTTCAATCATCGCACCTTACCTAGATCTAAGTGGGCAAATATCTTACCTAAGTAGGTAGGGAACCTGTAAGTGGTTACTATGTAGGTAGGTAAAAGGTTATGGCACTTGGTGGCTACTAGGTAGGTAGATACTAGATACATGTACTGGATGGTTAGTATATATACTAACCACCATGTAGTTACGAAAAGCTGTACAGCTATACCCAAGAACACAAGTGCTCATTAGAAAACACAAAAACCCTAAAAAAAGGGAGCGGATTACAAACGAATGGGAAGCGCAACTGAGCGCCAAACCCTAATCCAATCATCGTTTTGCCTCAGAGAAGGTAAGTTGGTTGTAAGTGCCTCAAGATTTCGCGTGCACCGGGTCTGATGACTTCCAGAACGTCAACCGGCTGTTGCTCTGTTGTTGACATTTGGGCCTGGAATCTGCCACTGAAACCGCGGCATGAGGAAGAATTATTACATGGGCCGGCCGCTCATCTCGACCTACTTCTTGTACTACTGCCTTGGAACCTTGACAACACCGAACTTGCCGTCTGCTGATTCGGTTATACTGATGCGCTTATTGTCAATCAATTGATCGGAGTCGACCATGATCGGTTTTCCATCCGCGTGCACACCCAAGCAAAATTGTTGGTAAGTTGAATTAGGATCGACTGAAATTTTGTAAACTCCATCTTTCTCGACTGTCGCAAGATC
>Ga0116227_10015661_pt1 | contig 11171 bp, 10 predicted proteins | sample S1TSphgellanicum_FD_89693 | JGI IMG/M metagenome (GOLD analysis project Ga0116227, IMG submission 89693) | Host-associated microbial communities from peat moss isolated from Minnesota, USA - S1T2_Fb - Sphagnum magellanicum MG | ecosystem: Host-associated > Plants > Peat moss > Unclassified... | reverse complement strand
CCTCCATGAGCGCCATTGTCTGTTGTAACTTCCCTTCCATTTCGAATCAGGTTTGCTTTAACCTATATATCTACAGAAATACACAGAGGTCCAAAGTAAAAACTGATCTATTTCAGATAGTCCAGCCCAGGCTGTCAGAGGTAGTTACCGTGATGAGCCGAACTGGGGAGAACAAAGAAAAAACAAGCTCCAAGCTAAGAACTTAGCACAGCCTGGTTGCAATCAAAGCAAACAAGCAGGAGGAGAGTCGAAGGATATTACATCCGAGCTTTCTTTCAAGGGTCCCCTGTATCTATTCTGGAATTCAATAAGAAAAAGAATAAACACACTTGCAACAACGTTGTGATCTATTTGGTAAAATCTGGAGCACTCAACACTAAACAAATTGCAAAATACACACGGTCCATACTCCCCTTTCGTTCCATATATATAAGGCTTAGATTATTTCGTCTTCCGTAGTCACAGGGGGCACCGCGTTCTTCATCGGTAGTACTTGATCATCAATGAGATTTTTTTCTCTCTCTCTTGCTCTCTCGGAACTTGCCTCATATGCCCTTTTTATTATTATCAGTCGCCTTCGCCTTCGGTGAGCGATTTTCATTATTATAAGTCGCGTTCGGTTAGCGATTTTCTTTCCAACGAGCGACTTTCCAATGATCAGGGCTTTTTATTTTCAACAAAAAAATTAATTTAAATAAATTTTTTAATTTGATTTGTACACTGTTGTGAGGGTAGGTTGATTCACGAGCATCCAAAAGGGGAGGAAATAAGCCAAATTCACTAAAGATGAAATAGTAAAGTAGAATTATTTTTTAGAATCCTGCCTATTCATAAGTTGAATGAGCAAAATTTGGCTACCAGAATTGTTTTTTAGAGTCCTGTGTATTCACAAGAGGAATGCACTAAATTTGGCTATAGATCAGATAGTAATGTAATAAATCTTTAGAATCCTGCTTTGTTTTTTATGATATCAAGTACTGTAGTACTGTCTAAATATAACGATTACTAAAAAATTTCCCTCAAAATATGGAGAATTTGGCGCATTCCTCTCCTCAAAAAATCCTTTGTAGCCTTCGCACTGGATTTATTTAGCCTGCATTAACAAATTTGAGCTTAAATCAAAACTCTGCTTTCCAGAAGAAGTTGACAATCGGTACCAGGTACTCATGGAATGGGGTAACCTTGTTTAATGTGGGCAGAAAAATGGGGACGAACATGCATCGTGGCGTTACTTTTCCATACTGTCCATATTATATTATTGTGCCCTGACCTGGAGAATCAAATCCCCCGGGCCCTGACTGTGGCAATAATAAGATAAGGTAGACTTAAAATGTGAAAATTTTATGGATGACTACATTGGAATCTAGATGATGATGGTAGTGTGTATTTTTTATTTCCATTTTTGTGATGTAGCTGAAGTGGCTATTACCCATAATACAGAATTCCAAAGAAAAAAGAATAGGAAAGAAAAGAATCTTTCACATTTTTGGCTACCATGCTAGAACCCACTAGAGAAATTTGATGATTTTTTCAAAAAAGATATATATTTCGAAATTTGGCAACTACATATTATAAAAAACATACTTTTATTCATTTTGGGGAAAAAGAATCCAACTGGCTAAATTTAGCCTGAAAAACCTCTGCTTGACATGTGAAAATTTTGTCAATGCCCATTACCTACAGAATCTTGTATTGGGCCAAAAATTCAAGTGCTTGAAGTAAAATTAAGCAAATCTTGAATCTTGTATCATGACAAAAATTCAAGTGCTTGAAATAAAATTACACAAGTCTTGAACCTTGTATCGTGACAAAAATTCAAGTGCTTGACTTCGGATGCATCCCAAATGCTTTATGGCATTCATGATTATCCCCCCAGAGGCTTGCACTAAAAGCCAACAACATATGGCCTCCATTGTGTGGGTGAAGAATTCCACGAGTAGAAAAATTGGCATTTTCAAATTATTCAAGTACTTTCAAATATTTTCGAGTATTTTCAAATTGCACCCTGGCCTGTTCAACCCAAACAAAAAAAAGGTGAACTCAGTACGATGACCCACCAATCTGTTACGTGTGGTAATGGGTTCTTCTTGGGCCTGTTGCAATGTGGAATTAGTTTTTTTTCTACTAACTAATGACTAATTCAGTTTGGCATATATAAGCCAACTAAATATATGCACCTGACTGTGAACCTTACTAGGAGGTGCATAGTTTTATGGGTGGCGTTGAAAAAAAAAGTAAATAACTAAACTTGGATGGAGAAATATTTTCGTATGGTCACACATTTTGAGCACCATTGGGGAATTTACTTGGCAGGTGCTTGGTTACTTGGGCCCACCCTGCTTGTGTACTTATCTGATGGGTTCTGGATGGCTTGTGCCATCTTTTTATATTGAAGGATAGCATGCACTCGTTTTTCCAAGCGTTGAAATTGTGTCCTAGACTCCTTCCTGTGACTTTGGGATGAATTTCCGAGTGATTGATTGATATTTGGAGTTCCTGTCGAGCCACAACCACCAGTGACCAATCTCGATTGAAAGACTCATGTTGGGTTCACACTGGGCTCCCTGAAGTTGATCTCTGCGGTTGTCACGTTTTGGTTCACACTGGCGGCAACTGCACCTAGGCCTGTCTCTGTCCTTTTTTGCATTTTACTTTTTTCCAGACACCCAAAAACATAGAACCAAGCTCAGCACAGGTGCCTTGACTAAAATCAGACATTAGGTGGGTAATCCTTTCAAAAAAATCACCACAAAATCTTCTTATTATCCCTACAATATATAACATGCCTAGCTCCTCACAAATTTTGCACTAGATTTTCATCTGACTATATAAGTGTAGGGTAAAGCCCTAGGGTGGGGAATTCTCAAAATTAGGGGCCTAGGACAAGCCGATAGTCAAGTTTAACCTTGCATTTGAGAATGTTCCCCACCCATGGGCTTACCTATTGTAAAGCATGAGGCAAATTTTATCATGAACCAAACCTATGTAGATTGCGAGGCTTATGAATAGGAGGGTTCCTCTGCCTACTTCTCAATAGTGGGAGGGTTCTTACAAATATAAACAGGGATAATTTCCCTTTCGCCCTTGAAGAGTAAGCATAATATCCCTCCTAATTTCTAGGAGGGAAATTCATGAATACAAGGTGCCTTCCACATTCACTACCAATTTTCTCCAAGAGCCTTACACTAGATAGATAGATATAGCATTTCATTAATATCCCATTGTGAAAGATTGACCAATATCATTTAAGTGTTTGAGGATTATTGGGATTTCAGAAAAGTGTTCAAGAGGTATCCCTATTTATGGGGGCAGAATCAAAATATTGTGTGTTCATAATGATAATAATAATTAGCTGAAGTAATTTCAGTTTCAAAATTCAAAACACTAATTATTGCTATACTTTTTACCAAAGATAAAATGAGTCATTAGCCAACCCTGTGCCACTCTGCCGACAGTTCATGCTGCTCCACAAACATGCATCTGTTCAAGTGATTGTCGCCTGTGATTCTACAACTGAGTAGCTCCCTGTACAATTTTCTTAATGAATTTTTTAATGTAGCTTAAGTGATGATCGTCCTTTATGAAGATACAGAAAACGTTGACGATAATCCCAAAGAAGGTTTAGCCAAATCTGGCTACAAACCAGACAAAATGTACAATTCTTTAATCGACCTTGTAAGTAGAGGACTGATTCTTCCAAATTTAACACTTTAATACACATTCAAATATCTTATGAATCCAGCAATGGGGCATCGGTAGAGGATTCCCCTGGGAAAATGTGACTCTAGGAAATTGCGCACCATGCATCATCCCCCACGCCATTTGTACGAAAGTTGGAGTCAGAAGTCTCTCAGCTGAACCAATGATGACATCATACACTTCCTACAGAAGCTGAGAGAGAAAGTAGGTGTTGAAAAATTGCCGTATAGAACTCATACAGAAGCTGCCGCGTGGACAACATGGAAAAAACTAAAAGCCTGAACTGGTTCCGTAGTGGACCTGGAGAGCACCTTGCATGGTGTAAAAAGCTGGCAAGCTTTATGAAAATGTAATAGCTTGCCTCTGTGAGCATTACATTACATTTTTGAAAGGCTCATTGTCAACGCCTTCCCCCAAATATCTGATGTTTATCTGTTATCAATGGGCATCCAATGAGTACACGTTGGGGTATCATGAGAACTTTTTTTTAAAAAAAAGACACATATGGTTTTTACACTGTATAAAACCATAAAGGCGAGGCTTTACGGGATTCAAGCTCACACTCAGCTCTGCCTTGCCAGGCCTTCATACCCATAAAGCTCGGCCCCTTGGGCTTTTACCCTACACACATTTACAACTATTTTTTCCTAGCATATTTGTAGGGCACCTCATATCCATGAAATCTCCTTACCAAAAAAATTGGGACAAGCAATCTTACACCACCTCCTAAGAGTGGGAGGGATATTATGCCTGCAAGGTTTAAGATCCTTCCCACTCATAAAGCACAATAGAAAAATTATAGTTTATTGGGAAGGCACATTATGAAGTGAAATTTTTCCTCCATGGAAAGGGCAAGTGTTTCATTTTTTGAACCGCCTCTCTCCTCTTTTTTCCCTGTTTCTCATGATACCAGTTGGGTAGCACAGGATTTGTATTTTTAAACTAATTTTCTACTAGTGCTTTACATCTGGGAACACCTTAAGGTAACATCTGCAGTGTCCCAAAATAAACACCCCCTCAGCTCCGCCCTGAGTGTGGGTTTATTTCTCAAGGAATGGATGTAGAAACCTGTGGTACGGTCTTTTGATTTTTTTAATAATTACAATCTCCAGGAATTTGAAAAATAAGAGACTCAAACAAATGTTGGTTTCCAGTATTTGAAAAATTAGAATCAAAGAATTGCCAGTTTTGTGTATTTCAAAAACCTCAAGAAACCACAGGGTTTCATGATGGAACCAACAAAAAACTAGCAATTTTCTAGGTGGTTATTGATTCTTTCCAAAAACAAATTGAGAACCACTATTACATATAAGAGCCAGGCACTTGATTGAACCAGGCATTTGATTTTTCGATAACCACTATTTTATATGACAACCAGGTATCTGACACTCGATGGGTGTTTATTGGAGTTTTCTAAAAACATCCACCCCACAGTAATAAAAAACCATCCCATCCTGTGCCTCATGATCCAGAGGTGTTTAAGACAACATTACTTTAACTAACAAAGTTTTGCTAGTTTGTCACCTAAAAAAATAGTGTGCAACATCCCTTGCATAGTCCAAAACAATAGTCATTTGATTCACTAGGATCATATGGTTTAGGATTAGGACTAGCCTGCTGGAGTGAACTAGCAGCCACCAATGCACTAGTTTAGGATGAGGCCTTTCAAGTCGTTTTGGGGATGGACCAAAACACATCCTCTTTCCCTTCCTAGGGTTTTTTTTAGCCTTCTTCTCTGCCCCAAATTTTTCCCCTCCTACCTCCCTCACCTCATTTCTCGCTTTCTCCATCACCACAGCTCCAGAGAGCTGCCGAGCTTGAGTAGCCCAAAGCTTCAAGGAGATAACTTCTTCGATGCTTTTGAGACACCACGCCTCCAGCAGTTCAACCACAGAGCTGAATCAGGGTTTTCTGCCTTCATCCACAGAAAACATTTAACACTGCTTTTAGGTTACAATTGGACCACCACTCGGGAATAATATCCAAGAAGTAAACATTTGGAGTGCATGCCAAGTCAAGACCAAAAATCTCAACTCAAGCACATGAACTCATCATAGATTATGATTGATGGGTTTTATTGACAATTTTATTAAGGTAGTTAGTTGGAGCATCATGTTTACCCACTTTTTCAGCCTTCTTCCTAAGGTGGGACAGGTAGCCCCTTGTGCTTCCACGTCTTGTGCAAAAAAATTCAGTGAATGGATGCTAGAGAAGGCAAGTCTCCACTGGGCTGATACTCGTATAATGTTGATATTGTCTCAGTTCATACCAAAACTGGGTAGGGTCCTTGCTACCGGTGTTGATACGAAGCCCAAGCCTAGGTCTACCAGACTAACACTGAAAAATATTGCCCGAGATGCCGCCCATTTCTGAATGGAAAAGTTCCCTCCATTGATCCAAAGCCAACGAAACGCACCTCTGATGGAAGCATGGATACTGCTTGTTTGATTGATTGCGTGTAAAGTTCTTAGTTTTGAGCTTTCTTGTGTCCAAATTAGGTGTTTTCGCAGTGGATGTAAAACTTCCTCACCACTACCGACAATTTCAAATCTAAAGAAAGTGATTAGATATGTTTGTGCTTTCCTGGTGTTGGTTGCTCTAGGCTAAAGTTGCTTGTGAGGGGGAAGGAAACATGTATACTCATGCCAAAAAAGGGATACCCAGATACCTCACAAGCTCTCACATTTTCGGGGTTTTGAAAGAGGCTCCAAGACTGAATTAGAAACATGCCAGGCTCCTGCCACTGTTTGTTTAGCATTTACACTGCCATTATTGATTTTCAGAATCAAACTTCCTATTGTTTCGGGCTTGCATTACATCCATCATCTCATTAATCCCCATTTTGGTGAAGGAGGCTGATTTCAATATTATCATCCAGCAGGTGACAACTAGTGTTGTGCTGTTATCTGATTTGGAGGAACAGAACTGCAAGATCCAGTTCTGGTTACTAAAACTCAAACGAGAACCTGATCTGAATTTTGGAATCAGATCGGGAATTGGAACTTGACTTTTTTCTAAAGAACTAGACCCAGAATTGGATGCTCAATTCCATTTCCTTTTGTAACCAAAACTGAGATTTATGAGAATTGAGGGCTAACTGGAGGTTAACAGGCAATTAATCACCTGTTCCACTTCAAGTTATTTGAAACTGGACTGAAACCAGGTCTGATTTTCAAAACCAAAACTGGAATCAAAATTTTGTAGTTTTAAAAAACCAGACCAGAAACCAAATTCCCAATTCCATTTTTGTGTGAAACTGCAACCGTGAAAATTTATTTTTTAGGACTGGAACCGAGTGTTCTTCATAAAAGTAAAGAACCGCCCAACACGGGTAACAACCTGGACTGCTCCAATTGTAAGAAGAAGAAGAACATGGTGAATTATCATCAATCATCACCATATGTCTTCATACCTGCAGGTTGTTGGCAACATATAAACGATATAATAATTCTTACAAATTCTTTGGAACTTGCACAATAGCTTAACGCTAATCTTCCTCCCATAATTTTCCATTAAAAAAAGAGGGAGAAAATTTGTTCTTGTCTTTTGCAGCAATTATAGATTCATACCTCGTTGCCTATCAATTGGTTGATGCAGAGTGATGCAACTAATCTTCCAACTGCACTCCGAGATCTAACAAGTTTATTCTTGGCACAAACTCTAATCACTAGTCTAATTACATGGCTCCATCTTTCCTCTATTTTTTATTGTGTTGATTGTGTCTACAAGGGCAATGACAATCCTGCAGAAGCTAAACTTGTGCAAGAGATTTTCAACCAACTTCCAAGAGCAGTGTTCTGAATTTTCCTCACATTTTTGCAACTAAGTTTTTGCGTTGTCTTCCCTAGAAGTCTACTTTGTGTAGTATTTCTCGACTTTCTTCGCTCACAATTGTCATTTTTTGAGCTCCATGAGCCATGAAAGTTTGATGAACATTCTTGAAAATGGAGCTGGCACGATACCCTTTTACCATGAAGATATGAAGATATAATTGTTGCAATTTTTCAATGAAACAACTAATTCTTGACTATAATTTTAAGGTTCAATCCTAACTTGTGTTGCTCCTCGTGTTGCATACAATTGTAAAAATTGCTAAAGAATTTGTGAGGTTGGATCAAGGTTGGAGGTTTCAATTTTATGCTATCATTATCTATTGTTTGTGTATATTACACTACCAAATTTTGTAGTGAATCTTTGTTTCACATGCAAGACTCAAACATCAATGAACACACACGTGCAACTTTGGATATAAACACTCAAGCATTTTTTAAAAATATGTTTGCATCAAGTTTATATAGAAAATAAATTCTAGACAACAATCAATCTCTACCAAAGAAAGAGGTGTAAGATGTTGCTTGTGTATATGGACTTTCTTTTTCTTTTTTTTAATATGAGTCCCTTGCACATCATCTCTATTTTTATACAGTTATACAAATTTGTTGTAGAACACATATTGTCCAGTTTCTGGGTGCATTATGGCTTTCCTTGAAGTGTTATTTTCAATTGTGTGTATGTGAATAACATGATCAATATGATTAGCATGTTGAATATGTGTGGTAGTGGTAGGTCAAGTGCTTATGGTGTTAAGGACAACATAGCCTAGACCTGGGTTGGTAGACATATTATTTTGGAAACATAGATATTTTCTTCAAGCTTTGATTTATAATTTGGATGATCATTAAATATCAATTCATCACATCAAGTGGCATCTATCTATGAAGCAGAGTAGTTTGTTTTGTTGTTTTTTGTCACACTGAGCTCTCCCAAACCATGGCGCTTCATGCTGCACTCTCCGTATCTTAGGAAAGCTCCTGATGAGTAGGGGTGCATGGACTTAGTTTGAGACTGTTTGGACTTATTACAAACTGTTTGGACTTACAGTGTGGAAGCTATTAATTATTAAACCATTTTGTCAATGAAAACTAAATAAAATTGAAACTGAAAACTTCAGTGGAATTTGGGGGTGTTCTTGGTGTGAGTGGAAAACTCAGGGTGAGTCAAATCTAATAAAGTTTATTTCACAATTTTCAGAGCTAACCTGTGAAAGATATTTCTTTTTAAGTGAATTTTGTTGCTGGAAATTCAAACAAATTGCCAAAATTGGGTTTGGAAGGAAAAATCAGTTGAGCCCTCAATGTATTCACACTTGTGTCAAGGGCACAGGCTACACTAGTCCCAATGATGCCATGGCTTGCATGTCAAATTGGAAATATGCCAAATCACATGAATGGAATCATACAAAGTGTAGGGCAACACCTACAAAGCAAGGTGTTCTCAAAATAAGTACTTGCCCAAGGTGAAGTCAAGGGGTGCTTATTTCAGGAATGCCCCACTCCAAGGGCATTAGCAGATGTAAAGCTCTGGCAGAAAATTATTTAAAACTTTTTCCCATTACCCAGTGGAAATCCACCAGTATAACCTTTAAAAAACAGACTGTGCTTAAAATGACCCGGCGGTTACCAAGGAGAAAGTCCCCTGGTTAAGGTGCCCTCCAGATACATTAGAAATTTTCTGCCAGTGCTTGACTTAGTCAAAAATTGCTTGTCACTACTAACGCAATAACATCAAAGCCAGGATTACACTTCAATTGCAACAAAAAAGTGATTATACTAAAGACAATGTTTTCCTCTTATTCACAACAAAAATATACTCAATAATCATTTAGCCCACTCATCTCTGGTACATGTTGCTGGAATAGGTATAGATCTGGGTAACACAAACCAGTTGATTCAATGACCTATCTCCAAACTTAAAGAACCTCCAGCTGCGGTGAAGAAATTTGCAAGTTCCTCATGAAAATGAGGACGAGACCTAAGGAAACAGTTTTCTGTTGGGTTTCAGTTCCATTGCTAACCATGGTGGTTAGGTCAGTTGCTTTTGTTTTTTGTACCTACCTACTAACATCCCACAAGCAGGTTCTTACTAGGTAGGTAGTAAAAACAGCCCTTACATATGTATAAACTATCTACTTACTTAGTAGTTACCTATTTTCTTACCTACCTATGTACAAGACCTATTTCCTACATAATTGGTTACCAAGGTGAAACCAAATATTAACTCAGTTGAGGTTCCTCCACAACTGAGTAATAACAGGCATCCAGTGGATGGTGCGTTGGTGGGTGCTGGTTCACTGTGGCCAGGCCAAGCACCTATTTCAGGAATGCCCCACTCCTTGGCCATTACCCTACTCTATCAACCTCATAAGTGGTGGTTTTGTTCCCATTATCTGCAAAACTCAACTCAAAAATCCATTCTTGAGTTTTCTTCATCCATTTCCATACTTTTTTCCTCATTTGCACGAGGAACTTGCAAATTTCTTCACAGGGTTCATTCGAAGATGGATGACTGTTGTCATTCTTCTTGTACTTTCCTTCTCCTTCTCACACACACAACCTGTCTCTCACCAGAGCTTTCGACCTTATGAGGTCCTCCCCCCTCACGACTACATGAGCTTCATCCATTCTTGAGTTTCTTCATTCATTTCCATACTTCATTTGTCCTTTGTTTTCATAAATTTCGTCGCAGACTTTATTCAAAATAAATAAATTCATTCAAAGATGGATAACTGTCGTCGTCGTTGTTGCACCTTCCTTCTCCGCAACACGCACACCGTCTCAAGCCAGCGATTTCCAGTTTCTGAGGTCCTCCCTTATGGCTACCGAGCTTCATCCATTATTGAGTCTCTTCAGCCATTCTCATCATTTTCCCTGGTTCTTATTTTTATGAGGAACTTCCAAATTTCTTCACAGACTTCATTCAAAGATGAATGACTGTTGTCGTGGCTGTTGCACTTTCCTTCTCCGCCTCACACACACATACCGTCTGTCACCAGAGCTTTTGAGTTTCTGAGGTCCTCCCTTATGGATACCGAGCTTCATCGATTCTTGATTTTCTTCATCCATTTCTATTCTTCGTCCTCATTTTCATCAGGAACTTGCAAATTTCTTCACAAACTTCATTCAAAGGTGGATGACTGTTGTCGTCGTCGTTGCATTTCCTTCCCCTTCCTGTCCGTCAGTCAGCAGAGCTTTGGAGCTTCTGAGGCGGTCCTCCTCCCTTATGGCTACCGAGCTGCTTCTCTCTTCAATCCCAGGACCTGCATCCACTCCACCCTACCGTCCCTCTCTTGACCTCATATGTAGCCGCAAACCCAAAAATTCCAAAACTCTCAGCAATTTTTCTTTTGCGAAATCCATGCCACTCAAGAGACTTAAAGCAGAAGAGAATCCGAGGTCAACAGAAGCGGAATACTGCACTATTACTCCATGGCTATCGAGGAGGAGTAGTAGTGGAAGCGAGTGCAGAAGAACTCGCGGTGCAAGTTTCAGGCCAAGAAGAAGAAGAAGAAGAAGTGGCGAGGGTGAAATTCAATGATGGGAGTCCCATTTCCTTCGCTCCAATCCTCAATGGCTGTTGGACTCTTGCTGGTGGCCATGGCGTCATCTCTGAGCCTCGGATTCTGGAAACCATGG
>Ga0116227_10015660_pt1 | contig 11172 bp, 8 predicted proteins | sample S1TSphgellanicum_FD_89693 | JGI IMG/M metagenome (GOLD analysis project Ga0116227, IMG submission 89693) | Host-associated microbial communities from peat moss isolated from Minnesota, USA - S1T2_Fb - Sphagnum magellanicum MG | ecosystem: Host-associated > Plants > Peat moss > Unclassified... | reverse complement strand
TACCGCCGCAAATTGCCGCGCGTGACGTACACGCCGGCATCGACCTCGTGCGCCTCAATCGCGGCGAGCACGCTCGCCGGATCCATCGCCTCCAAGGTGATCCGGACGTCCGGATGCAGCACGCGGTACTCGCGGATCGCGGTCGGCAGGGTCGACACCATCGCCGAGACGGCATAGGCGATGCGCAGTTCGCCGCGCAGGCCGCGCGCCGTCTCGCGCGTGCGCTCCACCGCGTCGCCCAACCGCGCGACGAGCGCACGCGCCTCCTCGAGAAATGCCGAGCCCGCTGCCGTCAGCGCCACGCGGCGCCGCTCGCGATCGAACAACGCGACGCCGATCTCGCGTTCGAGCTGGCGGATCTGCTGGCTCAGCGACGGCTGCGCCGTCTGCAGCTCCTCCGCCGCCCGGCTGAAGTTCAGCTGTTCCGCCACCGCGATGAAGTAGCGCAAATGTCGCAGCTCCACGCCGCCTCCCCCCCGTCTCGTATAAGACGTTGCACGTCTGATCGAGCAGCTTTCCAGCTATTGGACGTCTCACCCTGGACGTGGGAGAATCAGCACATGGCCGCCGCGTTCCCGCTGCCCCGACTCATCACGGTAGCCATTGCACCGTCACGGGCACGCGCGCGCCGGCACGTGCTGCCCTCGCGCGCGGCGCTGGTGCTGGGCGGTACGCGCCTTGCGACCATCGTGGCCGTCGCCTGCGTCGCCATCTTCCTCGATGCGTCGACCTCGTACGAATCGTCGACCGCGCTCCCGTACATTCAGGGCGCGATCGCCGCGACGCCCGATCAGGGTTCGTGGGTCGTCACGTTGTTCAACGCGGCGTACGAGAGCAGCATCCTGTTCTCACCGTGGTTCCTCACGCGGTTTGGCCGCCGCGCGTACTTCTCGGCATCGCTCGCCGCGTTCGCGATCTGCAGCTTCGGCTGCGCGCTCGCGAGCGACTACGATCTCTTCCTCGGCTTGCGCGCGCTCCAGGGCTTCGCGCTCGGCGGCTTCTTCGCGTGCGGCGTGCTCTCGCTGTTCATGTCGATTCCGGAACGCTTGCGGCTCGTCGGCGTGATGCTCTTCTCGATGGCCTCGCAGATGGGCAGCGCGGTCGGCCCGGCGATCGCCGGCTATCTCGTCTACAACGATGCGTGGCAGTGGGTGTTCGTGGTGAGTGCGCTGCCCGCCGCGGTGCTTGCGTTCGCCATTTGGCACGTGCTCGGCGATCCAGAACAACCGCAACGCGTTCCGTTCGATGTCGTCGGAGCGGTGCTGATCGTGGTGACGTTCCTCTCGCTGCAGTATCTGGTGAACGAGGGCGAACGCCGCAACTGGACCGACGATCCGTGGGTGACGCTCGCGCTCGCGATCGTGCCCGTCTTCGGCACCGCGATGCTCGTGTGGAAGCTGCGCTTCAGCCCGCATCCGTTCTTGGACTTCCGCGTGCTGCGCCACCGCAATCTGGTCGTCGGCGCCGTGTTCGGCTTCGGCTTTGGGTTGATGCTGCAAGCCGCAACGCTGATCGGCGGCTTCGTCGAACAGCAACTCGAATTCACGCCCGTCCTCGGCGGCGGCCTCGATGCCTTGCGCGCGGCCGCGATCGTCGTCTTCGTCCCGATCGTCACGTTCGCGATGGCGGAGCGCTGGCTCGGTACGCGCACGGCGCTACTCCTCGGCCTCGTGACGACGTTCATCGGCTTCCGCTGCGAAGTCGTCGCCACCACGACCGACGCCGACTTTCTCTCGTTCATTCTCCCGTTCGCCGGCATCGGCATCGGCATCGCGATCCTCTACCGCGCGCTCGCGACCGTGATCTTCGGCTCGTTACCGCCGGAAGATCTGATCATGGGCCTCATCGTCTACAAGATGTCGGGCGTGCTCGGCGGCGCGATCGCCGCGCCCGTCTTCGCAACGCTGCTCGACCACCTCACCGCCGCACATCGCAACGATCTCGCCTCGGGCATCACGCTCGCATCGCCGACCATCCGCGCCTTCGTCACGCAATCAACGGACAACATCAGCACGCTCGCGCACCTCGCGGCCGCACAAGCCACCACCCTCGCCTACTCCGACCTCTGGTCCATCGCCTCGCTCGCCGTCATCGCCGTCGCCCCGGCGCTCTTCTTCCTCCGCGTGCCCAAACCGTAGCGCCACAACGCGGCGCCGCTAGTCGTCGTGATCGTCGTCGAACGGAAAATTGTACACCGGCGGCTCGAGCGGCGCCGCCCCGGGTAGCGTCGACGGCCGCGTGCGCCACGCAAACCCGATCGCATGCAACCGCCGCAGCGCTTCATCGATCGCGCGTTCCGTTGCGGCAAGATCCGCCTCCGACGCCGCATACGCATCGAGCCGCAAGCCGTCCGGCCACGCGTGAAAATCCACCGTCGCACCGTCGAAGTGCAAACTGCCGGCCGACGCCTGCCAGCCGCCGCCGAGCGTCTGCGCGAGATATTCACCGAGCGCGAACGGATCCGCCGACGGCACGTGTGCCTGCGCGTGAATCTGATCGGTCGGCGTCGTCCCTTCCATCGTCTTACACGTTCCCCTTGATGCGCTTGAGTGTTGCCCGCATCGCGGCGATCTCCGTCGCCGTCAACCCCGCGAGCGCGCGATCGAGCACCGTGGCCGCATACCCAAGCAACGTATCGCGCACCGCATTGCCGGCCGGCGTCAGCATCACGCCGACTTTCCGCCGGTCGGTCGTCGAGCGCACGCGCTCGATCAGCTGGCGCTTCTCGAGCGCGTCGAGCGTCGCGACGATCGTCGGCTCGAGCACGCCGACGCGGTTGGCCAACTCACGCTGCGTGAGGCCTTCTTCTTGGTAGAGTTCACGCAGTACGAAATACTGCGGCAACGAGAGCCCGTGCGCCTCGAGCTCCTTCGTCATCGCTCCGAGGATGCGGCGCGACGCATCCCGGAGCAAATAGCCGATGCTCTCGTTCGTGTCGTCCGCGAAGCCGCGCCCGGCACGAGTCGGCACCTGCGCCGTCACCTATTTCAGCGGAGCGCCGCCGGCTTGCGACACGCCCGTGAACGTGCCCTTCGCCGCGTCGTACTGGACGATGATCGCCGCGTTCACCCCGAGCCCGCGATGGCTGCCGTCGCGGAAATCGTAGAGGCCGTTGATGCCCGCATACGAGTGGAGGTTCTCGATGTACGCGCGCACCTGATCCGGCGTGGCGTTCAACCCCGTGTGACGCAGCGCGTCGACGACGATCATCGCCGGATCCCACGAGAACGAGTGCGCGTTGTCGGGCTTCACGCCGGTCGGCTTGAACGCGGCATACATCTGATCTTCCGCATCTTTGATCGGGCCCGGGCGCACCTGTTCGCGCGCGAAGAAGCGCGGGCTCGGGAAGAGCATCTGCTTCGGCAAGAACGACGTGTACTGCGCGAGCTGCGGATAGGTGAGGTTGCCGTTGCCGCCGAGCACCGGCACGTCGAGGCCCGCATCGGAGATGCCGCGGAGCAGCGTGCCGAACGGCGTGCCCGTCGACCACGCGACGATCGCATCCGGATGTGCGGCTTGGATGCGCGCGATCTGTGCGCTCACCGACACGTCGGTCGGATTGAAATGCTCTTGCGAGACGAACGTGACGCCATCGAGCCCCGGCGTTCTGATCGCCTCGTTGAACGCGTTCGCAGCATCCTGACCGCTCGCGTCGGTCGAGGTGATGATGGCGACCTTGTTCCAATGCTTGCCGTGGAAGTAGCGCAGCGACGCGATCGCGAGATCCGCCGTGTTGATGCTGGACGAGAACGTGTAGCTATCTTTGCTCGGATGGATGCCCGGCGAGAAGCAGTACTGCACGGGGCCGGCCGCCTTGACGATCGCCATCATCGCGCTACACGTGCCGACCACGGTGCTTCCGAGGATCACCGGCGGCTTGCTCGCGATCACGCCGTTCGTCAGTTCGACGGCGGTTTGCGGGTTCGACTGATCGTCCTGAATCGCAAAGTGAATCGGCCGGCCCTTGATGCCACCCTGTTTGTTCACCAGCGCCTCGACGAGTTGCAGCGCTTGCGCCTCGGACTTGCCGAGAAACGCCGCCGAGCCCGTGAGCGACATGATGACGGGAATATCGTAGACGTCGGCTGCCGCCACCGGCAGCGCCGGAACGACGAGGGGCACAGCCAGCGCGGCCAGGGCCGCAAACGCGAGCGAACGTTTCACATTAAATCCTTTGCATTCCGAATGATTCGGTGTACTATGGAACGCATGTCGGGAGAAATCCTACACTTCGGTGTCATCGGCCTGGGACGCGCTGCCGCGCAAATGCTGCCGAGCCTCCTTGCTCATCCCTTCGTGCGAGTGGTCGCCGCCGCCGATCCGAGCGAAGCCGCGCGCGCGCGCTTCACCGCCGATCTGGGCGGCATCACCTACGCCACCGTCGAGGAGCTGTGCGCCGACCCCGCCGTCGACGCCGTCTACATCGCAAGCCCGCATCAGTATCACGTGAGCGCCGTGCTGACCGCGGCGAATGCGGGCAAGCACATCATCGTCGAGAAGCCGATGGCGCTCTCGCTCGAGGAGTGTCGCGCGATGACGGATGCCGCCGAGCGTAACGGCGTGGTGATGATCGTCGGCCATAGCCACGGGTTCGATCCTTCGAGCATGATGATCCGCAAGCACGTGCAGCGCGGCGACGTCGGCCCGCTGCGCATGATTACGAACGTCAACTTCAACGATTTTCTCTATCGCCCGCGCCGGCCCGAAGAGCTCGACACGTCGCAAGGCGGCGGCATCATCTACAACCAGATCCCGCACATGATCGACGTGGCGCGCACGATCCATGGCGGGCCACTCGCGAGCGTGCACGCGGTGAGCGGCATCTGGGACCGCACGCGGCCGACCGAAGGCGCGATGACCGCGCTGCTCCAGTTCGCCGACGGCGTGCCCGCATCGCTCACGTACTCCGGCTACGACCGCTTCGACAGCGACGAATTCTACGGCTGGGTCGGCGAGAACGGCAATCCGAAGAAGCCGGCCTACGGCGCCGCGCGACGCACGATTCGCGGCTACGGCACGCAAGCCGCGGAGGCCGACGCGCGCGCGAAGCGCGGCTTCGCCGGCACCGGCATGAACCCGCAAGGTGGCGAGTCGCATCAGCCGCACTTCGGCTTCTTGATCGTGAGTTGCGAGGGCGCCGATCTGCGTCCCTCGCCCGACGGCATTCTCATCTACGACGACGAGGGCGTGCGCGAAGAGCTCGCGCGCCCCGCGCGTGCTTATCCCAATAAAGACGGCGTGATCGACGAGTTCTACGATGCCGTCGTCAACGGCGCGCCGCCCCTGCACGACGGTGCGTGGGGCACCGCGACCATGCAAGCCACCCTCGCGCTCTTGCAGAGCGCACGCGAACACCGCCCGATCGACCTCCAGGAGACCGCCAATGCTCACGCATGAAGACAACGAACTGCTGACCCGCGTCACGGGCGATGCGCCCATGGGCCAGATGATGCGCCGCTATTGGGTGCCGGCGTGTCTCGCCGAGGAAGTCGCGGAGCCCGACGGCACGCCGGTGCGCACGACGATCCTCGGCGAGAGGCTCGTCGTTTTCCGCGATACCGACGGCAAGGTCGCCGTGATCGACGAGCGCTGTCCGCATCGTCTCGCGTCGCTCGCGCTCGGCCGCAACGAAGAGGGCGGCATCCGCTGCATCTATCACGGCTGGAAGTTCAACGTCGCGGGGACCTGCGTCGACATGCCGACCGAGCCGAACGAACACGGCTTCCGCGATCGCATCAAACTGAAATCGTACCCGACGTACGAAGCCGGCGGCATGATCTGGACCTACCTCGGACCGGAGAGCACACCGCCGACGTTTCCGCTCTACGATTGGATGCAGTTGCCGCGCGATCAGTACGCGTTGGTGAAGGTCGGCGAGATCACCAATTACGCGCAAGCGATCGAAGGATCGATCGACTCATCGCACTCGTGGTTCTTGCACCAAGGCATCCTGTGGGATTGGAAGCTGCGCTCGCAAACGTCGATGGACACGTCGCCGAAGATGGAAGCGCAAGACACCGACTACGGTTTCCGCTACGCCGCCATCCGCGTGCCCACGAACGACCCGGAGACCATGCGCTACGTGCGCGTGACGCTCTTCCTCGTGCCGTTCACCGCGTTCATCCCGCGTCCGATGGACCGCACGAAGACCGCGCACGTGCAGATCTTCGTGCCGATCGACGACACGCGCACGATGTTCTACGGCATCTTCTTCAGCCAAGACGGCAGCATGGTCGACGAAGCCGCGACGCGCCGCACGCATCACCTCGTGCCCGGCGAAGACCTCGACCGCAACTGGTTCAAACTCGGCACGGTGGACAACTGGTTCAACCAGGATCGCGAAGCGATGAAGAACGGCGACTGGACCGGCATCAAGGGCTTCACCAATCAAGATATGGCCTGCCAAGAAACGATGGGGCCAATCGTCGACCGAACGCAAGAACACCTCGGAACGAGCGATATCGCCATCATCCGCATGCGCCGCCGCATGCTCGAAGCCGTCCGCCGCTTCCAGGATGGCGAACCGCTCATCGGGTTGGATCCGAATATCGACTGGAGCCGTGTGAAGAGCGAGCAGCTCATTATGCCGATTGATCAGCCTTGGCAGTCATTAGGCGCAATGACACACGCTCCAATGTAAGGCCCGCCACTTATGCATCAAATGCTCGCCAGAGGCCGCAGAACATCGCGGACTGCAGCCGCTAAATAACGGGCTCGTCGAATTTGCTCCGAGCATCAGTTGGGAGGCGTCTTAGGATAGGGAAAGTCTCGGCACAGAAGAGGCGGCGGTGGCACCGGAATCGCGCCACCGCTCGTGGCCAGCGATTGATTTGCTGCAGCGACGGGCGGCACTGGGACGGCGGCCTCGGCCGCGGCCAACTCTACTCCGTAGGCAACTGCTCCAGGCGGATGAGCGGGCGCGCGCCCAGCTTCCAACTGCTCGACGCGCGCGGCAGCCGCTGCCGCGGCGGCCTGCGATGCTTTCGCCCGCGCAGCTGCCTGTTCCGCACCTGTGCGAGAGGCGGCTGCAGCACTGGCTGCGGCCTCGGCGAGTTTCGCCTGTTGAGCGGCGTCTGCAGCCGCCTTTTGCGCATCGACGACGGCCTTATCGACGACTTGATTCGCTGCGGCCTCGGCGTTTTGCTGAAAGGTCTTGCAAAGCTTCGTTGTCAGGTTGATAAGAGCGACGTCATAGATATGATCGGTTAGCGTGTCGTCGCTTGTGCTGATGTCGACGAGCGACGATGCAGACGTACCGAAGTTAGCAGCATTTGTCCATGAGTTCGTTTTGGATATGAAGGCCACGGAGAGAAGCGTGAGCACTTTGGGCAGCGTGAGCCCCGTGGTTGGAATTGCAAACGCCCAGTTGAAACTGGCCGTGAGCTTGCTCAATGGGTTTCCGCAATCGATGATTTCTGCTGTCGACTTGACGTCGATGCGCGTCGTACCAAGCAAGATACGCGGCGACTTTGCAGCCGTTACCCAATAATGGAGGTATCGCGGACTGTTCAGGCATGCAGTGCTTTCGGTGACTGCGCCTGCTTGCGGCACCGCGCCCGGATCCGTAATGCCGGTATACTCGGATAGTTGATTACGAATTAGCTGGTGATTCAGTGCATCGTTGATGACGTGGAAGTACTGTCGGTCCTCAGCGGTGTCCGGAACGATCTGTAGGACCGGATCGTATGTTTCCAGGGTCAGCGATCCATTCGATGGGACGGGATTGCCGAGAAGTTGCTGCAATTGCTGATCAGTAAATGCGTCGAACGCTTTGGCCAAGCCGCCTTTGGTTACGTTGAATTGAAACACTGTCGGCGTTTCATTCGACTTGAGAAAGTACGCCCGCATAGTGATCGGATACGAACTCGTCGTCGTGTTGAGCTGGCCCACTGACGTGACGATCAGCACGTCCGGCGATGTCGGGCAAGCCGTCTTGCCGCCATAAACGCACCCCGCGAACCAGTTTCGATAGTCATTTGCGGTTGGAAGCGTCGCAGCCAAGGCGGTCAGTGACGTCGTCGCGTCCATTGCATCCTTGCTCGCAGGTAGGCCGGACGGCTGTTGAAAGTTGACCAAAAGGCGCAGTTCCGGGGCCGCCGCATTCGAAGCGGATTGCGGGACCAAGAGCAGTGACGCAAACAGAACGGTGAGTAAACCGCTCGCCAAAGATCGTTTCATTTGTGCCTACACCCGTTGATATTAATACGCCTACAAAATGAGCGAATCCGCATCATTTATAAGACGCTAGTACAAGGTTACCTTAGGCTTGCTTGCTATTCCTCTCGGCAATTAATGCCCATGCTTGCCCTTCGCTTTACGGCTCGTCTACCGAAGCGCGTATCCTCTCACGCCGGCAAGGTCTTTCCTCATGTTCAGACTGCTCCAATGAGGATCCCGGAGTGCTCCGGGAAGCGGCACAAAAGCACAGCTCAAGCAGCTTGACGCGCAGTCAGATGCCGCGATCGAGCCCATCGCAAGTGGCCCGACTCTTGGGGCCCGTCAGAACCGTCCTATAAATACCCACATCCGTGCAATATCAGAACCGGTTTCGCTCACGAAGCTTGCTATTGACAAAAAAGGGGCGGAGGGGCAGCGAAACTCGGAATCGCGCGAACGCCGAAGGCGGAATCTCCAAAATCATACATCACATCCGCGACAAAGAACGGACTCATCCCCGTGTTATTCTCGAAATAAGATGGAGGGGTCGGCCCAAACAGAAGCCCTTCTTCATTGTACTCGCCGCACGCCACGGGAGTGCCCGCCGCAGGCAATGTAAACGACATTGCGGGATCATTCGCCATTGCGGCAACGATTATGGTTCCGACCGGAGGCGTTCCATACGTCGCTCCAGCGAAAAATGCCGATGGCTCAGGCGAAGGCGCGGCGACAGGGTACCAACTCGGCGCTATTGCACCCATATAGATGCGGCCACTCTCTCCGCCGCTGTCCATTACAGTTGCTGCCGTGCAGGTCGCGATCGGGGCGGGTTGCGGAGTAGCTGAACGTGATGGATACGCCGTAAAGCACCAGGGGAATCCGCCTTGCAGATGGTTAGATGACGACTCACCTGGCGGTCCCCAATATGTCGCATGTGGCTCAGACGGTGACGTCTCAACCGGCGCTGGCGTGGAAGTCGCGCCGAACTCTTGCCGAATCCCACGCGTCAATCCAACCGTCACGGTTGGCGGCGATGCCCACAACGATAAGACAAACCCGCTTCGATAATTGCCCGGCAAAAGCATCATCGGATTTTGGACATTCGGGTCATCAGTATCTTGTACCAGCGCTGGCCGAATGCCAAGGATCCCGTTAGTGCCGAGGACGCCACAATCGCTACTCGGTTGCACGACATCGAACGTCAGATTGGGCACAACGATCGGCCCAATCGAAACTTGGGAATTCGCGCTATTACCCGTAAAGACGCATCCGCCGCTGTACGTAGCCTTGATTGAGGTCGATGTCAGCGTGTAGGAACCTGAGGCTCCAGAGTTTTCCAATGCGCTCTGGGTTACGTGCAAGCCAGTCGACCCCGTATCTAAAACCACGTAGATGGGTGATCCGCGCCCAATTGATACCGGAATCAAGACGTCGTTCCCACCATAGCCAGGTAACGGATAGAGGAACTGCAATGGAATCGCAGTGGATTCGCTCAATGTGCTGCTAGCAATCGGAGGAAGGCCAGCCGGGGGCCTATAGTACCAGCCACCGCCTCCGCCGCACCCTGTCAGCGACAACGCGATTATCGAGCATGCTATCCACTTCGCGAAAGAATGACGATTGGGCACTCGGGCCGAGCTACCAATTGCCTCGGCATTTACCGCCAAATCTTCGAGCATTCTATTTGGAGGCCATTAAGAGCGACGCCGGGCAGCCAGCCTTATGCCCGACAGTTGGTACCTGCTGCGTTAGGTGCATGAGAATGTATGCCCCTGATTGCTGCACCGACGATGCGGAGACGAGCGGGCTTCGCGTGTTCGTGTACCCGAAGCTCAAGGCACCGACTTTCCACGGGAGGAGGTCAACTTGTGCAGCAAGAGTCGAGCCTTGCTGCGGTAAGGAAGACATTTGAGTGTACGCCGCATTTGTATAGGCTGCATTGAGGTCGAAAAAGCAATTAGCCGCAGCATAAGAAATCGACGAGCTCACCGCCCCTGGAGCAGTACTTATCAGCCCAAAGTATCGACTGTAAATCACGCCGGTGCCCACATTTAGTGACGCGGAAGCATTCGAGAATCCAATCTTCCAGCTCCCATGCTCGACTGAAGTACTCCAGACAATGTGATCCCTGGTATAGCTTGGCAGACACGAATATGTTGTGATGTTGCTCGAACTCGTACTGTTAATGCAACCAACGTATGTGCCATTTTGAATGCCAATAGATGAGGAAACGTTCCAATTATTGGTAATCGGAACCGCCCCATCAACTGCGATCGAGTATTGTGTCTGCGGACGAACGATCGTATCGACTGGCGCTCCCATCATAGGAAACGTTAAGCCGAAGTACGACTTTGCGAGGCCCTGTTGCAAAATAGAGATTCGGTCAGACTGCGAGCTGTTTTGGCTTCGCGCGACAATACCGAAACTGCCAAAAGGCGAATTAAAGGGCGCGACGTTTAGGAGTTCGGTAACGCTTGCAGCGATGTCGCCGTAAACGTTAGTCAATCGAAATCCGAGAACGTCAAACCCGCCGATGACGTTCTTAAAATTACCCGTCCCCGCCAGATGAGCAAATGGACCGCTTAATGAGCCAAGAAAGGTGGTCGTGCCACCTGAAGGCGCGAACAGCGGATCATCGAGTTGCACGCCAGCGCTCTCCCGCAATTGAACATATGATTCGACTGGCCCATCAGAATGCTTCACGGCATAGGCATTCGTAAACTGAAACGACTCACCGATAACGCGCGCGTCAGCTACGGTCCCGGACGACGATACGCCCGGTGGCTGCTTCGAATCTTGATCGTTAATTAGGCTACCAAAAACTCGAGTTGAGTACGACTGGTAGAGGTCGGTCGAAGTACAGATATCTTCGTATGCAACCTGGTCGAACGTAAAGGCGCCGATCCGCTCGTATGGTGACCCCTTTCCTGATGTGCTGAAGACATCCGCATACTGCAAGGACGCAGTACTCGGCGTAAAAGACGGATCATCGATGCTGACTTCCGCTGGAGGCTC
>Ga0116227_10015658_pt1 | contig 11173 bp, 10 predicted proteins | sample S1TSphgellanicum_FD_89693 | JGI IMG/M metagenome (GOLD analysis project Ga0116227, IMG submission 89693) | Host-associated microbial communities from peat moss isolated from Minnesota, USA - S1T2_Fb - Sphagnum magellanicum MG | ecosystem: Host-associated > Plants > Peat moss > Unclassified... | reverse complement strand
TGGTGGTACAATATGGGTGAAGGAAACTCCAAAGCATAATACTTTCAAACATGAAAGTAATAGTTCACCTGCTAGAAGAAAATGTGCAGTTTGACATTACCTCTCTCTTGTCCTTATGGTGGAGAACTCCTTGCTAAGAGCACCTTTTTCATCTTGCAGCTTCATCATTTGTTTCCTCAGTCTATGCAGACTTATTTGCTGCAAGTCGCCTTGTTGCTATAATCTCTCATGTAAATTGCAAGAGATTCAGTGTTAGTGTGTAGTCTGTAATGACTTGAATCTTTGTAGAAAAAGACCTGAGAAACATAGTACTGGAAAATCAACTTGGGCACAGCTCATTGCCCAAATGTAAAGATGCAGAAAGAACTGCAAATACCCCTGCAAACTTCTCTACACATGGCTACTATTCAAGCTTTTGATGCTCAATTTCTCGGCTGTGAAACTTCAACTCCTGCATCTTTATTTTTATCTCAATTGTCTACAACAATATCACAAAGAATGTCAATTGCAGACCTGCTATTTGGTGATTGTTTTAACCCAATTATTGTTCGAGCAGCAATATGCTTCCATTGTGTGGAAGGCATTGAAAGTTCCAAACTGTAAAAGTGTCTCAGAAGGCCCTGTAGGAGAAGGAGGCAGAGCAGTGCACTACTGACCTTCAATTCATACTCCATTGCACACTCAAGAAGCACAATTTGAAGCTCTCCAACATCCAAGATGGCTGGAGGAGCTGACCAGGGGCACTCCTCCTGATGAACTGCCAACCAAACTGTAATAATAAACAGATAAACTTGGGCGCAGACTTGTGATGTTTGCTTCAACTGCAGATGCATCACAGACTGAAAAAAGATGTACCTGAAAACAAGCTACAAAGTGTGTATCTCATTGTGAAGACAAAGCTCCTGAGAGGCAAAACCTGGATAAAGCTAATGCAAGGAGACAAGTGAAGAAGCAACCAAAACTTGTTCTCCAACACCTTGTTGCTGCCTTGAGGCACTGCCATTTGTTTACTTTAGTGCCTGTCCTCCCAACAACAACACCCACATACCCATTTTCACCTTCTGAAGCTTCTCATAGGATTGTCTTCAGCACCAAACTACCTCTTGTTTGCAATATGCAAGAAATTAGCAGCAGGACTTGAAAAGATTGAGATTACACACCGACTTCACTCATCTCTGTTTGCTTCTTCTGCTCTACGCCTGTGTAACACTGGGGCATTGAGATTGAATAGCCAGCAACAGGAGCTTCCCCGGAACCGTAAATTGGCACATCTATACAAGCTTGGGACCTGATCATCAACCCAACGAGCAATGGAAATGATGTTGTCCCCTTTTCAGTCTTCTAATATGTGATGGTGAAGGTGCCATGCCACAAGGTAGGCATGGTGTAAGGTGGAATTGATTAAGCACAGAGTTACTGGTGGAGATGACTTGCTCTATGTGCATGCTTACAGGGTAGAATGATGTGTTGATGGAAGTGATCCTTAGCAGACTGCTGCTCATCCTGCAAAGTCAAGGGGCCTCTGACGGTAAGCTGCAGTGTTGTGTTTTTTGCGGCCTTCCTTCCCTGTACAACCCCTTCCTCTGTCTTTCTCATCTTCTTCTCAATAGTGAACAACTGCTCACCTATGGCAATCCGCAAGTATCCTCCACTCTGTCCTCACTTCCAGCAGTGCGCCCCCAAAACTGTCTTGGTGAAAGCTCACATCATGACAACTTGTCCCCTCTCTTTGTCTTTCCCTTTCTCTGTCTCTGCTATTCCTCAATCAATGTGGTTCATGCTCATGCTCTGAACCCAGTCTATGGTTCACACATGTCAATAGAGGCCACAACCTCTCTCCTTTCCTCTTGCCACTGCCAGTGGCATGTGTGCAACCCTTATTGTAAAGCAATCCATTCATATGAACCGAAGCATGATGTCTTTCTTGTGGCACAACACAATCTTCAAACTCACGAGCATGGACATTGCCATCCTCTATCATACCAGATCCAAAGTTCTCCAGTGACTTGGAAAGCCTGTCTCTGTCTTTCTTCTCTGTGTCTCCGGAGAACACCATCTGATCCACGCCATCCAGAATTCTTTAGATGGCATTCATGTCCAGGTTCTGTGTGCACCTTTCTTCAATTTCTTGGGCAGCATTCCTCTCTAACCCTTGGAGGAAGTCTTTGCAGCAGCAGCCAGGGACTTTGCAGTTGCTTATGCTGGTGCTGCAGAAGGTTTGCTGCTGACACTAGTAGTGGCAGCAGCAGCAACAGCATCAAGCTGAAGTTTCTTCAACATCGGCATTTTGGGGATCTTTGAAGCTTTCTTCTTCGCATTCCCACAACTCTTGAAGACCTTGTTCTGCTGCTGTTGCTGCTGCAGTAGAGGGACAACAGAGGTTCTTGCAGTCCCCTCAATGGGACTTGCATAATTGTGAGAACATTTCATCATCATCACCTGAGCTGTGAAAATGTTGTGGTAGCTAGGAATGTCCTCCTCAACTACTACTGCTGTTGCTTCTTTGGGCTATTTGGATCAAAGGCGGAGCAAGAGGAGAAGAATGCTGCACCCTGCTGCTGCTGATGTGCTAGTCAAATGTCAATCTGCTACACATATTGTCGTCTTTTGTGATGGGAGTTGTTATGGATCAAGATTTCACTGCGACAAAAGCTACCCTCTTCATCACTAGAAGAGTCTGTACCATTAGGATCAGTGCAAATCACTCGCACTCTCTTGGGACAGATTTGCAGCTTCCCATGATCCCATGACTCTGCATCCTCCAGCTCCGACTCCCTGGAGAAGACTAAATCCCTCTTCAACACTTTGGTAGAACATACCTTGTTCTTCACCTTGTTGGCCACAGCAGCAGAAGCAACAACAGCTGGTGAAATCTTAGGCAAGGTTTTAAATTGCAGCTAGACGGAAGGTTCATGCCACACCACTTGGTACTTCGGGATGGGATGGAGCTTTTGGAGTTCACCCAAGCGGACGATAGGGCCCATTGGTCACCTACATCTAGGATTTCAGTCGCATTTTAACTATGGTCCCCTTAAAAGATGAATATGCTCAGAAGTTGATCTTCCTACACGGACTCAAGCCCTAGGTGCAAAAAATAGTATACTAGAGGACTGACATTCTTGACACATGCCAAGGGTTGATGAAGATGGTGGAATGTATGGAAAATGAAACTCCTACGCAACCCAAGGGTGAAATCGGAAGCAAGGTCACCCAAAAAATGAAGTTGGCCCAAGTAATGGATGCAAGGGTCACAATAAGCGTAAGTGGGGCCAAGGAAAGTTGAGGCCTCCAAATGACAAGGAAAATTTGGTGAACAAAAAACCTTCGATCAAAAAGGCAAAGCAGGACCTGTCCAAGGTCAAATGTTTCAATTAGCAAAAAGACATTGGCAAATGATTGCCCCAAACCACCTCGGATAAGTGAGTGCATTGCCCAAAAAAAGTTGATTCTCCAAGGGAGTTTCATGGCTGAAATAGGGGCACACAAAAGCAAAGCCTCCAACTTGTTAAAATTGAATTATAAGATAAATGACGAAATTATGGGTTGTTTTTTAGATTCAAGAATAACAAATTCTTTCATGACTTAGAATCAAGACCAAATTAGTGGCAAACCCCATCACGATGCAATTGGCACAAGGCATAGTTAGACCCTTGTTAGGAGTCAAGCTATTTTGTGGAGGAGTTCGATTTTTTGAAAACTTCACCAATGTGACTTAGATAATTTTTATGTAATTGTAAAAACCACATTTTTGGATGTCTATGAAGTAGACATCTTCTAAAGTGGAGGTAAATTGAAAGTCCACACGCTAAAAGTGGCTCTAAGTTAATGAACTTTATGTGGATTATAATTATGCATTCAAAAGAATGGGAGTGAATTTGGTTATTTTAATTAGTGAATTAAAGACACCTAATTTTCTGATTTTGATATCTTTTAGAGTCTCTCAAAGGGAGCTTAAACCACAAGAGGCAAGGCAACCCCTTATTTGTATTTTAGATTCATTTAATAAATTTTCAAAGGTTCTAACAAACAAACTCCTTGATGCCCTTCCACCTTGTAGAAAGGTTGACCATAAGATAAAAGTGGTGCCCAGAATAGTCCTATCATCCAAGGCACCCTATAGGTTAAACCAAAAAGAATTGGAGAAACTTTAAAATTAATTTAACAACCTCCTTAGTTGAAGGCATATTCAGTAAAGCAAGTCGCCCTATGGGGCGCTTGTTTTGTTTGTGGATAAAAAGGACAGCAAGTTAAGAATGTGTGCTGATTACCACACTTTGAACAAATTAACAATAAATAACAACTATTTTCTCCTTTGCATTAGTAATATGTTGGATCAACTCAATGGGGCAAAATACTTTAGCTAAATTGATTTCAAGTCGAGGTATTATCAAATCCACATTATAAATAAGGATGTGAAAAAGATGGCCATGAGGACCAAGTATGGTTCGTACAAGTTCCAAGAGATGCCATTCAGGTTATGTGACGTTCCATTGATGTTCATGACCTTCATGAACTCTGTTTTCCATGAAAAGTTGGTTGAATTCGTGATCATTTATATTGATGATATCTTGGTACTCCAAGATAGTAAAGGAACATGTGAAGCACTTGGAATATGTTTTGAATAAGCTCCATGAAAACAAACTTTTTGCCAACATGGTGAAAAATGAATTTGCCTAAAAAGAAATGGACTTTTTGGGGCATATTTTGTCATAGGAAAGGGTGAACCTTGACCCTAAAAGTTGGAAGCCATAAGGGATTAAAAAAGGCCAATCATAATCAAAGGAATATGATCATTCCTAGGCCTAGTTAACGTCTACCAAAAATTATAAAAGATTTTTTACAATTGGTGAAACCACTTTCGGATCTCCATAAAGTGGAGTTATCCTTTGAATGCAAGGAAGAGGAATAGAAAACATTTGAAGATTTGAAAGAGAAACTTTCGTCTACCCCTATGCTAAGATTTCTAAACTTCATAAAGCCATTTGAAGTCCATACCAATGCAAGTGATTTCCTATTGGTGGGGTGCTCATGCAAGATGGACACCCAATTGCATTTGAAAGCAATAAGTTTTGTGGGGTTTAACTATGATGGCCAACTCATGAAAAGAAGTTGTATGTCATTATGTGTTGCCTAAAACATGGCAACACTATTTAGGGATGCACAAGATCAAGGTCTACATGGATAACATCTCCTTGTGGTATTTTGAAATGCAACCATTTGGGCCTCAATGAAGCAATTGAAATGGCATGATACCTTGGCATTGTTGGATGTGGAGTTAATCCATAAACCAAGATAAGACAATGTGGTTCTTAATGCACTAAATAGGAAGAAGGAATTCTAAATGGAAAAACCCTTAACCAAGACCCAAGCATTATGGGTCATTTTCCAAGGTTAAAGTAGCCCAAAATGGAAGATAAGGGAAGCTTATGTGTAAGATTTTCTTACTCAATGTAATTTTAAAAAGTTGCGCAAATGACAAAAGGTGAAAAAATCACTTTAAAAGAAAGGTTGCTCAAATAGAAGCAATCTTGAATCAATGTGCCAATAGGAAAATTATACACAAAAATCATGCAGGAGGAGCATGATGTGCCCATGGTGAAACACTGTGGGGAAAGGACCACAAAAGTGGCCATAGGAAAGAAATTATATTAGTTCGAAATGAAACAAGATGTAGAGCATTTCGTGCACACTTGTGTTAAGTGCCAAAGCACAAAGTACATATATAAGAACAAATATGGGTTATATAGACCTCTACTAATCTCGAACGAACCATGGGAAAGTGTTTCTATGGATTTCATGACCCAACTACCTAAATGGAATAGAATGGATGTCACATTTGTGGTAGTCGACCAATTCTCCAAGATGGCAAAAATGGCTCCAACTAAGATGGTCACAACAACTGTTGACTCGGCAAAATTGTTCTTTGATATGTGGGTCAGGCATCATGATATGCCACAATTTATTATAATTGATAGAAATGTCAAATTCACAATGGGCGTTTGGAAGCATGTGTTCTAGAAGGTAGGTACAAAATCGTCATTTAGTTCAACATTTCACCCACAAACTAATGGCCAAACACAAAGGGTCAATTGGGTGTTAAACCAATATTTCAAAAACTATGTTAGCACCAATCAAAAAAATTGGGGTGGACACCTAGGCTTAGTAGAATTTTGTTACAATTCCACAATGCATTCGATGACAAAGATGTCCCCGTTTGAATTAACAGTGGGAAATAAGCTAAGAAGCCAATGGATTTAACCATTACCATGGGACGAAGAGACCACTGCAAGGAAGCTATGGAGATGGTCAAAGGATGTGAAGAAAAATACACCTGAGCCAAGAAGCTTTTGGAGCATGCTCAAAAGTGGTATGAAAAGCATGCCAATAAAATGTGAAGGCATGTTGAGTTTGAGATTAGGCAACACATGTGGTTGAACATTCATGATTTTAATATGTTCAATCTATTTGCCCCATGTTTCATTGCCAAGTACGAAGGGCCTTATGAGACTTTGCATAAGCTGCATCTCAACATGTACACCCTAAAGTTGCTAGTTAATTTTGTGGCACATCCAACCTTTCACGTTTCGAAACTTAAGTTGTTTTTACATGATGACCAAACACTAAACCGGAAACAAAAGGTGCAATTGGAAGTTGATGCCATTGAACATAGGCTACTTGTCAAAAGCAAAAACATACTCCATGCAAAACAAACATGCCTTAGAGGCAAGGAATACCTAGTAAAATATAAGGGTTGTTATCATAAGGAGGTAATGTGGATGAAACAAGTTCACCTAGACTACTTTTAGAAATGGTAAGCAAGTTTAAGCAAGAAAAGGGTCACAAATTTGGAGTGAAGAGGACTTAGAAAAAAAAAAGACCCACCTACAAATGGCCTAAGTGTTGACAAGAACATTGACCTTTAAAGTGGGGGAGAGTGCCCACAAAATTAACTATTCATTAGACGAGGGTTAAAGGCTTTCATGAACGTGGTTGATTGCAAAAAGGTTAAGGTTCATGGGGAAGGTAGTGGCGAAATTAGGCAAGGGAGTGGCAACCAATGAAAATGGACTTGGAGTTGAACTTGAATCGAAAAACTTCAAGGTTTGATCAGGTGGGATTGGGGTGGTGGTGCATGCGAGTCAAGTGGCACATCCTTGAGTGGAAAAGTCAAACTTATTACACATCAATTCACAAATCATGTCTCGTTTGGGTAAAGGGATTTGAACTATAAAGGCATAAATGCACATTACGATGGACCAAAAATTGCTTTGAAAAAGTTCATTCCTGCATTATTTTTGGTGTTGTCATCACTTTTAAATTGTTTTCCAATTACAAATTATGTTTTTGCAAGAACTATGTGTTATTTTTATAAAAAAATACATATATAAAACACATTCAATTGAAAACACTTGAATCAAACTCAAAAAATACATATTGAATTGTGAATTCTAACCTTCCAAAAAAATACTCAAATGGCCACGTTCATTAATAATGACATCTTTAATAAGAATTTTAGTGTCCATTTTGATCATACAACTTGTGGCAAAGTATTATCAAACAAGTAATTTAATAACCCAAGATCTATGAGTCCATTTGCAATTATTTAGGGACTAAATAATGATTGTGATTAAATTTAAGACATAAGTTTTAAAGTCCCCCCTAAACCAAAAAATGAACATATGGTTTTTCTTTTTTGATATGTTATTTCTATGATAATATAGATCATATATGTGAGTCCTTTTTTTCTATGTGTGCAGGTAAGACACTATTAGACTAATAAGGACGATTGTTTATTTGGTGACCCAAACTTTGACAAAAAGTATAGGTTAGAAACGTTTGAGGAAAAGCACAAATGTTAAAAACAAGGGTTATCGAAATTTCCTAATGGAATTCTTCTTCATCCGAAATACTCATCTTCGAGGACTACATGTTTCATACTTCATTAAAAAGCTCTTTCCTTGGAAATTGGCGTAGTTCATTAATTCACCTTTAGAATTGATCAAATTCACTTTTTCTAGCGTGTGGAGTTGTTGCAATGGTCTCATGGTACCAAAAAAAAATTTGTCAGTAAGGTCCCACGTTGGTTCCCATGGAATTTTTAATTCAGTTTTGATGCACTATAATTTTGGTGGATGATTTTTGGTAGGTCGCACAATTTCCAATTCAATATTTTTGGTAACGTTTTCCAATTTGTTTTGCTCCCCACTTTGAAAGGTCACAACCTCTTCTAGGTCATTTTTGGGCTGCAGTCACTCTAACTTACTCACATGGCCTATTTTAGCATTTTTTTGCAAAACTTGCTTCATGTTTTTCTTCATACTTCTTGTCAACACTATTGGCATGATGTAAATGACTATAAAAAAGGTTGTAATCTATGGGTTATTTTTGTTTAAAATTTTTATTTGTCAGAAAACAACAACAATTAATTCATGGTTTGTTTTATTATAGTCAAATAATTCTAACCAATATTTGTCCAAATAGGAATGATAATGAGCCAAAAATTCTAGATTCAATATTCGCAATATGGTCACCAAATGTTAAGGCCACCTAATGAACTACCAAGTTTTGAAAGAAATAATATAAAGGAGAAGAAGAAAAATTCTCCTTATTCTCCTTAGGTAAGCAAAAAACTTTAACACAAAGGGGATTGTCCAAATTTGGTAGGGCAACCTTGTGAACCTTCTACAAAAACAAACCTAAAAAAAACAGATAAAAAAGAATATTCACATACAAAAAGTTAGAATACTCCAAACATACGAAGGAAAACAACTACACAAAATTCTACATACAAAGGTATGGCAAGAAAAAATAATTTTACTTTAAGAATTATTTTTCCTGTATAATCCACAAAAGGACAAAACCTTAAATACCTCCAAGAAAGAAGTCAAAAATGGTGGAATATGCAATTAACCTAATCCCCCAAAAAGTTGATTCTAAATGGGTGAAAGCATATTATTTTGTACATACTTGTTACTATGCCTATTTTTTAACAATAGACAAAAGTATTTTTTAGCTTTATATTTAGACATGGAAATTTTTAATTCCCATATATTAAATTTCCCTATCACTAATAGGTAGCTAGAACCCTATTCGACCTTAAGTTGAACAAAAGAATGCAAAAGTTGTGCCCAAGTTTATTTTTTCTTTACATTATAATAGCGAATAAACTACCTTGTTGAAGTTTAAATTTTGTTTTGGGACAATGACCAGAACCTAATGTTATATGTTTAATGCGTTGTCATCAACGATGGTGGAAATCCTAGTAAGCAATAGTTCTATGAATCAAGTTGGTAAGTTTTTTTCTAGCGATATAGAGGCTTACAAAGTTTTGTTGCAATGAATGAGAGTTTAAGCATGATTTTTTATTTTTGAAAAACAAAACTTGACATTGCTTGTAAGTGTTTTGTAAAAAGTTTTTCATTCCAAGCTAGTAGCTTTAGATGGCACCCAAACCTCACCAAGTTGTTCCTAGATTATTGATAGTCAAATCAAAGGACCATGTGTCCAAGAAATAAATAAATAAAAATGCAAAGGATTAACCATGCTTTGGGTTGAACATAATGTAATGTGTAAGACTATGGAGAAAAGCTTTCTTTAAAGTCTTTTGGATTAAACACTCATTGTGACATAACATTTGAAATTGTCTTAAAAGATGATCTTGTGACTTATTTTGGGAAGAGATCATCCCCTATTGGGTGAAAGGTAAAAGCATGTGATTTGTTGAGTGTAGAAGATTGTTTGGCTATGCTAACATTGTATGAAATAGTTTATGTTCATCCACCTTTTAATGGTGACTACTCTAGCATATTTTTGAAGGGTTGGTTGGCAGAGAAGAAAGGGCATATCATAACATATATGTATGCTTTTGATAGTAATCAAGAGCAAGTGAAGAGGGCCAAGAGGCCACCATCTATGTTTTCAAAAGGCACTAGTTAGGGAACATTTTCTTCATATCAAGGTGATGAAGATCGTGTTATTTTTGAAGTTTCACCAAAGGGGAAGGTTTTTTAACCAAAGGTGTTAACATTAGTTAGGAAGCTTCTTGAGGGTGCTAATAAGGATAATAGAAGACACCTTTCTTCAAAAAGCAAACTTGGAAAAGGTGAAATCAGATTTACATGTTTTTACCTTATCTTTAGAAGGAGGAATGCTAAATAGGAAGAAGTCCTTGCAAGGGGCATAATATATTTTTTGAATTGCTAGTAAAGAAAGCAAAAGAACTATGAGAGGAATTGTTTACTTATGAAAGTAAATGTTAGGGTTGTCCAAATCCTGAAGAGTTGGTCAAAATAAAAGCCATAGTTACCACATTAACTACAAGTTTAAAGGATGTTGATTGGATTTGTAGTTTCATGAATTACTAGTGAAAAGGGAACTAAACATGATTAAGGATGGGGAAGTTGAGTTTAAAGATGTTCATGAGAGGTTGCATTCTGTTTCCAGGGATCTTGATGTTTTGGATTTGAAATGTGGTTGCACCAAGTAATGGGCTCAATGACGCACTCCCAACCCCTTAAAGGACTCAAATGTGAGTATAAGTAGAAGACAACGGAAGAGGGAGGAGTTGGGGCACGCTCCCTAGCTCACAACACTTGGAGGGGTAGAGGGGCGTGTTGGAGCTCCGGGATGGGACTAGGAAGAGTTGACAAGCTTCATTCACTCACACGGGCCTGCACATAATCCACACAAAATGGTTAGTGCATAATTGGAGCACTTTTGGTGCTAGGATGAACCACGGGCAACACGGACACACTATACTCACCATGGCCCGGACTTGGGGGAAGCCACCACCTTCCCCCTTATAGTATACTTTATGGATGGCCACGGAGCCTACATCCAAATGGTTTTTCTCGCGCCAGTTGGGACTCCCGCGACTTTGGAGCCCCATAATTTTGCGAATAGACTTCAGATCGAGATGTGGTCTAAAACAAAGTTGTAGCTCTTGTCGAGATCTTTCCAATGGTATGTCGCATGCCCTCTACAGCCAAGTAAATTGGGTCAATTCCCGAGTTTTTTTGGTCGGGAGTCAAACTGACATTTTGACTCCCGACCTTTCTTTTGGCCATAACTTGTGTTTCAAATGTCCAAATGAGCAATGCAAGCCCATTTTAGACATATGCGTTCCAAGAACTTTCCAATGATATAAAAAATGCCACAAGCCATTGAGTTTTGA
>Ga0116227_10015657_pt1 | contig 11173 bp, 10 predicted proteins | sample S1TSphgellanicum_FD_89693 | JGI IMG/M metagenome (GOLD analysis project Ga0116227, IMG submission 89693) | Host-associated microbial communities from peat moss isolated from Minnesota, USA - S1T2_Fb - Sphagnum magellanicum MG | ecosystem: Host-associated > Plants > Peat moss > Unclassified... | reverse complement strand
TTCAACCGGGTAATTACCCAGTAAAATCTTCAACCAGGTAATTACCCAGTAAAATGTTCGAATTGTATTCCGTGGGACACTTTACTCAAAGATCGACTTGAGAGAACAAGACTCACTGGTGTATGTCGTGTGGCGAGGTGGACTCTGTGGCGGACTCAAGCCTGATGGTGGACTTCGTGCGGACTGACGGCGGACTCCATTAAGGCACTAGGGCCATAATAAATAATTTACCCAATTATCTGTAATTACCGGGTAATCGGGTAATCCGTTCGGTTTTACCTTTACTCTACCCGTTACTTTACCTGTTGCCTTCCCTTTAACCTTTACCACTAACTTTTACCGTTTTACCGGGTAACAACCAGTTGTCTACCTTACCTTGCCGAGGCTTACTTATGATAATATATCCCATAATATCCAACGATAATTTATAATGTAATAGCCACCAATAGTTAGTAATATAATAACTATTAATAACCACTAATATCCATCAATAGTCATTAATATAATAATTATTAATAACCACCAATAGCCATTAATAGAATAACCACCAATAATCATTAATATAATAATTATTAACCAATATAATATCCATCAATATGGATTAATAAAATAACCACCAATAGACATTAATAACAATTAATATCCACTAATAAAATAACCACCAATAGGCATTAATAAAATAACCACCAATAGGCATTAATAGACCAGCCACCAATAGGCATTAATAAACTAGCCACCAATAGTCAGTAATATACTAACCATTAATAACAATTAATATCCACCAATAAAATAACCACCAATAGGCATTAATAGAATAACCACCAATATGCATTAATAGAATAGCCACCAATAGGCATGAATAGAATAACCACTAATATGCATTAATAGAATAACCATTAATAGGCATTAATAGAATAACCACCAATATGCATTAATAGAATAATCACCAATAGGCATTAATAAAATAACCACCAATAGACATTAAAAAAATAACATAGAATAACCATTAATAAAATAACCATCAATATCCATTAATATAATAACCACCAATAGCCATTAATATAATAACCATTAATATAATAACCAAAAAAATCCATTAATAGAATAACCATTAATAAAATAGTCACCAATAGCCATTAATAGCCACTAATATTCACTAGTATAATATCCACTAGTAACCATTAATAACCATTAATATCCACCAATAAAGTAACTAACAATATAATAGCTAGTAATAATCATCAATAAAATAACCATTTATAGCCATTAATGAAATAGCTACCAATAACCATTAATAACCACCAATAACCCCAATAAACAAACAACCAATAGCCATTAATAGTCATATATTGGAATTGCTTAGAATCGCCAAAAATAATTTAGGTTGAAATAATTTACAATAGAAAAAAATAATTCAAGATGAAATAACCTATAATAACTTAGAATTTTCAATAATATCATAACGTGAAATAAATTTTTATAGCAAAAAATAACTAACATTAACTTCACATAGTTGAAAATATCCTAAGATGAAATAATTTAAAATAGCCAAAAATAACTTAAAATAACCACAAGTAGTTTAGGGTGAAATATCCAAAAATAACCAAAAAATTGAAAATAATTATAAATAACTGTAAATAATGTAAGGTGAAATAATTTAGATTAATGAAAAGTAGCCCTATAATAGCTTAAAATAGTCTAACATAAGTAGTATTATTATATTAGCAAGAATTTTATCCATTTATTTAAACATTGTTTTTTCAAAAAAAATGATCATTGAAATGTTATTGAATAGTGATAGTCAACTTTTTTTTTGTTCAAATGATTTTACATTTAAAAAAAAACTACATGTAATTATGTATATTATTGAAATTAAATTAAAAAAAACTCGAATCATTTGATTTGTACAAATCTCAATAAGATATGATTTTTTCAAAATTTATGTTTTTGTGATATTTAAAATGAAACATTTGATAAATAGAATGCAATATAACATATTATCACAACAAGTGGGGTGGCTTGATGGTAGTGGTGTTTGCCTTCATTTTAAAGGTGAAAAAGTCAAACTTCACAAGTGATGTGTGCGTGGTCAATAGTGGTAAATTGATTGAATATTTTCCTATCTAGTTTTTTAGAGTAGGTGGATAGGTTGATTACATGGCCTACATACTTAGGTTAGGTTCTTAACCTAGCTTAGGTAGTGACATATGTCAATAATCCATAGGCTAATTAAAAAAAAATATCAATAAAATTATATATTAAATAATATAAATTTAATTGATTTCCATGCTGCCTAATTAATTAACTAATAAATGAATGGCTTGGTAAATTTGTATTTCACTTGAGAATAACCTTGTTTCATTAAGTATCAATGAACCAATTCATTAAGAGGTTGATTAGTTTCATTATGGTAAAAAGTTCAAATTCATTCAAAATCTAATGAAACCTAGAGTGAATTATGATGCATTTAATGTAATGCTAGTAGATGATAAGGTGGTAACAAGGTGGAGGGTGTTAGTTTTCATCAATTTTATTTCATCTATATGCATTATGAGAAATCATGTCCTAATAACCACACTACCTTGCAACTAGAGCTTTGAAAAAACTAATATATAATTACATTACAATTAGAGTATGGAAATTTGGGCAATTAATAAACAAAATGCCACATTAAAAAATCAAGGAATTGTACTATATGGTGTAATGTACACATTATACATACAAATGTAGTCAATCATGTTTGAGTTTTTGGCAAGTTGTATTTGAATTGCACATGGCAACTACATTATAATTAATGTAAATGTAACACCCAATTAATAACTATGTTGTAACTGGTGTACAATTTTGACACATATGATCGTGCCATATGTACACGTTTTCACCTTTCATTAGACATGACACTTGCAATTAGTTGTTAACCATGATTCCCATTCATACAACTAGTTGTGCAACTATGTTGCCATTATAAACGTATTACTTTTCCATTATTTTGTGACTATTATTCAAAGCTAATAAATTAATAACTAAAAAAATCATATTTAATCCTAAATATTTAATAATGAACTATTTTTTCAATAAATTGTTAATTATTAATTAATTTGAATTAATCAATATAATTCAGCCATTTAGTTTGTTAATTGAATCAAATAAATAATTTATAATTCATTACATAACTAATTAATCTTTTAAATAAAACCAATTCATAAAAACATTAAATTCAAATAATTAATCATCAATTCAAAAATTCAAAAACTAGTTTTTTGATAACTATGTTTCACCCAAATTCATATTTAATCTTTAATATTGAATTAAAAAAATTTAATCATTTATTAAGTATTAATTAATATATAATTTACTTGATTATTATGAACTAATTAATTAGAATGAATAATTAAATATTAATTAGAATTAAATATTTTAACTCAGATAATAAATGACTAATTTTTTGAATTAAGATAATTAATTATCTAATAACTAAACAACTAATTATTGAAATTAGACTAATGAATTCAAAAAAATAATTTAATTGACTATTTCAAATAATTAATTCACATAAGTAATTATTAAATATTATTATTTAGTTGCACAATTTAGAAATTTAAAAATAAACCCAAAGGATGTGGGTAAACTTTGGTTTAGTAGGAATTCATTTGTAATTGATGTCGAATTAAAAGATTTAACCCATAAATTTTGTCCTTGAATCTTATTTCACAAACTATATAAAAATGGTGTCTTTTATGTGTGCTCACATTAAGATACACGTGTCGATTTGGGATGAGCTCAAAAAAGTTTAATTGTAAAGACAAAACATAAAATAAAATAAAAACATTTACATGGCTATTATTTAATTCACCTACCCTTTTACCCTCCTACCTACTTTGTCATTTAAAAAAATTTAAAATTGAACATGACATAATATTTTCATGAATATGATATTTTAAAATTTGATTTGACCTTAAGTGTTATCAATTTTCAAATTATTATGTCTCAAAGTTATAAAACATTGTAGAAACACATTGTGAAATAAAAAATCATATTTAGCTTTAGATGGATTTACATAGTCCATGTAAAATCCTTTGAGGATTGACCTTTCATTGCCTTTTTTTTTTCCCATTTTGAAACACTTCATCTTTTTAACAAAACAAAGAAAATCAATGATTCCTTTACATCTTTTTAAAGCATATTAATTAGTTGATAGTTGAATGTCTTGTGGACATGTTGTTTGGGAGACATTTTCAAGCCTAGTGGCCAAATTCATGGTAGTTGTTGCAATTACGTTGACACCCTAGACCACCTCCATAAACAATTTGATCATTTGATATTGCACTCTATGAATGTTTGTTGTTGGGATTAGAGTTTGGCTTAACATAGCTTTGAGATCCTCTTCCTAGTGGACAAAATTTCCTTGTGTTAAGTAATAGTGAACTTCATTTGAGTTTCTTGACTAGTATCTTGTTTCACAATGAGCCTTTTCAAGCAACAACTTTTTTGCAAGTTTTTCAAATTTAAGTAATTCATCAAGGCTTAACGTGAATTGAATGAATGATTAATAATTGTTGGGGAGAGCCCCCAACATAATTTGCACTACTTTCAATTCAATATAATTCACCATGCTAGCTAGCTAAGTTACTAGTTTTTCAAGATGTTTTAATGAACCTTGCGATTAAAATACCTTCTTCAATTTCGAGGGAGTGAAGTTTGATGATCAAGTGGAATATTCTTGCAAAGTTTTGAAACTCATACATGTCTTTGAATACTTTTCAATAGGCCTTTGGATCATCCTCCAAAATTATGAATCCAAGATTATCTCATTTTTAACTATCATAATTAGTCCATGCTTAGATCCTTTTTCTTCTTTTCTTGAAGAATCACTACTTGTGATCTCTCAAGCATCTCAACATCACTAGATGAAGCTCCTTCAAGACATGATTTCCTAGAGTCTCTCCCTCTTGAGTATTGCCTTGACCTTGACACCATCATGAATGGGTAGTTAATTAGATTAGACAACTTCTTTGTTTCAAACATTTTGAATCCACCTTTTGACATTGCCATCTTCCTCCAATTGTTAATCACACTATTGAACAAGACTTCGTATTGCAGACCAAATTTTGGCAATATTTATTATCTTTTTGCAACCTTGGCTGTTACAAAAAAAAACTATGCAACCTAGCTTTCAACTGAGAAAAAAACACCTTAGCTTGACTAGCACTGTGATACCATGAATAACTTGTGATAAAAAACTCACTTTACTGTATTTGTAATCAAGGATTCCAAGAGATACAAAGCCATAATACATGGTAAATTTTATACATGTGAGATATGTTTTAGGAAACAGTGGCAAAAAGGATTCTGTGGTGCAACCAAAGTGTTTGCATGCACTCAATTGGATGGTGGCTAATCAAATTGTGTGATGCTGGAGTTGTAATTAGCAATAATTTACAATTGGTGCTAGTTTTACTTAATTAGAGCTTATGTACCTACTTCTATGCAATTAACTATTCTAATTAATTATATAGTATTAAGCTCATGCTAATATATGGTTTGTAGGTAGGGTGTGCACTCTTCATACCTACATTCTAGGGGATCTTGGTGAAATGAGGAGAGGACCTCCAACCTTAGTGCATTTGAGTCTTGACCATAACAAATAAATTGGTTTCAGTTAAGGTTGGATGCCACTGCCCCAATGCAAGACTTCCCCCTTCTTTGTCTTGATTTGGCTCTCGACATCTAAGCTAATACTTGCTTACCCAAGGTATTGCTCTGAGTATCAATTAGTCTATAACTCAGGGTTTAAAGCCCAAGATAGGTATTAAGCTAGATGATGCTTGAATATGGTTTCTCTAGTTGGTACGAGGGACAATAACTTTTTTGGTGCTTGCTTTTCACCTCAATGCTTGCCAACATTGCTCTCAACACACGTTTAATGACCTGATCTTTGCTCTTATTTGTTTACAGGTGGAAAGAACTTGTGGAGTGCCAAGTTAGAACCAGTGTTGGGCGGTTCTTTGGGTCAACAACGGTTCTTTGCCAGTTTTCAGACTGGATATATATAGGTTTAGTATCCCTGGTGATTACCATTTTGAGAAACCCCCACCCCCAAAACTGACCTGGAAAATAAATAAATTATGGTACCTACACTTGGAACCAACCCAACAAAAACAAATGCGTGGTACCCACCCCTGGAACCAGCCCAGCAAAAATGCAAAATGTCAAAGAACCTGGAAATAACCGGGAAAGAACTGGCAGTTCTTTCATGACAACTTGTGGTTCTTTGAAGGGTTTGAGATACCCAGAACTGGTGGTTCTATGATTCTGCTGTTTTTGAAATACTCAAAACCAGTTGGTTTTCTATTTCTGTTTTTTTTCTTTTTTTTTTCCCCCCAAAAGACACAAACATTTCTGATAAATTTTTGAAATACCCGGAACTGGTGGTTATTTTATTCTAATTTTTTTTGGGGGGGTGGTGTGTGGTGGGATACCTTGAACCAGCAGTACTTTGAAAATAAAGAAAACTGCACAACACTGTTTAGAACTTAGAACCTTGATGTTCAGAGGTTATCTATCTTTTTGAGGTTATTGTACATTCTATCTAAGGTGGACAGATCCTTCCATGAAAGGCCACCTCTCCAAAGAGGACCTTAGGACATGGTGCTCCAAGACCCTTTAGTGGGCCTCCCTCATCTAGTTTAAGTGGCATTTATCTTTATGCATTCAATTAGTTTTCACTAGGTTTTTCCAGGTCCACTTGTTTGAGCTTTGCCCCTCCTTGGCCTTGTGCCAACTTGTACTGTTTCTTCAAGTGAGGTCTCTCAAGCTGAAAGGTGCACAGATGAAAGCCCATCTGAACTTGGGTAACAAAGTCACAAACTTGATGCCAAGGAAGACATTCTCAATCACAGTTGTTTTGTCAAGATTAGTGTTTAAATGGGTTGAGCTTAGTGTTAAACCAGGTTGACTTTCTTGTTTTGTTGAGCTTAGTACGTAATAACAATGCCACATAGATGCCAAGGAAGACATTCTCAATCACAGTTGTTTTGTTGAGCTTAGTGCTAAACCAGGTTGACATTCCTTGTTTAGTTGAGCTTAGTAGGTAACAATGCCACAAAGATGCCAAGGAAGACATTCTCAATCACAGTTTTTTTGTTGAGCTTATCGTTGAACCAGGTTGACTTTCCTTGTTTTGTCAAGCTTAGTGTTAAACCAATTTGACTTTCTTGTTTTGCCAAGCTTAGTGTTAAACGGGGTTGAGCTTAGTATTAAACTAGTTGACTTTGTTGTTTTGTTGAGCTTATTGTTAAACTGGGTTGATTTTCTTTTCTTGTCATCTGTATGCTGAAAAGCTTCCAGGTTTCCTTCCAGTGAGGAATCTCTACATTGTCCCAATGTGTTATGAGTGGCGTAATGGTCAAGGAGCAGGGTGTTCCAGGATTAAGCACCCGCCTGAGGTGGAGCTGAGGGCCGCTTATTTCAGGAATGCCCCACTCAGAAGCAAATAATTGACATAAACCACTGGGAGATTTTTTTTTTAATTTCATTTTTTCTCATTATACCCAGTGGGTATCACAGAAAAACCAGAAAAGCCTACTTACCGGAGGGTGCATTCCACTTTTCAAAATGTGCTGTAATTTGGAGAAAAAGTTCCAATTGGTAACATGCCCTCCAGAGAAACTAGAAATCTTCTGCTGGCGCTTTAAGGGATGCAAGTTTTTCTCATAAAGAATCATTAATAGTCATATTTTTAGTTCTAGTATCCTCTGGGATTAAGAATATGGCTAAGTAATCCCGGCAGTTTACAACAGACTTTGTTGGCAGGAGCAAAAGAGGCAAATTGAAACACCACCAGCTGGTGGTGATTTGAACCTGCACTCTTGTTGCTATGTAAGCCTTTTAGGGATCATGGCTCTGATGAGCCAGCTGACACACAGATTGGCCAGCCTGTCACCCCAAATTCATGGAATTGCAGTTGGTGACTTGCTTATGATCATCTAAGGTTGGATAAATTTGTCCCTTGATGACTTGTTATGGATTGTTGTCACATACTGGGAGCATATACTTCAATCTCATGTTTCAATCTAATGGCAAAAAACAAAAGCCCCAACCCTAACCATTTGCATTTCAATCTGAACATGACGACTAAGATCTCATGTGAACCAGCAAGTGTAATCAAGTTCCAACAACCATATCACTTTCACAAGTGTGAAACGAGATATTTTAAGGTAGAAACTCAAAATCAAACCCTGATGTGTGGGGGGCAGAGCTTAACAACAAAACCAGAATTGGGCCTAATTATGCCTCAGGTTATGGCTGTTCATGATGAGCTTTCAACTAATTGGCTCCATAATCAGGCAAGTAATTTACTCCTTTTTGTTTTTGTTTTTTTTGGGAAGACTCAGCATTAGTATTTTGTTGTTTGTTGTTGTTCAGTTGCTTTAGTCAGTAGGGATGTCTTCATTGGAGAGACATCCCTCTAACACTAACATGTGATGAACTTGGAAGTCCCAACAACTCTAGTGTTCACAAAGACCTGCTCTGAATATATATGCACTGCAGTTGCAGGGCATGTTGTGCAGTGTGTTTTTTCCAGTGTGGGTGGGTGTTTGTTGATTCTTAGGCCAGATATATGCATATATGATAGTTGGGGGTTATTTTTTCAAAAAACCAGGAACCACCTCTAGTTGGGAATTTCTAGAAGTTGTTGCTCACCTCCACCTCATAACTGGCCACTTATAAAATTAGATGTATGTAACTAGACTCGATCCCAGGGGAAATAAAGGTCCAAATTAATTGTCAAAAATCCAGACTCACACCCTTTTGATACCCAGAGGAGTCCAAATTAGGTTTTTGGTATGTGTTTGTAGGTTGTAGTTGTTGAGTTGTCTCCTCTCGTTTTCTGTTGTCTCCTTCACTTTTCACAACTGTCACATTTTGCATTTGCAACATTCATAATGCATCCCCTCTTTTCAGTGATACATGCTAGGTGTATCACAGGGAAAAGAATTTGGAGCAGGTCTTTATATTTGGGAAACCCGTGGCCTCAGGCTTTACCCTACACATAACCAGAGTTCAGGGTTGTTAGAAACTTCACCAAACCCCTGTCGGGTATCAGGGTGGTTCTTAGGGTTCATTATTGTGGTTTCCCAAGAACAAGTACTCAGTTCTGCTATAACCATGGTTATAGCAAATAACCCATTCCGATACATAACCATGTTCTCAAAAATTTGAAGAAGTCAAATAACTGCCCAGAAAACCACTGGTTCTTCGCCAGTTATTTCCTGAAACCTGGCGGTTCTTTGAGTTTTTTCTTGAAATATTAACCAGAACCACCAGTTTCTTTGCTTCTGAAAGTTTTCAAATACTCGGAACCAGTGGGTATGAGAAATCAAATACCCATCCAACACTGCACATAACTTAGAGTGCTCAATAAATAGAGCAAGTGAAGTGCGGTTCTTTCCCCAATTTGATAAAGTTGATCCTCATGGCCACCTAAAAGAAAAGAATCCCTTAGGTGGAGCCCCTGTCCCAAACTCCCAAAAGAATTTGTGTGGTTGTGATTCAATTCAATGCATATTAGGTGTGGAGTCTGGACCACTGGGATGACCCAACCGAGTGGCGGGCGGCCATGATCTGCCAGGTCAGACCGATGACCATTATCTGACATAATGGGCACTCAGGAGAGATTCTGCTACATCACTAAGAACTTTAGACAATCTTGCTAGGCATATTAGGATCTTCTATATGCTTGTTCCCATGCATTTGAGACAGCAGTTGACCCTAAGAAGCTTAGGGTGAAATCACTCTTGAGTGACATTTAGGGTATGGGAAATGCTCGATTTCTTTCCCATGAAATAATATTTCTGTTGTTTTTATCACATGTTTTACATGCATGGGGAGGAGAAGGAAGGAAGAGGGTGACCCTAAGAAGCTCAGGGTGAATTAAATCTGTCCTGAGTAACATTTACGTAATGAGAAATGTTCAATTTCTTTCCCATGCAATCTTTCCGTTGGTGTTGTTGTTGTTACGTGCATGGGAGGAGAAGTAAAGAGGGGTCCCAGAGAGGAAGGAGTAGATGTATTGCTGCCAAAAAGCAAGGAGAAATATGCAAAAAATAATGAATCCCCAAAGGAAGAAATGACACAGAAAGAGATCAACTTAGTCAGATCAAACAAAACTGGTGGGCCAGTTCTTAACCGACCATTTTGTGAGATGGACCCACCATTGTTTGTCCTACCCTACCGGTCAGCCGCCCGGAGATGTGTTGGGTACTGACTGGCCAGACAGCCGAATCCAAAGCTCAAGCACATACGTACATATTCCACACACCGCCCAAGCCTCGCCTTTCTAATTCTAATGAAAGGGAAGAACATGATTACTGTGGTACCTTGGCAGTTTCTACACTAATTATATTATTTATAGGAATGTTGAAGTTTTCAAAAAAAGAAAAAGAAAAAAATTACCTTTGTCAAGGAACAATATTTTGTAAAGCATACAAAATCTTTTGGAATAATAGTAGGGAATATTCTAATTTTCAACATGGAGTCTTCAAAATAATTAATTATTGGACAGATGTGTGTGCGTTAAAGTTGTCCCTGTACTACCCTATGTTAGGGTTTTTCCATGGCAAGTCAAGGGGAAGATTTAATTTTGTTAGCTTTATTTTGAAGCCCCAAACTTGGTTGCAGAGATTACTGTTCAGACCAGCTTTTTTCTTTCACTAGAAACATTTTCAGCAAAAAGAAGAATTAAGAACTGAAAATGTGAGAAAGAAACCATATTTTCAATAGCCAGAATTTGAGAAAACAAAAATCACAACATTTTTGTATTTGGCTCCAGTAGGTAGCCAGAATATAAAAGTGTGCTTAACTGTTTTTCCTCTCATATATTTTTCAATAGCCAGAATTTGAGAAAACAAAAATCACAACATTTTTGTATTTGGCTCCAGTAGGTAGCCAGAATATAGAAGTGTGCTTAACTGTAACCCGTGTCTGCAAGGCACAGACGGTTTTAGAAATTTTAATTAATGTAAAATATTAACTAAATTAAGCTTTGTTAATGTCTCTGTTAGTTAACGTAGATGTTTTTGTTAATTAATTTTTCCCTACTACTCCCCCCCTCGCCCCCCAAAAGTCCCAAAGCGACGCCATCACCAACCGGTGACCGCCGTCATCCGGTCAC
>Ga0116227_10015656_pt1 | contig 11174 bp, 27 predicted proteins | sample S1TSphgellanicum_FD_89693 | JGI IMG/M metagenome (GOLD analysis project Ga0116227, IMG submission 89693) | Host-associated microbial communities from peat moss isolated from Minnesota, USA - S1T2_Fb - Sphagnum magellanicum MG | ecosystem: Host-associated > Plants > Peat moss > Unclassified... | reverse complement strand
GTTGGTAGCACGCCATGATTGACCTGCAAAAATACTGTTCGACCGAACTATTCAAGCTATACTTGCACCATCCATTTTCGCAAAGCAATTATACCTACGCGACAAACGGGCATATTTTGGTCCGGGTGCCGTTGCGGCCTGATGTCGAAAAACAGAAGAAGCCAAACGTATCGAGCGTCTGGCCGAAATATGAGCCCACGGCGTGGATCGCCCCGCTTACGTTTGATTTTCCGGAGCCGGAGAGCCTCCCGTGCAAGGATTGCTATAACGGCGGCCGCGTCCACGATTGCCCTGGCTGCGAATGCGTTTGCCAAAAATGTGGCGGCACTGAGGAAATTTTCGTAATTCGCGCGGTAAAGCTTGGACCGCTTTACATCCAAGAAAAATACGCGCGCCTCATGATGGAGTTGCCGAAGATCGAAATTGAAGCGCAACCGCCTTTAATGGGGCCAGTGCAGTTCCGATTTGATGGCGGTCGCGGTTTGGTCATGCCATGTATTTTACCTGGCCACGGCGGCAAATCTGTGCCGATTATTGGAACTATGATGGAGGAACCGGCGCCATGATTAACCCTATCACAATGCGTCGCGCGGCCTCTGATCTCCAAGTGCTGGCGGTGCCTGACCGGCACGTAAGCCCTGCCGTGATTTCCGCCGGAGTTCTGCGCATCGCCCACGATATTGAGGAGTGGGCAAACAAAACCGGCATGGACCGGGTAAGGATCCGCGATATCTGCGTCGCGCTCCAAAACGGCGCAGCAAGTGGTCGAGGTCTGTCGCGCGAAGCATGCGCTACGCTCGCCCGCGACATCGACGCAGTGATCTGGTCTGGCGATGAAACCGCGCGGGGCGCCGACGTGATTCCGCTGCACGGTTTTTGTCCTCCGACGCTTGCGGATACTTTGGCGGCATTGCGTGGCGAAAAGACATCGGATCAAAAGCGTGATCCCCACGGGTTTTTTGGCCGCGGGCCGGATGGTGCAGCATGAGCATGCGCCAAGCGCTTATTGAGGCGCGGGAATATATTGCTGATGACCTGCGCGAGATCGTCGACAACACAAGCATTGATCACACGCGCGCCACGGTTGACGACGATGCTTTGCCGTGGGTTGAGAAGGCAGATATCGTGCTGGACAAAATTGACGCCGCGCTATCGGAACCCCCGACCGACCCCGAATGCGCCGCTGCGCTTGACGTGTGGTTTAGCGATTTTGCCGGCACAGCGCGCGAGCAAATGAGCAGAAATGTGATTTTAATTGATCGGATGCGTCGCGCTTTGATTGCGGCGCGGGGTGTGGGAGATGTGGCATGAGCGACACCATGGAGCAGCCCAGCGGATCTGCGCTGCCAGTCGTCCCGCGCACCACGCTACCATCGGTGCTGGCGGCAGACAAAAACGATCTGTTAAAAAAACTGCAAGACGAACTGGCGGTATTTAAGGCCGACATCAGCACGCCCGCCGGCCGCAAGGCTGTCGCCTCCATGGCGCACAAGGTGGCCCGCATCAAGGGTGACCTGCTCAAGCTTGCCGACCGCGTGAGCGAAGAGGCGCGCCGCACGCACAAGGCCATCGTTGAAGAAAAGAAAATTATTGAAGACAGGCTTAATGCACTTCGCGATGCCGTGCGCGCCCCGCTTGACGAATACGAGGCGGCGGAAGAATTGCGAGTGAGAAAAAATCTTGAAGCCCTTGAGCAACTTCAACAATATGCTTCATTTTTTTTGTTGCCGACGCCCGACGAAGTGCAAAATCGGATAGAAATGGCCGCAGCTTTTGCCGGCCAGAGCGTCTGGGATATCGACTTCCGCGCCCGCGCGTCAGACCTGGCTGCCGAGGTGCTGGATAAGCTTGCCGGCGCGCTGATCGAGGCTAAGCGGCGCGAGGCGATGGCCATTGAGGATGCCGCACGCCGCGCCGAGGAGGCAGAGCGTCAGCGGATCGAGGCCGAGCGCATCCAGCGGGAGCGCGAGGAGGAGATCGCCCGCGCCGCAGCGCAGCAAGCCAGGCTGGAAGCCGAGCGGTCAGCGGCTGAGCAGGCTCGCTTGGCGGCAGAGGCATCAGCCGCAGAACTCCGCGCGGCCGAGGAGCGTGCCGCAGCCGATCGCCGAGCGGTGGAGGATGCGGCACAGCGCGAGCGTGAGGCTGCCGCAGCCCGCGAGCGCGAGCACCAGGCGGTTATCGAGCGCGCCGCCGCCCAGGCGCGGCAGGCAGAGGCCGACAAGCTGGCGGCCGAGCAACGGGCCGAGCAGGAGCGGATCGCCGCCGAGCGGCGCGAAGCCGAGGCCGCAGCAGCAGCAGAGCGCCGCCAGGCCGAGGCGGTCGAGGCCGAGCGCCAGCGCGCAGAGCAGGAGCGCAAACGTCAAGAAGATGAAGCGGCGGAGACGAAGCGCAAACAGGAACTCGAAGACAAGCGCCGCGCCGAGAACAAGGCGCATCGCCAGCGGATCAACAAAGTTGCGCTCGACGCGCTGATTCTGTGCGGACTGCCCGAAGAAATGGCTAAAGTGGCTATTGTGGCTATTGCGCGCGGTGACGTGCCGAACGTCAGCATCGCATATTGAAAGGTCTAGCCGTGAACTCCGTCACCAAAGAACAGACCATACAACGCACGATCGAAAACGAAACCGAAACCGGCGGCCAGAAAATTGCAGTTGCGCCATCCACGGCTCTGAGCCCAGCCGAGAGCATGCTGAATTTCGTGGCCGAAGCTTTGCACAACAAGGATATCGACCACAACAAGCTGGACGCGCTCCTTCGCATGCAGCGCGAGATCGTGGCCGATGATGCGCGTGGGCAATTTAACCGCGCGCTGCATGCCGCTCAGTCGGAAATGCCTCGGGTTAAGAAGAACAGCACCATTGAACTCGGCCAGGGAAAAGGCAGCATTCCCTTCGCAAATTGGGAAGACGTTGATGCGGTTGTGCGTCCGATTGCGCAGAAGCACGGGTTTTCATACACGTTTTCTTCGGAGGAGCGGACTAGAGACGGCGGTGGCGTGAACATGCACGGCACATTCCGCCATGTCGCAGGGCACTCTGAGACGGTGTCAATGGTGTTGCCTTTGGACAGCGGGCCAGGCCGAAACAATATCCAGTCCGCTGGCAGCACCAACAGCTACGGCAAGCGATACCTCACGGAAAACTTTTTCAACGTGGTCCGCGAAGGCGTTGATGATGATGGGCGCGAAGGCGGAAAGAAATACATAGACGCAGAAACCGTCGAGAAGATTGCCGCAGAACTGAAAAAGCGCAAAATTCCCGAGCATGAATTTGTTGTGGCGATGGAGGTTCGTTCCATCGAAGAAATTCAGCAAAAGGACTTGCCCAAGGCGCGCAACGCCATGACATCCTACAAACCTCGTCCGCCGGAGAGCGTGACATGATCGAACACGACGTTATTCAGGGTTCGCCCGAGTGGCTGGCGCTGCGCATAGGCATACCGACAGCCTCAGAATTTGATCAGATCATCACGCCTGCCAAAGGTGAGCTGTCCAAGTCCGCGCGTCCATACATGATGAAGCTGCTGGCTGAGTGGTGCCTGGGCGAATCCATGGACGATATCAGCAACCTTGAATGGGTAGAGCGCGGCAAGGAACTGGAACCCGAGGCCGTGCGGTTCTACGAATTCACACAGGGCGTCAAGACCCGCCCGGTCGGCTTTATTACTAGCGACGACGGACGATGCGGCGCGTCACCAGACAGGCTCATCAACGGCGCTGCTGCGGGCGTCGAGATCAAATGCCCGAAGGCCAACACGCACGCTGGCTATTACTTCGACGGCTTCGGCGATAAATACAAGGTGCAGGTCCAAGGCCAGATGTATGTCGGGCAACTGGAGTACGTCGAACGCTACAGCTATTTTCCGAAGTTCACGCCAAAGATTGAGCGCACCTACCGCGACGGACCGTTCATCCGCAAGATGGGCGATGCGCTCACTCAATTCTGTGATGAGCTTGATGCGCTGAAAATCAAAGCGCGCGAACTTGGGTGGTATCAGGACCGGGATGCGATCAAGACGGCGGTTGATGTGACGTATGGAAAAAACGGATCGCCCTACGCCGCGCCGGAACGCGATTGGGGACCGGGCGGATACATGCAAGCATGAGTAAAAATGGAAACATTATGCGCGGCGCTGGCGCTGGCATGACGGACGCGGGGTAGGGCGATGAACAAAGATCTGGTGCAGGCTGCAATAGACGCGGCTGCTGATTTCATCAAGGCCGCGAAAGCCGCAAGGGCAGACATCGAAGAAGGTGGCTCCGGCACCAAGCTCACCGGAGCGTGCCGGCGTGCTTCAATGGAACTGACGCGTGCGCTCGCGGAGATGCGGAAGCCATGACCGATCAACCCGCGAATGAAAACAAGCCATCTAAGGACATCACATTCGAAAAATTGGCAAAAGCATCCGGTTTGTCCGAAGACGAACTGCTTCGTCGTATTGCCAAAGTGCTTAGCAACAGGGAAAAGCCATGACCGATCAACCCGACCCGTCGCTGGCCCGGTGCGTGTGTGACAGCCCCGCTGCCGTGCTGGCTGCTAATCGCGGAGAATTTCGTAGAGACGTTGCATGCTTGTGTTGCTCTGCTCGGACGCCATATTTTCCCACACGCGCTGAAGCCATCGTCGCATGGAACCGGATGCAGGACGCGGATGCGTGGCGGCCGATTGAGACCGCGCTGGTGGATGAATCTGTGCAAGTTTGGACAGGTCATTACCAGCATACCGCAATTTTTAATCATTGTAGGGGATGGTGTGCATTGGCTGATGATGTTGAGCTCGTCCCGCAGCCAACGCATTGGCGCCCGCTTCCAGCCCGTTCGTGCGGAGGCCGCAATGGCTGAGCGCACGGGCATCGAATGGTGCGACGCCACGTGGAATCCGACACGTGGCTGTTCGGTCGCATCGCCAAGCTGCGCGCATTGCTACGCGGCTCCAGCGACACTGCGCATGGAGCGGATGGGCGTTCTTGGTTACGAAGGGTTGGCAAAGCACGTGCACGGCAACGTAGTGTTCACCGGCGAGGTCCGCGACGCACCCGAGCATGTGCTGCGCTGGGGTAGGGCGGCGGTTTTTGGAGGTAGGGCGGTATGAGCAAGCAGGTGTTTATTGACAGAGAAGGTAACGAATGTCAGGCCCCACGGGGCACAACGACGCCAAGCGTAATGCTTCGCCTAAAGAATGGCGTATTGCAGCAGATGCACTGGTCGTCAAAAGGTGGACGCTATTGGATCAACGTGCTCACAGTGGCAGACGATGCGCCGGATGTGACGGGATTAGCACCGTGACGCCATCCGACAAAGCCCGCGCCGACCGCTTGGCCCGCAGCATGCAATCCCTAACCGACGTGGCTATCAGCGAGATTGCAAACTACCTGGATGCGATGGACGCACAGCCCGAGCTACGCGCAATCACGTGGGAACTGCTGGCGCGTAAGGCGCTGGTGAAGATCAAGGAGATTGGACGATGAATGAAAAAGGCCAAAACGACGTAAGGCCGAGCACCGCATTTCAATGGAGGCCCTTCGCCGCCCTATGGATCAGAAAATTGCCATGACCTTCGACTTCATCGACCGCAAGCACATCACCCGCCCATTCGCGCCGGGTGTTTTGGTGGAGACCGATCCGCCGGTGTGTGCCGCGTGCGAAAACAGTGGATGGGAGTGCTACAGCCTGGGTTTTGCCGATCCGCATTTTCGCGTGTGCACGGTATGCGAAAATCCGGAGGGGCTGCCATCGCCATGACACGTGAACCACAATACAAAGACCCGCGCCGCACGATCTGCCCCAGCACGCGCAAACCATGCCACACGCTCATATCGTGTCGGTTCACTTCGTGTATGTATGGGCATGGCGGGTTGTTGTTGCCTAAGAAACAGGGCGAATTGTTGGAGGAAAAGCCATGAAAGGACATCCGCCAACACCAACAAAAGAAGAATGGCACATCTTGTGGGAGCATCACAAGAAATACGAAATTATGCACCGTGATGCGGGCTATTACGTGCAGGCTCAAATAAACAAGCTGCGGCATGAAGAAATTGCCCGCTTTTTTGCGCCGCAAGACGAATGGGAACGGGCTTGGAGTGCGAAACCATGACGGTTAATCTGAAATGTTCGGCCTGTAACGGGCGGCGATAACGCGAAGCAATTTGCGTTAGAATTTTGGCAGGCGCTGACCGACAAGCAGCGCGAGGATGAGATACGGAGGGCGATATAATGGATGACCCGCCAGACGATTGGGAAGACGACTACGACCAATACGCTCGGTATGAATACGACTGCGACCACGCGGAGGCGGATATCGACATTATGACTGGGCGGTTATCCTGCGGCTGCGGATTGCGGCGCGCTGCCACGACGCAGGAGATTGAGGCAGAAATGCGCTGGCAGGCGGAATACATGCAGCAGCAACATGAGGAGGCGCTGGCGTGGGAGCGCGAGCAACACAACACCGAAATGGATGCGAGGAGCGCGACATGAAGCCCGCAATCGTCAAGGTGCAAGTCCCGCTCGCAAGCAACCAACCGATCCGCGGCATGGAGCATGGCCTGGTCTATGCCGAGGGCCGAAAGAACATGGTGGAGCAGCCGCTTCCGCCGCCCGTCGTCAAGGCGCTGGAAGGCGACGCAAAGGGATATTTTGAGGCCGTCTGGTCGAGCACGGTTGGCTGGGCCATCGGCAAGCGCGTGGAGGATCAATTATGGTGAAAACACCAAAAATGCGACACTGCTTTTACTGTGGCGTAGAACTCGGCGTGTATGCCGATCACGATCCGCTAGACGATTGCGGCGCGCCAGAATGCCAGCGCGCGGCTCGCGATGCACACGCACAGGAGCGCGCCGAAACGCACGATCGCCTTGACCGGGACATGGGCTGGTGAGGCGCGCGACATGAAAAAGAACCATTGCCCGCGCCGGATAATCGGATGCGACTGCAAAAGCAGGTATTGTAACGCGCTCAAGCCGTCGATATTTCCAAAGTCACGCGCACTAATTGCCGATGCGATTGAAGAAGCGATATTTGACGCGTTTGGAATGCAGCCACCTGAGACGAATTCGCGCCCGCTTCGTGAGCGCGAGCAAGCACAAGGCCGGGCGCGTGTGCCGGATGGGATGGGATGAGCGGTGAACCTGCAAACTCCGAGATGTGGATGGGAATTGGAAAGCTAATTGAGGAATGCGGCGAAGTTCTGCAACTCTGCGGCAAGTTGATTTTATTCCCAGATGGAGATCACCCGGATGGCAATGGGGACTTGAGTGTGAGGATAGAGGAGGAGCTTGCTGACCTGCACGCTGCTATGAGGTATTTCATACTTGTCAACAATTTGAATACAAAACGCATATCCGAAAGATCGGACAGAAAGATGGAAAAGTTTCACGAATGGCAGTTGGTTGGATTAAAGTCATGACGAACATCACACCATCCGGCAAAGCCCGCGCCCACCGCTTGGCCCGCAGCGTGGAATCCCTAACCGATCTGGCCATCGGCGAGATTGCGAACTACCTGGATGCGATGGACGCGCAGCCCGAACTACGCGTAATTACGTGGGAACTGCTGGCGCGCAAGGCGCTGGCGAAGATCAAGGAGATTGGACGATGAAAAGCGAAAACCAAAACGACGCGGCCGTAGCAATGAAAGCGACAGCGGACGGATGCGACCGCCAGTATAACGATGGTTCCGGAACGCGTTTCGAAATTCGTGCGCGCGAATTGCGGCAAGCACTTTTGGACGCCGAACACCGCGTTCACGAAATCATGTCGAAAATCCGCGATCAGGAACAAAAGCGCGACGACGCGGTTCGCTTTGTCGGAGTTTTGCAGCAGAACCTGGATTCATTGAGAGGGGAATGCGCTAACCGCACCGCTCACGTTCGCGCTTTGGAGGCGCTGTTGCCATGACCGATGTTGGCGCGGCTGGCGCTGGCAGCGAGGGCATCATGAGCGAACTCAAAGAGGCTCTTGCGCGCGGCGATGTCGTTCACAGCGACGGCTGGGTCATTTTCGGCCCGCCCGTGCGCGGTCGCCAGTGCGGCGCCTGCACCGCCTGTTGCACGCAACTACCCGTTGACCTCGGATGCGAGGTCAAGCCGGCGAACGTGAGTTGCAAGCACATATGCAGCAGGGGTTGCCGAATCTATGCCGGTCGGCCTGAGCCATGCGTTGCGTGGTCATGCGCTTGGCTAATCAACGCCAGCACGGACAAGCTGCGCCGGCCGGATCAAAGCGGCCTTGTCATTGACTGCCAGATGGATGAAATCCTAGCGGATGGGCGCCGTCAGATGGTTATTCAGGTGTGGGTTGATCCCGGTCGCCCGGATGCGCATCGCGATACGCATTTTAGGCAATGGCTTTCCGCTCAACGCATGCCGGCCATTGTGCGAACCGGCTCGTATGACGGTTTCGTGTTGGTGCCACCGTCATTGTCACGCGAAGGGAAATGGCTGGAAATCCCCGCAGAAATTAATACTTCTATCGGGTTATACAGCAAAATCCCGCAACGTAATCTTCAGGGCGTGGATGCTTTGCCATGAGCCACGAATGCACCACCTGCGGCCAAGCATGCTACTGCGACGGCGAAGACCACGGCCAGGACGCGCCGGAGGATTGCTTGCATGAGTGCGAAACGGACGGCGATGACGCGGATCAATTCGAATTCAAGTTTTGGCAGGCGCTGACTGATCGGCAGCGCGAGGATGAGATACGGAGGGCGATATAATGGATGACCCGCCAGACGATTGGGAAGACGACTACGACCAATTCGCTCGGTATGAATACGAAAACGACTGCGACCACGCGGAGGCGGATATCGACATTATGACTGGGCGGTTATCCTGCCGCTGCGGATTGCGGCGCGCTGCCACGACGCAGGAGATTGAGGCAGAAATGCGCTGGCAGGCGGAATACATGCAGCAGCAACATGAAGAGGCGCTGGCGTGGGAGCGCGAGAAAAATCTGATAAAATGCAGTAGATGCAATGGTTCTGGAAGCCTCCACGTTGACGAGCCAGAATGCAATGGCGGTGTATGTAGGGCGACGTGCGAGAAATGCGGAGGAAAAGGTTATTTGGCACGCGAGCAACACAACACGGAAATGGATGCTAGGAGCGCGACGTGACCCATCAACCCATCGGCCGCCTGGCCATGCGCGAAGAAGGCTCCTACTGGGTGGCGTATTACGCCCTGGAAGGCACTATGCGGGATGCGATCAAGCTCGGCATGGTGCACATGGCATTTATCAACCATGATCCGGCGCGCGAGGCTCAGTTTATGGACATGATGAAACACGCGGTCGCGGATATCATCGAAGAAAAATTCGGCGTGCGCCCGGTTTGGCCCGATGCGCCTAAGCCTGCGCCGGATCATGAGAGTTTGGACAATGCGTGACAAAATCCAGCGCCCAGACGGTGAATACACCCGAGATCGCCCCGCCATGCGCAGCGACGACGGCTCATATGCGCTGGCGCAGTTGCGGGAGCATGAAGTGCTGGTGTCGCCGGGGATAGTTTACCAGCGGATCAAGGAGGCAAGCAATGCCTGACGACATCACCAAATTTACCGATCAGGAACTTGCCGACGAAATCCGCCGCCGCAGAGATGCTCGCGTGAAGGACTTTTGGCACGGGCATAGACACGGGCATGAACCCGAAGAGGCTTACTTGTGCCCAAATTGCAACGGATCGCAAGTAAATGATTCGCAAGCGTAGCCCCGGCATGCACTTCGCGACCGAACGCACATGGCTCGGCAAAGCCCCGCTGCGCACGCGCCTGTTTCTGCGTCGCGACCTGACGTGGCGCAGCGGTTTGAACTTGTCGGTCGAATGGTGCTGCCTTAAACAAAAAAAGCCCCAGCCCGAAGGCTGAGGCGCAAGTTGCATTAGGGAGGATAAGCCCGGCACGCCAAAGTGCTGCGCCCCATGGCGCAACCGTTGCAGCCTATGCCGCGGCCGGCGTCCCCGCAAGAGCCCCAGCAATCACCTGGGCCAGCGCCAGCGCGGCGGATAGCTCGGCCTGGTGCGCAGGGGACAGCACGTTCGCGGGCATGGCAGATGCAACGGCGCGGATGTCGGCCAGCACGGCAGACGCAGAGGTCGGCGCGGGCGACGCTTGCAAGGCTGACAGGGCCGCATTGAGGTCCGACTCGGCCTTGCTGACGGTTGGCGTGACGAGCCCAGGGTAGGTAGCCAGCGCGGCCTCCAGCACGGGCACGCCGGCGGCCAGGGCGGTGAGTTGCGACTGGTAGTTGGCTGTAGAGGTCGTGGCGCACCCGGTCAGGGCGAGCGTGGCAATTAGGGCGGCGGGAATGAGTATGCGCATGGTAGCGACTCCATAAAAGTTTTGGTTTTTTTGGCGAAGAAAGCTGTGACGTGATTGCACGTTTTTCTTCGAGCCGCCAATTAAAAGCCGGATGCACGTGACTGCATCCGGCTTTTTCTGTTGTCTGCCGCGTCAATGATCTGCGCGGCTCAGTCGCCCATTCCGCCGGGGACGCTCGGCCCAGGCGCGCTTGCGCGCACCCGGCGCGGGAACTCAGATCGGCGTCGAAGGCACAGCAGGTGCGCCTGCCCATGCGCTGACGGTCGATGCCGGATCATCGGCGAACGTCTCTGGCGCCGGCGGAGGAACTGGCGTGCCGCTGATCACAAAATCAATGACCTCGCTTTCGCCGCCCGGAAGCGCCAGCGTCACGGTCACGGCATCGTTGGTCTCGGCCGCCGCGTCCACCGGATAGGCACCCCAGGAAAGCTGCGCCGTGCCGCTCGAACTCGGCGCGCTGAGCGTGCCCACCACGATGGCGAGCTTGGTCGGGTCGCTGGACGTGATCGTGGGCACGGTGGTGCCGCCGACGACATCCTCAACGCCGAGGAACCTAGTGGCGAGCGCCGGATTGGCGGCATTGGTCAGAGTGTAGGTTGTCGAGGTTGTGCCAGACATGACGATTTCTCCTGATTGGATTTTGAAGACGATACCAGACACCAACCGAAGCGCGGGCTTGGGCGGCAAAAGCAGTTGGAGGAAGTGGTGGATACCGCGCCCGTCAGCATCCACCTTTTCGTGCACGACGTTGGTGCTGTCTGTAAGCGCGCACAGGTGCTTTTCTGCGTCGATTAGCCGCCGGATGATTTCTTCGCAGCAGTGCATCGATCAGCCCTCCGAGCGCGCTGCGGGGCATATAGGGCGAGC
>Ga0116227_10015654_pt1 | contig 11176 bp, 9 predicted proteins | sample S1TSphgellanicum_FD_89693 | JGI IMG/M metagenome (GOLD analysis project Ga0116227, IMG submission 89693) | Host-associated microbial communities from peat moss isolated from Minnesota, USA - S1T2_Fb - Sphagnum magellanicum MG | ecosystem: Host-associated > Plants > Peat moss > Unclassified... | reverse complement strand
TTTTATAGATTTGTTTTTCCAAATTCTGGAAAAAAAAAAACTAAAAAAAAAAAAAAAAACAATAAACTTTCATCACTTTGGAAGAACAAATTTCATCATTTGACAAAATTTTACTTGAAAAAAGAAAATTCTGATCACTTTCAGATCCAAATTTTTACTAAGGATGTGCGGATTCAGCACATGTGGCATGTAGTTCTATGTTGGGACTTGGTATGTCCTTTCAGGATCCTTCCAGGACCTTGGCTTGGCAACACTAGTTGGATGCTCTTTTTGGAGGCAACACAAAACAAAAAAAGGTCCACTCCATGTGTGTCAAGGAAATGATTTTGAGTTGTATGTTGTAGTAGTACTAGTTGGATTTGTATGTTGTAGTAGTTGTAGTTGGATTTGTATGTTGTTGTTGTTGTAGTAGTAGTTGGATTTTGTAGGTTGTAGTTGTAGTAGTTGGATTGTGGTGCAGCAAGAGTCCCTATAACGAGAGGGATTGGCAGACAGCAACAACCACGCAATGGCACCAGGAAAGTTCTATGCAGTGAGATGCGGCTACATTCCTGGGATCTACGACACATGGGCAGCTTGCCAACAGCAGGTAGTGCTTCCGAAAATCAATCTCCCACCCAATCTTGCACCCACCCAAGTCTTTTTTTTTTGGTGGGGGGTGTTGCTTTCAGCATGAACCGAGAAAGCTGAATGTTAGTTCTAGAGGGGGGTTAATGAGAATGACCTTCACGTTTGCAAATGGACTTGGGTTCTAGAATTTTAAGCTTTGGGTACACATCAGCTCGGAAGGGAAGCAACAATCCGCAAATGGGGGGTCAATAGATAGTGAAGTCTTGGTAACATTTGTTATCTTATTCTAATGGTTTTTCCCCATGATTTAGGGTTTATGGGTCATTAGGGTTTCAGGAATCGGAGTCTGTTGGATTTTTACTGTACAAATAGATAGTAAAGTCATGGCAACAGTTGTTATGTTTGTCTTACGGTTTTTCTCCATGATTTAGGGTTTCTGGGTCATTAGGGTTTTAGGGATTGAAGTCTGTTGGATTTTTAGTGTACAAAAATTCATGTTTGGCACCTGATGATTGCCAGTATGTAAGTAAACCTCCCATGAGATTCTTCAGGTTAGAGGGTACAAAGGCAGCCAATTTAAATCTTTCAAGTCACGGCTGGAGGCAGAGCAGTACTTATCATCACCAGGATCCTCAGGACAAGCAGCAACAATCAGCAATGTGTCAGTGTTGGAAAGCCCCCAATCATCAGTGCGCAAGCGCCCTCGCTCAAGATCGCCTCCAGAGACTCAACCTTTGTCTAGAAATCAGGTCTTTTCTTCTTTTCAGAAAATTGAAAAGAAAACTTTATCATTTGTAATTTGTCAGCCATGCATGGGTGCAATTTTTCTATCCTAATGTCAGGAAGCTCACCAGTGGAGACTGGAGCCAAAGTACTTACTTTGATGAGGATAGTTTCTGCTTGTCAGCTAACCAGCTAAAGGAATGAATGCTCTCACTGTTGTAATATAATCTGTTGTCATCCTCAGCTTCATCTTGGTAAGTCAATCTTTCCTGATGTGCAGCTGAAGGCTAAACATTTCAAAGCACAAGTATGGTGCAGATGACTGAATCTTTCTTTTGATCCTGTAGCAATGATAATCCACTAATCTGTTTTTAGCTACAAAAAATATAGACAGTAGTAGCAATGGGTATTTTGGCATCAAATTCTGTAAAGTAGAAAGTTTAGCTGCCATAGTTAAGGAGATCTCAGCTCCAATTTACCAAAGTGGTGTTTGTGTGGCAGGAGGAGGTGTATCAAATAGAGTATGATGGGGCTTCTAAACGGAATCCAGGTCCAGCTGGTGCAGGGGCTTTGGTCCGAGCACCCAATGGCTCTGTGGTAAATTATTTGTTTCTTCAAAGCTTACAAATTGTATTTAGTAGCAACTCAAAGAATTGCATGTGGAATGAAGGTATGTTCTCCATCTAATCAAGATTTAAACCTGTGGTATGTTGGGGGTTTCTTTTGACACTCTCTGGCAGGTTTGTGAACTGAGAGAAGGCCTGGGTGTAACTACAAACAATGTTGCGGAATATCGGGCACTTATTTTAGGCCTTTGTGGAGCCTTGGAGAGAGGAATTTATCGTGTCCGTGTCCAAGGTGATTCTAATCTTGTGTGCCAACAGGTGCCTACACGTGTTTTTTTTTACTTCTTTTTTTCAACTGTTTTCCTATTGTCAAAAGTCAAAGATTTCACTGTTTTTGTTTCTGTATATCTTCCTTAAAGCAGAAATCTTGTGTGTGGATTTGTTGAACTGTCCCTTTAGGTTTCTTAAGTACTGGTCAACATCATGACCGAACCTTGTTTTTTCTTCCAGAAATGCAAAAGAAAGTCAGGATGCAGATTTTTGTATTGATTGATGAAGTCAGTGGGGAGAATGGCAGGTAGTCATTGCCATTCATGATGAAGGTGCTGGTCTGATAAATTGTGACTGATACAAAGTATCACCAGACTCATTGTTGTCATATTTGTTGTACTTTTGCTTGAACTGACATAAAGGTTTCCCTTCATGCTTGGTTTGCATGTTGTTGAGTGCAGATACAAGGGAATTGGAAGGTGAATGACCCAGCACTAAAAGTTCTTTGTAAAGAGGCCCAGTCTTTGATGCGAAATTTTGTAGAGTTCTCAATTGCTCATGTTGACAGGGTAAGGCCATTGCATATCTTGATTCTCAGCTGCTTTTTTCCTGAATTTGTTCTATATGTGTATTTCATTTTTTTCCTGATCAATATTATGCATTTTAATTTTCATTTACATTATGTGTTTGTATTCAGTGTCTTATCTGTTTTTGATTTGGTATCAGGGTGCTAAGTTTGTGAGAGGTTCTCTTCCTACCTGTTATTCTCCTAATTCTGCTCCTGCACACTCAGGGACTTTGTCTTTTTCGGTGCATTTACGATCGTGTCTTTGGTTTGATCCATGTCTTTTGGAAAAGTTAGGTGGCTTGATGGAATTGCTGCATAAGTTTACAAGGAAGGCTTTGGGTCTTTTACTGATGGTCATCATCTTAAATATTTGGATGCAGGAATTCAACTCAGATGCCGATCGACTGGCCAATGAAGCAGTTGCACTTGCAGGTACATTTAAATTTAATTCTGACTGATGACTTTCAGAAAGAAAGAAAAAACTTTGTTGTAACAAACTTTGTTGTAATCATCCTGCTACTTGGACCTGGCAATCCAGAGCAGACCCAGCAGATCCAACTGGATTCTGGGGAAAATGGGAAAACTGTCAAGTGAATAGAGACTGCAAATTGCTGAGGGATTCACAAATTCCTGAAACAAAGTTTCTACTGGAGATTGAGAAGCCAACAACTAGTTTTGTTTTCTGTTTGCTTCTTTTGACAGAGACAAAATTTGCAAGCTCATTTGCTTCATAAACTGAAGGGGAAGGAGATGCAAAAGTGGGAGGATCCATATTTCCACAATCTTGAAGCTGCACATGAAGGTGTGGAGTGTGTAAAGCTGATGCAGGATTCTTTTTGGCAACATAGCCTGAGTGTTTATTGAAAGATTGCTGTGTGCCCCCATGGATAATAATTCCTTCCTTGGGTGTGAATGATTTCCCATTTTTCCATTAGATATGGTATGGATATTGATTTGAAAAATTATATCGGTATACTAATGTTTGTGGTATTTGGGTACTCAAGGTGAAATTTCAGTTCTTTCTGGGGGATCATTCCAACCCAATGTGGCATATGGGTGGTGGTATTTATGGATCCTTCCTTGCACAGAAGGGATTGCAGCAGAAGATCTTGCTTTTAGTTTAAAGAATTGAGGACTGTTTATTATGAGGCTGTTCAATACAATTTTGTCAAGTATGATGAAGCTGAAGATTATATGGAAGAAATTCAGGAGTGCTTTCCAAGAGATTCTGTCCAGTTGCTTGTGAATATAGAACACGGGTCTTGATTTAACCTTGTGGAACATTCTGAAAAAAATTCCTTCACTGGAAGTGAGTGCAGAAAAATACATGTTACACAAGGAGGAATTTTATGTAGCTTGAGCCAAATTGGGATGATCAACTGATGAAGATAGGCAGATGTGTTTTTCAGTGTTTGTTTTTCATGGTAAGCAATGCTTGAGATTGTTGTTTGAGGTTTTGATGAACTGCCTGACTTCACCAGATCCCAGTTATTGAGAAACTTTTCTGGCTTGCAATTCCTAGAGTTTCTAGAGTTTTATGCATCTGTATCTGGAAAACTTCTGACAGCAGATCACGCAGCTCCAACCAAAGATTTATATTCATCTACTTCATTGACTTCTTTGTTTGTTCGCTGCTCTCCTTTCATGTCTGTTGGTCTTTTCTTTGCCTTGTCCTTGTGTTGTGGTCTGTTGCTAGCCAGTAGGATGGCTGAATCATCCTGTTCCTTCCCAGTTTGCAGCACAAACTTGGTCCACAGGTTGGTTGGTTGTTTTTCTGTTTGTATTTGTCTTTCCTAGTTTGGAACTTCCTGTGGCTACTTGAAGTGTTAACCTTGCTGTGGGTTGATCCTTCATCATGAGATCAGAGATTTCTCTATCCTTATGACAGATATTTCCTTTACTTTGAAGTGGGAGCTTCAATCCATGAAAGTGCTAGACAACATCATGTATCGCAGTCAAACTCAAGAGTATTGGACTTGGTTTTGGTGTGTTGTGCAAATTTTGGCAAGTCTTGCAGGTATGAAAACTTTTTGGGTTGTGGGTTATGAGATTCAAGAGGAAAGAGCTGATATGGTGGACGTACTGGCAGAGCAAGAAAAAATGGAAACAAGTATGCAGGCAACAAATGGTGTTTGCCTACTGTGTCCCTACTATGTGAGACTGAAATCTGAATTCTATCCCTAGGGTTTTCTGCCTGTGTCTCCAGACAGCATAAACAACATTACAGTTCTTGTTACAAGAATTTGCACTACCACCTCCTGAAAAACAGTTTTTGTGTTAAGAGGGCCAAGGCAAACAACTACCACCTCACCACATCAGCAAATGATGGAGAGAATGGCAGGACGTTCAAGGTTAGAACCTCCCTTCACAGAAAGATGGTAATCTCCTGTTTTCAAGAGATTAACTGATGCAGGAAAATTAACACAAAGAAAAAGTTATAAGATCTTTACCAGTTTAGATATATTGCTTGTAATGGCATATATTGATAACACTGCTGGCTGTACTCTCCACAATTCAGCACCAGTGTAGAACCATGAGGGGATGATTCAGTACTTCATTGAGCTGATTGCTGTGCAGAATCAGCACTCCGTTGCCATCTGTTTCATGATCAGCACCTTGTAGAAATAGCCCATGAAATGTGCTCCATGTAATAAATGTTGAAACATACAATGGACTCTCAAACTTCAGTGATCTTGCCAAAATGCTTAGATATTCTCAAATGAACAGGCCTACCACAATGTTTGAATCTTGCCACCCTCAGGGTTCTCAGATGCCTAAAGAATCGATGAAATTGATGACCACTGAATGCTCATTGCAGACACAAAGAGCACAACTGGTACTCACTAGATCTTAACACGGGATAGAATAGTTGAACATGAACTAGACCAGCTCCAGCCAAAACATTCCTGACCAAAATAGTGACCAAATCTATTGAAGGCAAAGAGGAGCTCCACACATTCTGGGTGAGGAAGTTCATGCTGTAAAAATGGACATATATCATGGTACACTACAGGGTCTTGGCTTTGACTGGTTGCTTCTTCCTTGTCATCTGACGAAATGCTGAGTTTTTCATGCCCAAAAAGAATAATAGAGCTCCAAAAAGTGACAAATTCTGCACAAACCAATTTTGGACAGATGATGCAACTGAAGAAGCTATGTCCATAAATGCAAACAGAGAATCTCATTTGAAAGTAGTTATTTTACTATGTGTTCCAACAGAGTTAAGAAAACAGAAAGCACTTGATATGCATGCGCCAAGGTTTACCTTCAAGAAAGAGTTGAACTGATAGAGGTAGTCAGGACTTGCCAGATCAAAATTGTAAAAGTCATGCATAATTGGTGTTACTGCAGCCAAGAAAATAAGCTGCAACCATCGTGTTAATTCTGAAGTTGGGTTTTCTATACTTTCACTAATTCAAATATTTTCAATATCAAGTTCTCTTCTACCTTTGAACTGATGGAGGCATTTAAAACTTGAAACATCACAATAAAGAAAGGTCATGCATACTTGCTGTTAGCACAGCCAAGAAGATAAGCTGCCAAAGAAACAGAATAGCATCGAATATTTTCAAGTCAAGTGCTGTATACTTTTGAAGCCCTTTCCTTCCCCCACTGTAAAGTACCCTAAGCTCTCTCAAGCTGCCTGTAGTCACAAAAGCTTTGAACTAACAGGTGCTTTGTCTGAAGAAAACTTCTCAAGCATGTCTAGATCCCTCTTTGTTATCTACAAAGCTTTTCTGTGAATACCAAGTTGCAGAAACAGAGACAGTGGTGCTTATTGTGAAACTTAGATGAAGGCAATAGTAGGAAAGTCTCGGGACTACATACTCACCAACAAATAAGCACCCAAGCTGCTCCCTAGGGTGAAGAGAAGGCCACCTAGACCTTCTAGTACAATGGCTGCCATCAGCAAATGCTTTGTCTGCAATCCAACATCTAACAAAAATCATCAGTGCTTTACTCTTGGAAACTTAGCTCAAGCAACAATAACTGCTCTTTCTGTAGCCAGAATCCAATATGTTATTGAAGATGTTCCTTTTGCAAGGAGCCTCCCAGCCATTCACAGGGTGGAATGCTGTTTGAATGAAGTGGTTGTGGGACACACCTCAACATCTTGAGGCAATGAGAAGTTGATATTGAACATCTCATTGACGTTCTTTCTGAACAACTCAAACTTCGGGTCCAATGCTTGCAAAGCTGCACCTCCATTTTGGCCGAAATCCTGGATTCTGAGAAACAAGAACCGGACCATGCAGGAAAACAGGTCGAACAAGAAGAGCCTTAAAACATAAGAAGCAGAAAGAAAGCATTCTCCAACAACTGCCTCAAAAAAAACAGAGTGCAAAAGGTGTAGATGCTGCTCCACCGGGGCCACGTTTCTCTGCTTTCTAAACAACCTCAAAACAAGTATAACCGAGACAAACAAAGAGGCGATAGAAATGTGTAGCCTATCACTCTTGACAAAAAGACAAAACTTCTGAACTTATTCAGAAGGGGATGCAACAAAGCTAAAGCGCCATGACAAACAAAGCCACAAAACACATCACGAGACATGAAAGACAACATAAGCAAAAAGACGATCTAACAAAAGAACCATCTCTACATGCAAGCAGACGAAAACGAGACACAAAATGCAGTCAACCGGAGGTCAAAAACGTCGTATCCAATGGAAACAAACATTTCAAAGCAACAAACGAGAAAAAAAGAAAGAAAAAAATTGACTCTGCAGTGGAATGTGAGACAGGGCGCACTTACTTCTGCCAAGCGGCGAGAATGAAGATGGCGGAGAAAGCCACCCGGCCGATGAAGGACAGAAAACCCATGCAGCGCAGACTCACGACACCAACAAATCCAGCAGCAGCAGCAGATTCTCTCTTCCAGCATACAAGAACCACCAAAGAGAGAATAGAAGTCGACAAAAAAATATAAGTACGTCCTTCGATGTCTGTGTCCCTCTCTCTCTCTCTCCCGCACAGTCTCTCTTCCTCTTTCTCTTCCTCGCGCGCGCGCGCGAGGGAACGTGAGAGAAGCGGGAAAACCTCAATACTCGCAACGTCCGACAGCAGCGGCAGCAGAGCTGCAGACACAAGTGATGGACTGGGGTGGTTGTTTTTTCCAAACAACTCAGGATTCGAACCCGCGACCTTGTCAGCTAAAGAGCCAAAGGGGTACGGATTTATTTATTTATTTATTTATTTATTTTTCAGTCAATTGGCGAATCTCAGTGTTATTTTTGTGGCAAAATTTCGTAACTTGGCGATTTTTTTTTCCAGGAAAATGAAAAAAATTAAATTAAATGATTGAGGGATTTGAGGGATTTTATTTTTTAATTTGAGGGATTTTTTTTCGCCATTTTTCGAAAATAAAAAAAAAAAAAAAGCCACATCTAGAGCTAGGCAGCACTTCCTAGGTCATCACTTTGTACCAGCTCCTTTGTTAAAACGTTACAACCCAACTAGAACAGTCGCCATTTAATGTTAATTAATGTTGGGGATCCTTGCCACTAAACCCACTTGAGGAATTTGAAAAAAAAAAGAAAAAACTTGGCAATCATATATTTAGCCAAATTTGATGATATTAAATTTTTGATAGTGGTAAATCTTAAGCACTCTTTCATGTTGTAGGTAATTTTGGTGATTTTTAATTTAAAAATTTTACATTTAAAAAAAGGAAAAGAATCTTCTACCAGAATATTCTTCTTTCCAAAAAATAGTTTTCGCAAAAAGTGGCTAAAATTTGCAAAACTAAATTCATCCTTCTATATTTTTGGCTACAAACTGAGAATCAAATATTGAAATCTAGCGAAAACCTCTAAAATCAAATTTTATTTTTTTTCATTTTTAGTTTCGCTATTTGGCAAAATAACACCAATTAAACAAAACACTGACCAGACCAGCCCTTGTTTTTGCTGGCTCTATATAGCCAAAAAGCTACATTAAAAATTTAAAGTGCTAAAATTAATTTTTTTTTATAGATTTTCCATAGCCAGAATTTAAGAAAAATTGTCAGATTTCTATAGTATACATGGTTGAAGTATGTAGACAAAAATAAAGATTTTTTTTTAATAAGCAAACATTACTTTCATATTTAAGCTTGTAAGCCAAATTTGGCTAAATTCTCCCGTGGGATCATTGCCACTTTGGCTACATCACAAAATTGACAAAAAATAAAATAAAAAATTCACTGCACTCAACCATTCTACAAAATAATAACATACATTCTTTTATGAAGTCTTTAGCAAGGTACCCAATTAAAACATTTTCAAGAAATTAATAATAATAATAATAATAAATTAGTGGGCTTATTGCATTATGGCTATGTGGCCTTTGTGACATGTGCAAACAAAATCATGAAAGAAAATCATGAACCCTTCTTGTGTCTAACATGGGGTAGGTACTAGGTACTTAATTTTTTAATGAAAAATGAATTTTTGTTTATGATTTGTAGGTAATTTTTTTTAAAAAATTGATCATATGTGAACAACTTATTAGTGGGTAGGTATTATGTCGTTATATATTTTAATGAGATTCAAGTTTTACCTTAATTGATAGAATTTGAATAGAAATAATCGGGTTAGCTTTTAAACATGGTGTTTAAGAATGTTCATTTAGGTAGGTAGTGCCTTTTCTTTTTTTGTGCAAAGTGATTTATATCACAAATTCAATGATTTTTTTTCGAAAAAAGTCAAACTTTGAGTTTAATAAAAACAACAATTGTCAAATTTTTATCTGTTGATGAAGTACATAGCCAAAATTACATAAGGATGTTAAGATTATTTCTTTCCACACTTAGTTAATAGCCAATTTTGGTTAAATCAACTTATGGATTATTGCTACCTTAGTTGCATCACAAAAATTAGTAAAACAAAAACAACATTAGTAGGTAATGATTGATGGTTTTTAAGGTGAATTTTCAATATTTTACAAGAACTTTTTTGGGAGAAAAACTTGGAAAATTGTGTTAGAGAATGTGAAATTTTTTTTATCCAACAAACATTCAAAAATTGATCAATTTGTAAAAATAATAATTGAGAAAAAAATTAAAAACAAGCATTTTCTTCATAGAAAAATCATTTGTATAATTCATGATGATGATTCATTGGAACTAGTTTAGGTACATTGGCTTTAGGTTTTATAGGTTGTTTATTCACTTTTCAAGTAAAGAGGAATGGAAAGATATATTTTTTAAGTTGTTCTATTTCAACACCATAGTAATGAGTAGATTTTCAATGCCTAGTGCACCAATTTGCATCTCATATTTATTCAATTGAATTTGAAATTAATGGAATTTGATTTCTATTAGATGTGTTTCAATTCAATATGAATTTGTCATGTGTTAGTTTAATTTCCCAATTAAGTCTTAATTAAATTAGTGTAGTTAATTGTGATTTAGTTTAAAACCAATTCAAATGTGAATAAGGTTTGAATTATTGTGTTCACGATATAATTCCAAGTTGTGTTTTCAAATCACATTTAGTGATTCAAAATATTACTCACCTATAAAATCGACAATTGTTTTGTTTTGACTCTTTGATAGCTTTTTTATAACTTTTGAAAAAAATCCACAATAAAGTTAAATGTTGGCATAGGACATTGTTTATTTGTGGAAAGGTTGCAACACCATTTTTGCATGGTTCTGTTGCTAAAATTCTCATTTCCATTAAAAGAACTAGTATTGAAAATTGTTGTAGTTGTATTAGAAATTGAAACAACACTTGAGGCCATAGTACCTTTGATGATGGGAACATAATTACATGAACAATACAATTGTCATTCCTCAATCTTTGCATTATGGGCCTAAATCCATGGTAATCATCCATTAATGACCTTTCAAGATGTTAAAAACAACCCTTTCCATGTTGTGAAAGGTGTCAATAGTTGGGGATTATACATTTGTTGCTTATCGCATTCACTATTGAGTTTCTTGATGTAAATCATTTAGTTTAATGGTTGTTAAAGGTAGAAAATTTAACTAGATTAACTAGTCTTATGGCCCTCTCAGTAATTAAATAGTTATCAATGGTAGATATTTTGATTGTTTTCAAATTTATTTTAAAGATGAAACAATTAGGTCAATTAGCCCAGGAATTGTTAATTAATATTTGTTTAACAATCAATTGGGAGATATTTAAGAAGGATTTGAATCAGGGCGCCTACTCTTGTGGGTGGAAAGTAGACCTTGTGTGATTTATGAAAAAAAAAGGATTAAGAGATGGATCCCCATCATTCTTGTGTAGGGGTTTATGGAGGATTGGAGGAAAGAAAAATTGTATGAGGAAAGAAAGTGTAATGCAAGAGGGGTGTGTGAAGGTTGTGGGATTTGATATGTTTTCATTTATTTTATTTGTTGGATCTTTTGTGTTATTTTCCCATTATAATGATAGTAGTTCATTGTAATTTAATGTAGAATATTATAGCTCTCATATTAGTTTAGTTTTTTTTTTTTTTTTTTTTTTTTTTATAATTTTTTTTTTTTATTT
>Ga0116227_10015653_pt1 | contig 11177 bp, 5 predicted proteins | sample S1TSphgellanicum_FD_89693 | JGI IMG/M metagenome (GOLD analysis project Ga0116227, IMG submission 89693) | Host-associated microbial communities from peat moss isolated from Minnesota, USA - S1T2_Fb - Sphagnum magellanicum MG | ecosystem: Host-associated > Plants > Peat moss > Unclassified... | reverse complement strand
GGGGTTGGGGGGGGGGGGGGTTTACCCATGATGACATAGTAGAAGATTTGGGGATAGGTTTGTATACCATCCATGAAGATTGGGCTAGTCCTCTACAACATTACTTAGAAACATGTACTTTCTGCAAAACCCTAATTAAAGACAAGCAGAAAAGGTTAGCCGTCAAAGTTTTACCCTATTCATTAGTGGGTGGGAAGCTCCATAAACTATGTGGGGATGGGATCGTCCACACATGTGTTTTTTTTACAGAGGCACACAAATTCCTATAACAACTCTAGATGGACCAGTAAAGGGCCATTTTGGACCACTCATCACAATTCATAAGATCTTGGTGGTAGGATATTGGTGGCCTTCATTACACAAGGATGTATGACGTTTTTGTCGCAATTGTGACATTTGCCAAAGGATTGGACCTATCCAAGGGCTAAGTTCCCTCCTTCTTATTCCCATCATCCCTATTGTTCCCTTTGTGTAATGAGGGATAAAATTTGTAGGCCCAATAAACCCCCCTATTCGTTCAACATGGAATTACTATATTTTAGTTGCCATAGACTACACCGTGAAGTGGACAGACGCCAAGGCTCTCACAAACAACACAACAATTGTAACTGCTCGATTTCTTTCTAAACACATCATCATCAGATTTGGTTGCCCTTTGGAGTTAATCAATGACCAAGGGGGCCAGTTCATCAATGAAACTATTGAAATGTTAATTACGAAATTCATGATAAACCACAAGAAAGACACACCCTAAGGTGTTAGAGGGCATTTTGAAGAAGATAATCAACTCCAACTGCACAAATTCGGATGTAAAATTGCCAACCGCCTTTTGGGCTTGTCAAAACTCTTACAAGACTAGCACTAAACATACCCCATTTCAACTAGTTTATGGTTTCCAGCCCTTGTTACCTCTGGAGTTTCTAGTACTTTCTTACTATAGATGGGTTGTAGTTTGAATTATAGTCAATTAGTAGCCTTAATGGCCCGAATGGAGGACCTCAGTCTTCTAGATGAATGGAGGGAAGAGGTTAGCCATAATAATGAAGCAATTTAGGGCTAGAGTCAAGTATGGAATCACCAAGGGAAAACCTGCAATATGTGATGTGGTACCCAAAGGAAGTAAAAGATAAAGCCAGGCAAGTTCAATTTGTTGTGGAAGGGGCCTCACATTGTTCAAAGGGTGTTAAGGAATAACATAGTCTTTCTAAGGAGCATGGATGAGGAGGAGTTTCTCCTAGTAAATGCCCACAAATTTAAACCCTAACTTGTACAAAAAGATCGGCATAATGAAGAACCAATAACTCAAGAAGACATTAGGGGAGGCGATTGCCAAGTTAATTAAACAATAACACCCATTTTTATCCAAAAAGTAAAAAGAAGTCCATAAACCCATTCAAAAGAGAAAATCCTAACAAATGAATTATTTACAACAATCAATTTCTACCAAAAGTTTTAAATTTTTTTGTAAACCTAATCAAAACCAAAAATCCTAGCAAATGAATAATTTACAACCATCAATTTTTAGCCAAAAATAGTCAAACAAATTCCATAAAGTTATGAAAAAATAAAGGAGAATAAAATCAATGGGAATATTTTGGGGCCATGGTTTAATGGGTTCCCAAGTTCTCTTTGAAGCAAGCCTAGATGGAACTTTATTAGACCATGAAATAATATCCTTTAAATAGCTCTTTAAGCTTTGTGTAATGTGAATTTATACCATGACAAATCATTTCCTCCAATCACAAATTTTCTTTTTCAATGGTCATAGGCCTTCAAGCTCTACTACAAAGGGGGTTTTAGAGTATCTCCTAATGTGCAAAATATGTGACTTTAGATAGTACAATTTGTAGGTTTTCAATCACTAGAAGTGAGAAGAAAAAATGTCAAAATTGCTAGATTTTTATTCTTGGTTTTCATTTCATAGCCAAAAATATAGAAACATGAATAAATATTGGTATTTGATTTCTGATTTATAGCCAAATTTGGCTATATCTTCCTAGGAGCAATGACCACTTTTTCTACATTTTCTTATGGCTGGTTGCCACTTTGGTTACAAAAAATAATTCCCAAAAATAACATTGGTCCAAATTAACATATTTAACACTGCAGGAAATGTTCTTTTGGTAATGGCCCTTTCCAAAAAAGAACAAAATAGGAGGGTAGTCATATTCATGAACTAATTAATAGAAGAGGTGAATAGAGGGGGTGAATAAAATCCATGTAAGGCCATGTTTAAGGCAAATTACACAAAGATACCAAACCAAAAAAGGTTGAACTTCCTTAGATTATATAAAATAACATTGTTGAAATACTTGAGGAAGGGAAGCCTATTCTTGGAGACCTTTCGATAAATCATGGCTCAATCCATTTCAGGTCCAACCCTTTTGGCACTCAAAAAATTCAGAATGTAGTTTAATCTAAAAATTCACATCTAAAGCACAAATTTACCTAAATGTCAAAGAAAACCTAAAACCTAAATCATGGTTAACAAATTCCACATTTTCAACATCTAGACAATGACAAATAAAGGAGAGTAGGGACTAAGGTTCATTAAATCTTTTATCATTTTAGGACATTATTGATGGAAAATTTTCAGTTTTTTCCATGGATTTAAAATCAAAGAATTTAATTACACTTTCCATCATCCTACTTTTTGAGGGCCATACATACTAAACTTGACCCATTTGTATCATGTTTTAGTTCAAATAGTTTGTGAGTTTATAATTTTAATCACTATACGTAAGGCAAATAGTGGCTTATTATTTCCCTTCCTATGGACATTAATGGACATTAATGAGGAAAGGAAAAGAGTGACCTTTTCAAAATCCCAATTAACATCAAATGAGATCATTAGCTATGAGGTACTTATCTAAAGGCAACACACATTAGCTTGATGGGGTGCGGGAAAAGTAGGGAAGCAACAAGATGAAATAGATAGGGGTTTTGATCTTCATAAAGTCCTAAACCTTGAGTCACTTTTATGGCTTAACGTTCACCCTGCCAAGTATTTTTCTTGTTTTTAAACTCTTTGTTGAAGTAGTTCCAACTTCAAAGGAAGATGAACTTGCACACAAACCCAAATTGGTGAAGTCATAATAATATGTACCACAGCAAGTGTAACACTTCCTTGATTTTTTTATGTTTTAAAGTCATAATTTAAGTTGATGTTGAAATTGTAAGATTTGTTTACATAGTTGTATTCTTAATATATCATGGGAACATCTAAATTAATTTGAAATTAATCCAATGAGTAAAAAATAACAAAAACACTTATTAGACATTGTAATGCTTGTTTTTAAATAGTAAAAGGACTTGCAAATGAATTTGAATTTTTTTGAAAATAACATTTTTTACCGAAATTTTAACATAAACCTTAATAAAATAGTATGAATTTAAAATTAAAAAATTTAAAGATTTTTCAAAGAGTTTTAAAAATATATTCCAAGAATATTCTAAGAACATTTCTCACAAAACAATCACAAAAATAGTCAAAAAACATGTGGGTGTGGTTTGTTTTATTCTGTTTGCACCCAAATTACGTCATAATCTTTGGTTCTCCACATGTGGGAAACACATATTGCTTTGTTAATTAATTTACTTTGGTAATCAAAATGAAAGAGGGATTTTTTAGGGTTTCAATATGATGTTATTCCCTTTAGAAAGAACATGGTTCACACTTCAAGGTTTACAATAAAATCTAGGGTTTTGGGGGTTAGGTATAAGGGTCTCTTTCAATTGAATAAATGATCACAACCACAAATAGTAAGTTGTGATCCTAACACCCCCATGGACAACCACCAATGAGGACCTTATTACACCAGTGGCTTTCCATTGCAGTTAAAAAATAAAACTATAGAATGCCAATGAATTGAAAAACTAACTACTTGCCAGCTATCTTTTGGTTACATAAAGGATTCCTGTAGGTTCAATAAATTAAAAATGACACAAGTGATCTTATGACAACTCATAGTTTGATTAATACCTTTAATTGTTGTTGCATTAGATCAATGTGGAGTTGTTAGAGTTGTGAGATGATTGTTAGCCCAATAGGTGAAAAAATAGAATGGAAATGGGCTCTTATGATAGATTTTGTCATAAATTCCCTTAATGGAAAAATGTCCCAAGTGCTTATTTTTAGGGTTTATAATAAGGTTCAAGGTTTATAATAGAAGTTAGGGTTTACATGGAAATTAAGATTTGCAGAGGTTAAGGTTTGGGTGCCTTGTAATAAAATGGGTGATGATTTAGGTTTTTCCTCTTTTTCCATGATTTATTTGTGAATAAATGAGTGTCCACTTATTATTCAATAAGAGCACTAGAATGTTGTTTTTGGCGGTGTTATGTCATCAATCAACTTTGATGACATTGTTGAAATTTTGAGCATATCCTTAGTGGGGGACCATTTTTAGAAGTTGTTACTTATCTTGTAGGGGCTATTTTAGTGAGTTGCTGAAGGCCCCCTAGTGCACTTCAACCTAATAGGCCACTACCCAAATAAGAGCTCGCTAGTCATTATCCCAATGATGAAAGACCTCTATCAAAAGGGGAACCTAAAGGGGTGGCAATAGATGTGACCTATTGTAATACCTAGGGGCCTAGCCCACAAGCTACCTCCCATTTCCCCAACCTTGACCAGGAGGAATCCCTCTCAAGGTCACATGGGCTAAATAATGTTAAACTATTAGTATACCCACTTGATAGGGTGCTTTACCATCGCCCAACCTTTGTTCTGAAGTGTTAGATGAACCTTTGTGTTTTGAGCATTTGCGCAAACCACCACACTTTAGTTGTGTGCAAATAGGAACGAGCAATGTGAGGTTCATGCTCAGGACTTGACCAAGGAGTTTGTGGGGTGGAGATAGAGATGTGCAAGGGTTGGCAACAAAGGGGGAGGGTTTAGAAGCTTTGGTTCCCCAGTATTGTGAAGGGGGGGGGGGAGGTCAAAAGTTGTAGGGTTTGATGTTGCCACCAAGTTCGACGTTGGCACCAAGCTCAACATTGGTTCTTAGCAACCAACTGCCCCCAACACCAAAAGTGTTTGACTTGGCTTAGAGGTCATGGCCATCAAGGGAGTGGGCTTGGAATCCACCGCATTTCCACAAGCGATCATAGGAGACCCTGCCATTGCAAAGCTCCAGACCAACAAGGAGGAAGCCTAGGGGCTTCACGAGATTCTAAGTAGGTGATAATGAGGTTGGGTAGTAGGAGGTAGTGAAGAAAACTCAATACGATGACTTTCGACCTTGATAGGAGGTAATTATAAATTCAACCCACCCTTTGGATATTGTGATTCATGGGGGGTTGTTTATCTTCTTAACCTCTGCCATGAAGACCAAAGGTAAGGGCAACCAAACGTGTCTTGGGAAACCTTACTACGAGTTTTTCAATTCAAAGATGGGACATCCATAGCCTCTTGAAAAACCAATAATATGAAGGACCCCAGCCACTTGTTCTCCCTAGATTTCTACTTTTCCAAATTTGGATGGTTGGTTAATGAGGCTACCCTTCCTTACTAGTTACATTTCAAGGGGTTGTTTAAGGCCTTATGACTTTGAAAAAAAAGTAGCCATGTGGTTAAATGCAAGCTAAAGTGGCTCACTTTTTATGTCATAATATTAAATTCTACAAGGTATTGTGATTGGAAGCTTCATAATTATGCGCATATATATTAATTTCATTTTAGGGACTTGGATTTAAAGTTTCAACTTAATTATATAAATGAGTATGCAAATTATTTTGCATAACTCATTAAGGTAAAACAATTATGGACTTTGTAACTTGAACTTGTGGACTTGCCAATTGGCAAATTATTTGATATATGGACTTTGAAATGACCTAAATACTTTCATATTCTCTATAAAGACTTAGAATACAATGACTTTTTTTTTTAATGAACACAAGTTTGAACAAATTAACATCAAATTATTTTTAAAATATTAGTTATGGACTTTTAATCAATGTGAAAATGCTTGAAATTTGTAAAGTCCATATTTAACTCGATTAAAAAATTTCTTAGGCTGATTTTTTCGGGAGAAGCATAGAACAAGGACATCTAGAAGGGCTTTGATTTTTTAAATAAAAATAACATCAAAATAATACTAAATTTGACCATCAATCATTGGAATTCGAAAAAAAAGGTCAAAATACGAACTTTTTCGATGTTTTCTATGAATCCATAATGGGCCACTTTAATTTGCATCTACCCATGTTGCTTGTTATGTACTTACAAACATACTACAAGCTGAGGAGGGGGTGGATGTAGATTGGGCAGAACTCTTCAAGCAACAAATGTGTTATGAAATAACCCAATTCTAGAAGGGGTTTCGAGAGAGATCAATAACCACCTATGTTGGCTCAACTTTCATCACTATTTGCTACAAGGAGCTTATTTTGGTTCCCAAGGATAAGGTGGATATGGGGTTAATTGAGGAACCCTTAAAACTTCCTTTTAATGAATATGATAACTTATTAATGGCAAAGGAACCAGATGAGGAAATGGGTAGCCCTAAATCGAAGAAGTTGCCTATTGGAAGAACCCCAGTTTGGAAAGCCTTGGCTAAGACATTAAAAGGTATGTCCCACAAGTAATTTTTTTGGATGATTTAGGATGGGGATCCAAGGTAACAGGGCAACCCCTTTTTTTAAATAGGGGTGGCCATGGAGGTTAATACGCTATTAGTAGTCCCTCTTGAAATTATAGAACCGAACCATGCACTAGGAAAGGCTCGTCCTTTCAAGGACGTGAGGACAATTTGAAAAGGGGGTGGTGTTGGGCAAAAGTTAGTTTAACCCAATTTTGATTAAGAAATGTAGGACGACTAAGGAAGTTTTGGGGTTAACTAGAAGGTTTAAAGGGTTAGGCTAGTGCCTATGACCTTACCCTTGTAAGACTAGATGGGTGGATGGCCTAATTAGGTTAATGGAAGGAGTAGGTTAGTTGGATTAAGATAAGGTTGGATACCTTATCCTTGTTTAGTTAGGCCAAACTTGCTAGATAAGAAGGTTTAGATGTGGGGTGGGTGAGCTTCCTAGAAATTTTTAGCAATTAGGGTTAGGTCAGGAAGGTGATGATGGTGTCTTTGTGGAGTTGTGAAGAGAGAAAGTTGTTGTTGATCTCTCTTCCTTTTTCCTAAGTGTGTGGGACATGAAGGGGTGTGAGGAGGGAGGAATGATGATGATGTTTGTAAAGATGAGGGGTGGTGTTTTGGGGCATCATGAGAGGTTGAAAGAGGTGGGAAAGGAAGGAGGCCAGAGTATCATGAAAAAACAAACTTATCAAAAGGCAGTTTAATCAACATACGTCCTTGAGATTGGAGGCAAGATCTTCAAGTGGTGGGGTGCTAGTTGTTCAAAGGGAGGTGTTCATTTGTATGATGATTGGAGGTTAGTGGGGGGAGGATGAGGAAAGGTACTTGAACCTATTTCTTGAATAAAGATATAGGGGTAGAAAAATGAAAACAAATTGGATTTTGGGGGTGGTCGGCATAGGAGCAAGAAGATATGGGTTGCCCTCTTAAAAAGGGGGGAGAACTCATAAACTAAGGGGGGTTGTCCCATGTGAGGAGTGAGATTGTTTTTTGTGTAAAGTAGAAGCTTTTGGAAGTGTTGTAGAACTAGGAAGTCTGGCAATGGGGGACTATAAGGATGTAATATTAGGAGATAATTGGGAGCAAGACTTGGGAGTACTTGAACTTTAAGCAATGGATTATACCTTCTTCTTGAAGATGTGAGGAGTGTGTGTGCAAGAACTTGCTAAATTGTATGAGAATTAATGTTGAAGGTGGAAGGGGTATAACTAGATTAAGGTTGTAGTTGGTTAGGTGAATTAAGAAAGGAGCGAATAGAGAAAGAAAGGTTCGTTGTCCATAATAGCTAGGGAAAGGGAAATTATAATCAAGAAACTTAAAGAAAAGGAGTTGTTAGAAGAAGAAGTGGGGTTGTTGTTTACAACAAACAAAAGAAGGAACTACAAACTAAGAGACAAGGAAAATAGTTGTTAGGAGAAGTGGGGTTGCTTTGGAATTAGTTGAAACTATTAGGGTAGAACTAAGGAATATGGGGAATAGAAGTTGAGTGATAAAATGTGACTCCTCCCTTTGACAACATCCAAGGTGGTAAGGGGGAAGGACCCAGGTTAAAGTGTTAATGACATGTTAACTTTGCATATAACATGGTTAACTTTAGCCCACTTGTCAAATTGGCCTAAGCTACTTTTCTAGGCTATCTAAGGCAAAGGTAACATAGGTAGCCAAGGTTGCAAGCATGAGGACTTGAATTCTTCACCTCCATTTTGGGGAATCAAATCCTTACCATTGTACCACCACTTCAAAAGATGAAACTTTTTGTCATCATATTGTAATGAACTTGATTGATTTCTTTTTGTTTTGATGTACATATTGTAATATTAATCAATGAACTTTAATTTTTTTACATTACTTATGTAGGTAGGAGGTTATGCCATGTACTTATGTACTTACTATTAGGTACTATGTATATAGGTATATTTTACATGTTACTAGTTGATTTTTAAATAATTAATAATATTAATTATTAATTATAAAATATCAACTAGTTAATGTAATAAGCCTTGGGTACCTACATGTGCTTCAAGGTAGCATGTAGGTAACCTTTTAGGCCTTACAAGTACCTATTAGGTTTAATATGCCTATGCATAGCTAAACTTAGTTATAACAAGCTTTTTATGCCTATGCTCCTTATAGAATACCTAAGTTTAACTAGGTATATGAGGCCTAATTAGCGTGGCCTACTTTTAACTTACTAAATAGGCTTGAGTTGTCCATATTTGGTTCTATCTCCTAATTATTGTAGCCTAACCTAATTTGCCTACCTAATTAAGCCTTGGATATTTAATTATGACATACCCAACTAAGCTATTAGTAAGGCCAAGGTTACCCAATTAAATTAATAGTTCAACTTAGGTTAATAATTAATTAGTTATAAGCTACTTAACTTAACCTATTAACCTAGCTACCTTGCTAAGCTTTGGTTATGTACTTAGCCTATCCAATACTAATTATGCTAGGCTAGGTACATAATCTAAGCCTAACCTAACATATTAGTTATGAATTTAGGTTAAATAAGTATCCTAGACCTACTAAACCTATAGATTAAGTAACCAAAGTAATATGGCTAATTTGACAAAGTGTCAAATTAGAATGACCAATTTGATTAAATGGGAAATCACAATGGTCAATTTGATTAAGCCCTCACTATTGAATTTGGCTTGATTTGATTAAGTTGTGGTCATCTTGAAGGGCCTTTGTCCCTTTTGATTACATGTTTGGTTTGTCACATAATGAAAAAATCACTTTAATCAAATGTCTTAGTCAAAAGTAACTTGTGTCTTTCATGCTCTAAGCCTTTAGTCAGAATGGTCATCCCCCTTGGTTAATGTGGACATTTTAGTCAAGTTAGGCCAAATTTTATGCATTTATTAAGATCAAGTCATTAATCCCAAGATTGTGAAGGGAGACTTTATTAAACAATTCAAAAAATTACAATTTGATAATTTCATGTGATTTGTATTACAAAATGTTCAATGAAAAAGAAGCTTTTGCTTATTTGATGAACAACAAAGGTCAAATCAACCAAAAGAAGAACAAACAAAAAAAAGTAGAAAAAGAAAAAAATAGAAAAAAACAAACAGAGGAGGATGAGGACTTGAGGATGACCTAGGGAGGTTTGGATGTGATGGTGTCAATGGATTCTAGTTTTCATAAGCACACATTCTTCCTTGGATGTACCTATAACTCACCAAGCTTAAACAACTTTGTAAGTTTCTACTAAAGATGCAAAGAATGAAGAATGCACACAAAACCAAAATGTAAACAAACTTAATTCTTACAACAAACTCCTCAACATTAAATAGTTAGAATCCGATGGCATTTTATGTCACTCGAGGAAGATCAAGCACCTTAGCTAATATTTAAAGAAATCTACCAATAAATTTGTAAATCCTCCCATATCTATAGGGTTGGAACTTAAAGCTTTGTTGCTCCTTTCATAGTTGAAAACAAGTTATCAATGTAAGTGTGACAACTCTTGCTAAATGAAGGCAAAACCTTTGCAATAAACCGTATTCTTAAATCGAATCCCTTGCAATTCAGAAAGCTTGTGAGGAGGAGGCAGGTTGTGAAAAAAAATGAAAACATAATGAGAACCTGTAAATCCTAATTAGTTTGAAGGTATGACTCGAACAATATGGTAATGGTAAAGAAGATTTGGATGTTCCTATGTAAATCTCCCCATTGTAGAAGGTGGCAATGAACCATTATTACTTGATGCAAATGTGGTAATTTGGAAATCAAATCTCTACTTTTTTGGCAAAAATTTCAAAAAAATTATTTATTTTCCTTTACATGAGGCCATGTGGGCGCATTGGATTGCACATTTGAGTGACATTTAACACAAAAAAATAGAGATTGGCAACAACAAGTTTTCCAAGTTTTCACCAATTATTTTCCAGACAAATAGTGAAAAATGGTCACAGAAAAAAAACCAGCACCTATTGTGCACTAAGTTGGCCATCACACTCTTAATACAACATTATGAATTTATGTAGACGCACATTAGAAAATTGTTTGATTTTTGTGTATTTACTGGATGGGGCCTTGTTCAACAACAAAACCAACACATACAGAAGAAAGACCATTATGGCAAACGATTACCGGTCAGAATTGTCACTCAAAAGAGATTCCGCGGTCCACCAATAATGCAACCGGCACATAGAAAACACTATGAAGTGCGTAGCAAATAGTTTACAAAGATCCTAATGATGTGAGAAAATCTCTCCCAAATGCCAATTATGTCATCCAAATTTAATATCATTCATATGAATGTTGCATGCAAAAGTATCATCCATATCAATGGTGCTCACAATTATCATCCAAAATAATCATTCATATCAACTAACTCAAAAATTATCATCCAAAGTAGTCATTCTTATCAATGGTGCTCAACATTATCATCCAAAGATATCATTCATATCAACAGTGTGTTGAAAATGATCATCCAAAGCTATCATTCATATCAACGGTGCTTGAAAATGATCATCCAAAGATATCATTCATATCAACAGCATGTTGACAATTTTCATCCAAAGTTATCATTCATATCAACAGTGCTTGAAAATGATCATCCAAAGTTATCATTCATAT
>Ga0116227_10015652_pt1 | contig 11178 bp, 9 predicted proteins | sample S1TSphgellanicum_FD_89693 | JGI IMG/M metagenome (GOLD analysis project Ga0116227, IMG submission 89693) | Host-associated microbial communities from peat moss isolated from Minnesota, USA - S1T2_Fb - Sphagnum magellanicum MG | ecosystem: Host-associated > Plants > Peat moss > Unclassified... | reverse complement strand
GCGTGATTGTCGAGGGCGTCTGCGAACTCGGCGACAACGTCAGCATTGGTCCTTACTGCGTGCTGAAGAACGTCACGCTTGGCAACGGCAGCGTGGTGGAAGCTCACAGCGTGCTCGACGGCGTGAAAGGCGCCAGCGACCTGCACATCGGTCCGTTTGCGCGGCTGCGTCCCGGCACCGAACTGGCCGATGGCGCCAAGGTGGGCAACTTCGTTGAAACCAAGAAAGCCAAGGTCGGCAAGGGCAGCAAGATCAACCACCTCAGCTATGTCGGCGATGCCGTTCTGGGTGTCGACGTCAACGTCGGTGCGGGCACCATCACCTGCAATTACGACGGCGTCAACAAGCACCAGACCACCATCGGCGACAGGGCGTTCATCGGTTCCAACAGCGCCCTTGTGGCGCCGGTGGAGATCGGCAAGGGCGCCACCATCGGCGCGGGTTCTGTCATTGGCAAGAACGCGCCGGATGATGCCTTGACCATTGCTCGTGCCAAGCAGATAACGTTACCGGGCTGGAAACGCCCGGCCAAGAAAGCCTGAACGAGCTAAAATTACGGAAATCCGTAGGAGCGCCTCTTGGGCGCGATAGGCGCCCGAGCAATCGCGTCTAAGAGGCGCTCCTACAAAAGCATTTCTTTAGAGGTCAGTACCATGTGCGGAATTGTCGGCGCAGTCGCGCAACGCAATGTCACCCCGATTCTGGTCGAGGGCCTGCGGCGCCTGGAATACCGTGGCTATGACTCGGCTGGGGTTGCCGTTGTCGACGCAACTCGCAAGCTGCATCTGACCCGTGCGGTTGGCAAGGTCTCGCAACTGGCCGAAGCGCTCGCCGCGCAACCACCACAGCCGGGCAGTGGCCGCATTGGCATTGCGCACACGCGCTGGGCCACGCATGGCGTCCCCGCCGAGCGCAATTCGCATCCGCATGTTTCGCGTGATGTCGCGGTGGTGCACAACGGCATCATCGAGAACCACGAAGAGCTGCGTGCGGAACTGATGGCTGCAGGCTTCAAGTTCCTGTCGGAAACCGATACTGAAGTCGCCGCGCACCTGATCCAGCACCTGATGGACCAAGGCCAGGACCTGCGCACCGCGGTCCAAAACGCCGTGCGCCGTTTTCATGGCGCCTACGCGCTGGCGGTGATTTCCGCGAGCGAGCCAAATCGCCTGCTCCTTGCGCGCAAGGGGAGTCCCTTGTGCATTGGCCTGGGCATTGGGGAAACCTTTGCCGCCAGCGACGCGACGGCACTGCTGCCGGTGACCAATCGCTTCGTCTATCTCGATGAAGGCGATCTTGCCGAGATCCGTACTGACGGTTACGAAGTCTTTGACGCCGACGGCAAACCGCAGCAGCGCGAAGTGCGCGTGTCCTCTCAAAGCGCCGATGCCGCAGACCGTGGCCCTTACCGCCACTACATGCTCAAGGAAATCTTTGAGCAGCCGGTTGCGCTGGCCAATACGCTGGAAGGCCGCATCAGCGAAGGCCATGTGCTGGAGTCCTTCCTCGGCCCCAAGGCCGCTGAGCTGCTGGCGAAAGTGGATCGCGTACAGATTGCCGCTTGCGGCACGTCCGCGCACGCCGGCATGGTGGCGCGCTACTGGATCGAAGAAATCGCACGCGTGCCTTGCGCCGTCGATCTGGCCAGCGAGTTCCGCTATCGCGATCCGGTGATCGAGGCCAACACGCTGTTCATCACCATCTCGCAGTCCGGCGAAACCGCTGACACGCTGGAAGCCCTGCGTCATGCCAAGAGCAAGAACCTCGCGGCATCCATCGTCATCTGCAATGCGCCAGAGTCGTCACTGGTGCGTGAATCCGACATCGCGGTGATGACGCACGCAGGTCCTGAACGCAGCGTCGCCTCCACCAAGGCTTTCACCACGCAGTTGATGGCGCTGGCGCTGATCACGCTGCTGCTGGCGCGTCGTCGCGGCCTGTCGGCTGAGAAGGAAAAACATTACGTCAAAACCCTGCTGTCGGCCGCAGCAAAAGTCGAACAGGTGCTGAAGCAGGATGAGGTTCTGCAGAAACTTGCCGAGCGTCTGATCAAGAAGCAGCACGCCCTGTTCCTCGGCCGCGGCACCATGTTCCCGGTTGCGCTCGAAGGCGCGCTCAAGCTCAAGGAAATTTCCTACATCCACGCCGAGGCCTATGCCGCAGGCGAACTCAAGCACGGCCCGCTGGCGCTGGTGGATGAGCACATGCCGGTGATTGCGGTTGCGCCACGCGACGACTTGCTGGAGAAGGTGAAATCCAATCTTCAGGAGGTGCGCGCACGCGGCGGCGAGCTGATTGTGTTTGCTGACGAGGATGCCGGCTTTAAGAACGGCCCCGGCGTCACGGTCATCGGTATGCCACATGCCGATGAATTGATTGATCCGATGGTCTACACCATCCCGCTGCAGTTGCTCGCGTATCACGTTGCCGTGCTCAAGGGCACCGACGTTGATCAGCCACGCAACCTCGCCAAATCGGTGACGGTGGAATAAGAGGTGGTCGATATGACGGAGCGAAGCGGACGGTGCCTGTGCGGATCAGTGACCTTCAAGCTGAAGGCTGAACCGCTGGCGGCCCGCATCTGCTGGTGCCGCGATTGCCAGCATCTGGCGGCGAACGGAACCGTCAATGTACTGGTCGCCACGGAGGCGCTCGAAGTCTCAGGCGCTGTCGCCAGCTATACAAAGACGGCGGATAGCGGCAACCAGATCAGTCGCCAGTTTTGCCCGAACTGCGGCACGCAGCTATTCGGGCTTTCTTCCGGCCGGCCACAGTTTCGCGTGGTGAGAGCGGGCAATCTCGACGAGCCTTCGTCGATCAGGCCCACTACCAATATCTGGACCGCCAGTGCTCCGGCCTGGGCCTGCCTGGATTCCTCGCTGGAAAACCTCGCCGGCCAGCCTTCACCTCCGCAGAAAGCCAGCGGGCCAGTGACGAACTGACATGGATGCGCTTGTCCTATTGGCGGCTTGCATGGCGCTGGGCACCGGAGCAGCGCGCTATGCGAAGCCGCCGATTGGGTTGGCGCAGGCGCTGAACTGGTGGGTCATAAATCTTGCCTTGCCCGCGCTGATCCTCGAGCTGATTCCAACGCTCAGCTTCAACCCACATCTGTGGCTGCTGGTGGTTTCGCAGTGGATCGTCTTTGGCGGCGCCTTCGTTTTGTTCCGCGTGATCGGACGTCGCCGTGGATGGACCGATGGACGTATCGGCGCACTGACGCTGGTCTGTGGCCTGGGCAACACCTCATTCCTCGGTTATCCTATGATCGCTGCCCTGCGCGGGCAGGAGGGCCTTGCGCTGGCGGTTGTTGCGGATCAGCTCGGCTGCTTCATCATGCTCGCCTTGGGTGGCGTCATGGTCGCGGTGGTGTACGGCGGAGCCAAGGCGCATCCGCGTGAAATTGCAAAACGCGTGCTGTTGTTCCCGGCATTTATCGCGCTGATCGTTGGCGTGATCGTGGGACAGCTGGGTGGTTGGCCGAGCATCGCCAATGAAATCCTGCATCGTATCGGCCAGACACTGACGCCGTTAGCGCTGTTCTCGGTCGGCCTGCGTTTACGTCTGAAGCTGACGCGTGACCAGATCGGCCCCGCTGCGATTGGCCTGTCCTGGAAACTGGTCTTGGTGCCCTTGCTGATTTATGGACTGGGCCTTCTCACCGGCGCGAGCGGCATGGTGCTGACGATTGCCGTTCTGCAGTCGGCGATGGCGCCGATGATTTCCGCAGCCATTCTTGCCGACCAGCACCACCTTGAGCCGCCGCTGGCCAATACGGTGCTCGGCCTCGGTATTCTGCTGTCGCTGATTACGGTGCCCTTGGCGAATCTGTTGTTGTAAGCGGCTTCATTTCGCCGGGGCTTGTGCTGGATGCTGCTCTGCCAGGAGTTGCTGCATGTCCCAGAATGAATCTGCGCAGTCCGTGATCCACACCCGATGCTGCATCGCGGGTGGTGGCCCCGCAGGCATGATGCTCGGCTATCTGTTGGCGCGTGCTGGCATCGATGTCGTCGTGCTGGAAAAGCATGCCGATTTCCTGCGTGACTTTCGCGGCGATACGATTCATCCGTCGACGCTGGAAGTGATGTACGAGTTGGGCCTGCTTGACGAATTCCTGCAGCGCCCTCATGACCAGATGAGGCAAGTCGATGGGCAGATCGGTGACGAGCGCCTGACCATGGCCGACTTCACGCACCTGCCGACGCGCTGCAAGTTCATCGCCTTCATGCCGCAGTGGGATTTTCTTGATTTCCTCGCCGGACAAGGCAAGCGCTATCCCACGTTCCATCTGCAGATGCAGAGCGAAGTGATCGCACTGTTGCAGGATGGTGAGCGCATCCAGGGCGTGCGCGCAAAGACTCTGCAAGGCGAGGTGGAGATCCATGCTGATCTCGTGGTCGGTGCCGATGGCCGCCACTCGGTCGTGCGTGAGCAGGCACAACTCAGCGTGCAGAATCTGGGCGCGCCGATTGATGTGCTGTGGATGCGCATCTCGCGCAAGGACAGCGATCCTCCACAGACGCTGGGCCGCATCGACAATGGCCACATCATGGTGATGCTCAATCGCCGTGATTACTGGCAGTGCGCTTACGTAATTCCCAAGGGTGGCATTGATGCGATCAAGGCCGCAGGGCTTTATGTCTTCCGCAATGAGATCGCTGGTCTCGCGCCCTATTTGCGTGAGCGTGTTGCAGAACTGGCAACTTGGGATGACATCAAGCTGCTGACCGTCGCGGTCGATCGCCTGCAGCAATGGCACAAGCCGGGTCTGCTCTGCATTGGCGACGCGGCGCATGCGATGTCACCGATTGGTGGCGTAGGGATCAACCTCGCGATTCAGGATGCCGTTGCGACGGCCAATCTTCTCGCGCCGATATTCCAGCGCGGTACGCCGGCGCAGGCTGATCTGGCCGCCGTACAAAAACGAAGAATGTTTCCCACGCGCGCAACGCAGTGGATGCAGATCCAGATTCAGAATCGCGTGCTCAGCCGCGTGCTGGGCTCAACGCAGCGGCCGGCCTTGCCGTGGCCATTGAAGCTGCTGCGTGTGTGGCCGTGGCTAAGACGATGGCCTGCGCGCTTCGTCGGCATGGGTGTGCGCCCCGAGCACGTGAGTGCAGCACTGAATGAAAAGCGTTGATGCCGCGCTTTAGTCTTCGAACACTTCGACGTTGAGATCGTAGGCGTCGGCCTGGATCACACGACCGCGCACAATCTGGCCGGGCTTGAGCGGACGATCACAGCTCAGGTAAACCTTGCCGTCGATTTCCGGTGCGTCGGCCCATGAGCGGCCGAGCACGGCTTCACCGCCGATCTCGTCCACCATCACTTCGATGACCTTGCCGATCTTGTCTTCAAGTTTCTCGGCGCTGATGCGCGCCTGCAGTTCCATGAAGCGGTTGTAGCGGTCTTCCATCACCTCGTCAGGCACTGCGCCGGGCAGATCATTGGCGGTGGCGCCTTCGACCGGCGAGTACTTGAAGCAGCCGACGCGATCGAGCTGCGCTTCACCCAGCCAGTTCAGCAGCTCTTCGAAATCCTCTTCGGTCTCGCCGGGGAAGCCGACGATGAAGGTGCTGCGGATGGTGATGTCCGGGCAGATCTTGCGCCAGGCGGCGAGGCGCTTGAGCGTGTTCTCGGCGGCGGCGGGGCGCTTCATCGCCTTGAGCACGCGGGTGCTGGCGTGTTGGAAGGGTACGTCGAGGTAGGGAAGGATCTTGCCTTCGGCCATCAGCGGAATGATTTCGTCGACGTGCGGGTAGGGGTAGACGTAATGCAGTCGCGCCCAGGCACCGAGTTCGCCAATGCCCTTGCAGAGATCGTGCAGGTTGGTGCGGTATTCCTGGCCGTTCCAGGTCGCCGGCGCGTATTTCAGGTCGACGCCATAGGCGCTGGTGTCCTGCGAGATGATCAGCAGTTCCTTCACGCCGGCCTTCACCAGCTTCTCGGCTTCGCGCAGCACTTCATCCACCGGGCGGCTGCGCAGCTTGCCGCGCATCGAGGGGATGATGCAGAAGCTGCACTTGTGGTTGCAGCCTTCGGAAATCTTCAGGTAGGCGTAGTGCTTGGGCGTGAGCTTGATGCCTTGCGGCGGCAGGAGATCAACAAACGGGTCGTGCTGCGGCGGCACCGCCTTGTGCAGCGCATTCATCACCGTGGTGTAGTCCTGCGGGCCGCTGATGGAGAGCACGTCCGGAAATTTCTCGCGGATCATGTCGCCCTTGGCACCGAGGCAGCCGGTGACGATGACCTTGCCGTTCTCGGCCATGGCCTCGCCGATGGCGTCCAGCGATTCGGCGACGGCGCTATCGATGAAGCCGCAGGTGTTGACCACCACCACATCAGCGGCCTTGTAGGTCGGCACGGTTTCATAGCCTTCCGCGCGCATCTGGGTGAGGATGCGTTCGGAGTCGACCAGGGCCTTGGGGCAGCCAAGAGACACGAAACCGACCTTGGGGACGGCAGACTTGCGGGAACGGGTGGCGCGGGCGGCGGTAGACATACGCAATACGGCAGGAGCAGAAACTGGGGTGCAATAGTTTACCAGTCCCGGGCCCGGAGCCCCTGCGCGGACCGGCCAGGGCGCTGATTTGCGGCTGGGAGGCGCTTAGGGCATCTTGCGCGCCGACGGGTTCTGGCCGTTGAAAAGCCGGCTATCGACCCCAAACACTGCGCAGCGGCCATTGCGGCGGCCGCCCGCCAACACATGATTCAAATAAAGGATTCATAAGGTCCGGCGCCGCCGGTCATTCTGGTTTTGGAGAAGCATCAATGTCTATTTCCATGCATCAAGCCTCTGTTCCTGTCCTGTCCCGCACCCTCAACAACCTGATCCACATCCTTGAAAAGGGCGCGGCGCATGCCGAGGCCAAGAAGCTCGACGCGTCAGTGCTGCTCAACAGCCGCCTGTATCCGGACATGTTTGCGCTGACGCGCCAGGTGCAGATCGCCACCGACATGGCCAAGGGCTGCGTCGCCCGCCTTGCCGGCGATGAGCCGGTCAAGCTCGAAGACGGCGAAACCAGCTTTGCCGACCTGATCGCCCGCGTGCGCAAGGTCATCGGCATCGTTGAAGGCTACAAGGCGGCTCAGATTGACGGCTCGGAAGGTCGCGACGTGGTGTTGAAGAGCCCGCGCGGTGACATGAACTTCAAGGGCCTGGCCTATCTGCAGGGCTTCGTGCTGCCGAACGTCTATTTCCACGTGACGACGACGTACAACATCCTGCGCCATAGCGGTGTTGAACTGGGCAAGATGGATTTCATCGGTCAGCCGTAAATATTTGCCCGCAACAGCATGCGCCTCAATAAATTCATCAGTGAAACCGGCGTCTGTTCGCGTCGCGAGGCGGATGCCTTGATCGAGCAGGGCCGCGTGACCGTCAATGGCGCGCGTGCCCTGCTCGGCACCCAGGTGAATGAGGGTGACGAGGTCAAGCTCAACGGCAAGCTCGTCAGCGCCGCGCAGAAGAAAGCGCGCGTCTACATCGCGCTCAACAAGCCGCGTGGCATTACCTGCACGACCGAGCGACATATCCAGGGCAACATCGTCGATTTCGTCGGCCATCGCGAGCGCATCTTCCCGATTGGCCGCCTCGACAAGGATTCGGATGGTTTGATCCTGCTCACCAGCAATGGCGACATCGTCAACGAAATCCTGCGTGTCGAGAACCAGCACGAGAAGGAATACGTGGTCACCATCGACAAGCCGGTCAACGATGAATTCATTGCCGGCATGTCACGCGGGGTTTATCTGCCAGAGCTGGAAGTGAAGACCAAGCCCTGCAAACTCACGCGCATCAACAACAACGTCTTCCGCATCGTTCTCACGCAAGGGCTCAATCGCCAGATTCGTCGCATGTGCGCGGAGTTTGGCGCCAATGTGCGCCAGTTGCGGCGCGTGCGTATCATCAACATCAAGCTCGGTGACCTGCCAGTTGGCAAGTGGCGCGACCTGACGCAGGCAGAGCTGAACGGGCTGCTGCCCCAGCGCAAGGAGTGGTGATGACCGAGGCGCGCTGATGCGCCTCAGATGTCTTCGTCTGCTTCAGGCAATGCAGGTGTCAGCAGGGTGCCGCTGGCATCGCTCGGCAATGCTTCGACATTACGCAATTGCTTGCTGATGGCGCGGGTGCGAACACTGGCGGCATCAATGGTTTTGCCGGCCTGTTCGAGTTTGTCCTTGACCTTGTCCAGAACGTCGCCAAACTTTCCGAACTCGGATTTGACGTTGCCCAGCACCTGCCAGACTTCACTGCTGCGCTTGGCAATGGCCAGTGTGCGGAAACCCATTTGCAGGCTGTTGAGCAGCGCGATGAGAGTCGTTGGCCCTGCCAGCACCACGCGGAATTCGCGCTGCAGGCTGTCCACCATATTGGGACGCCGTATGACTTCGGCATAGAGACCCTCGGTGGGCAGGAACATCACCGCGAAATCGGTGGTGTTGGGCGGCGCGATATATTTTTCGCTGATCGACTTGGCCTGGATCCGTACCGCGCGTTCCAGCTGCGCACCAGCCGCCTTGATGGCGTCAATATCCGTGCGCTCCTGCGCGTCGAGCAGGCGCTCGTAATCCTCGCTGGGAAACTTGGCGTCGATCGGCAGCCAGCAAGGCGCTTCGTCATTGCTGCGGCCCGGCATGCGCACGGCGCAGTCGACCATGTCGCGGCTGCCCGGTTTCACCGTCACCTGCTTGGAGAACTGCTCGGCGGTGAAAATCTGCTCGAGGATGCTTTCCAGCTGGACTTCGCCCCAGCCGCCGCGGGTCTTGACGTTGGTGAGCACACGCTTGAGGTCACCGACGCCAGCGGCGAGGTTCTGCATTTCACCCAGGCCCTTGTGGACCTGCTCCAGACGGTCGCTGACCAGCTTGAAGCTTTCGCCCAGCCGCTGTTCCAGCGTGGCATGAAGCTTCTCGTCGACGGTTCGGCGCATTTCCTCGAGCTTGGCCGCGTTATCGGCCTGGATATCCTTGAGCTTGCCTTCCAGCGTGCTGCGCATCTCGTTCATGCGCAGGGCGTTGGATTCGGTGAGTGCAGCGAGTTGCTGCGTGAGTCCCGTGGCAAAGCGCTGCAGGCCTTCGGCGGTTTCGCGGCGCCCTCCGCGGGCGTCTTCCAGAAAGACCTTGAAGCGTTCGTCGAGCAGCTGCCGGATCGCTTCAATGCTGCTGCCCAACTCCTGGCGTTGCTGGCGATTCAGGTCGCCGAGTTCGCTGCGCAGGCCTGCGGTTTCCCCACGGAGCAGGGTATCGATTCTTTCCGTGGCATCAGGATCGCCACCACGGCGGCTGCGCCACAGCAGAATCAGCTGCAAAACCAGCAGCAGGGCCAGACCGACACAAAGAAAGAGGTTGATGTCCATGTCTGCAGTTTAGCGGGATGAGGGCTCATGGGGAGAGCTATCCAATTGCTCGTAGTTGGTCTAGACCACTACTGGCCCATCCTTGAACAGTTTAAAAAGCGGGGTGACTTGACCATCTCACTGGTCACGCTTGATCGCTATCGCATCAGATGGATGTTTTTGACACAGCGCTGGCAACAAATGGATCACTTTGATGTGTAGGTCTGGGTATGGCGTTAATAACCTGTAATGCACAATTTCGTCTGGCCGCGGTGGTGGCCGGACAGGATCTTTTGCGCTTGCCAGGTCTGTTTATACGATCAGAGGGGGCGGCGAAGCCCTCATGAATGAACTGCTTTCAAGCGGTTGGACCGAGCTTGGCAAGCTTTTCCAGGATGACGAGCTGACCTGGATCGTTGCCATGATGTGGTTGCTGGTCGTGGGAGGCGCATTGTTCTGGATGATTCATCAGCGCCGCCGTGCCCGCGCGCATCTGATGCTGCGTGCTGCAGGCCAGTTAACGCAGGTCACGCTGTCGAATGTCAGTGATGGTGTGATTCATACCGATGCCGATGGCATCGTAACCTTTTGCAATATCGCCGCTACCAAGATACTGGGCGTTCCAGAGGAAGATATCCTGGGTCGCCCATTCAACACGGCTGTGCCCGTGTACAAAGGGGAAGCGCAAACACTGGTCGAGAATCCAGCTGCATTGTGGCTGGCCGAAAGCAGGGAAACCTACTGGGACCCGTATAGCGGTGTGCGGACTGCGGATGGCGAAATCAAGCCCATCTCCGAAACCATTTCCCATGTCAGGGACTCCAGCGGCAACGTCACTGGCGCCGTCTTTGTTTTCCACGATGTCAGTGATGCGCGCAATCTGAGCGACCAGCTCAAATATCAGGCGCGGCATGATCCCTTGACCAGCTTGCCCAATCGGCTGGCGTTTGAGGAATCGTTGCGCGCATTGGTGAAGAATGTGCGCGAGCAGCGCGACCAGGCGTTTCTGATGTATCTGGACATCGATCATTTCAAGATCATCAATGACGTGCATGGTCACGACGTGGGCGATCAGTTGCTGCTCAAGGTATCGCAGTTGTTGCGCGCTCTTTTGGGTCCGCAAGATCAATTGGCGCGGCTTGGTGGTGATGAGTTCGCGATCACCCTGCGCCTTCCAGATGCGGCGATCGCCCAGCGGGTGGCCGAGCATCTGATCACGAAAGTGAGGGCGTATCGTTTCGACATCAATGGGCAGCAGTTTGAAGCGGACCTGAGTATCGGGATCGTCGCGATTGCTGCCGATCATTGCGATCCTTCCGCGCTCATGGCCCGTGCTGATACCGCCTGCTATGCCGCCAAGGACCGCGGCCGTGGACGTTCCCATCTTTATCTGCACGACGATCCGCATATCGTCATCGCCGAACGGACGCTGGATTGCGCCAATCGCATTCAGCGTGCCTTTGACGATGATCGCTTTGAGGTCCACCTGCAGGAAATCGTGGGCCGCGATCGCAAGGTGCTTGGTTATGAATCACTCATCCGCATGCGTAGCGAGACAGGCGATCTGGTCATGCCTGGCGCTTTCATGCCTGCCGTGCAGCGCATGGGCTGGATGACGCGCATTGATCAGTGGATGCTGCTGAATGTGATTGCCGTTGCGCGGGGCTGGCCTGCGTCCAGCCGGCAGCAGCCTTATCTGTCGCTGAACCTCAGCGCGCGTAGCATCGGTGATGAAACTTTTGTCGATGGAATGCTGGCCTTGCTTGATGCCAGCGGGATTCATAACCGCATCCTGCGCTTTGAGATTACCGAGACTGATCGGCTGCAAATGACGGCGACT
>Ga0116227_10015651_pt1 | contig 11178 bp, 11 predicted proteins | sample S1TSphgellanicum_FD_89693 | JGI IMG/M metagenome (GOLD analysis project Ga0116227, IMG submission 89693) | Host-associated microbial communities from peat moss isolated from Minnesota, USA - S1T2_Fb - Sphagnum magellanicum MG | ecosystem: Host-associated > Plants > Peat moss > Unclassified... | reverse complement strand
CGTCTGACGCGCCTCCCTTTGCGAAGATCGTCGTGATCTTTGCGGCGAGCTTCGCCATTGGGTTGGGCTTGTGCGGGCTGGACTTCTTTCTTACCTCTCACGGTGTTGTCAAAGGAGATGAGGAATTTGGTGGGTCTCAGTCACTTGGGCTCCTCTCCCTCGTCATCATCGTCATCTCGTTTCTTGGATTGGTGGTTTCTTTGCTGGCGTGGGCGGTGGTCGGGATATGCCGCAGCTTCGGATGGCTGGGTGCAAGCGAGCCGCAGAAGTTATTCGGCGATCCGGAGGAGAAGAAACCCGACGAGCATCATGATTAGCTTCGAGTTAAGGACGACGAACAATACCTTCGGGCGTAAAATGCCGGGATGCTGGAGAAGAAGCTAACAGCGCTGGGCTGTGCGGCGGGAATTATTCTCTTTGGCGCGTGTTACGGAGGTACACCGGACCCTAATCCCCGGCCTACTGCGCCTCCTCTGGCCGGTCCGATGAAGCGGCTGCATAGCATCCGAATCATCGCGACGAATACATCGGCATCGAAGAGCCTTACTTCCGACGGCGTGGCGCGAGCGGTTGCGAGGCGATGGCATGCCGACCACACCGGGATAGCGATTTATCTGGAAGGCGCTCCTCAGAAAAAAGGAGAGTCGACCCTGACGATTACCGTGTTGAGCGAGAGCTCGTTGCCGCCGCAACGGGGTCGTTCGAGCGGGAGTGGGTCGGCGACGGTCGTAGTCCGAATTTCGGCGGTGCTGACAGGCGAAAAAGGAAACTTGATCTGGATCGAAAGCGATAGGAAGTATTCGATGGCGTGCAGTACGACATCGGTTGACGAGATGGACGCCCTAACGCTTCCAGCGTGCCAGGCTGCGGTTGAGGATATGATTGCGGCTCAGCTGGTGGATGGCCTCGTCTTTGCTCTTAAGCAATGGATCTATTAAGAGTGACAGTGTTGATTTCCCGGAGAGTGCGATGACTGAGAGAGTACGGCCTTATCTCTTTTACGACGTAGCGATCTCGGTCTGCTCGGTCTGCTATCGGCGCGTAGATGCGAAGATCGTCTTTGAGGATGGAAAGGTATGGATGCTGAAGCGGTGCCCGCAGCATGGCCATTTCCGCGTCTTAGTGGCCGATGACGTTGACTATTACCGGCGGTCGCGGGAGGTCTTCCTCAAGACGCCGGAGATGCCAATGGTCTATAACACTCCGGTGAAATGGGGCTGCCCCTACGACTGCGGCCTGTGTTCGGACCATGAGCAGCATAGCTGCCTCACCTTAGTGGAGATTTGCGACGCGTGCAACCTGACCTGCCCGATCTGTTACGCGGGAAGCGGGCAGCACCGGACCGAGTTCCGCTCACTCGCAGAGATTGCGGCGATGCTGGACTGCGTCGTGCGCAATGAAAAAGAACCGGATGTGGTGCAGATTTCCGGGGGCGAGCCGACCCTGCATCCGGATTTCTTTCGTGTTCTGGAGATGTGCAAAGAGCGGCCTATCCGGCATTTGATGGTCAATACGAATGGGATCAGGATTGCGCAGGATGAGGGGTTTGCGAAGCGGCTGGCGACGTTCATGCCGCAGTTTGAGGTGTATTTGCAATTTGACTCGCTGCGTCGCGAACCGTTGATGCAGCTGAGGGGCGCCGACCTTCGTTCGGTTCGGGAGAAGGCGTTGGAACGGCTCAACCGCCTAGGCATCTCGACCACGCTGGTGGTCACGGTGGAACGCGGAGTGAACGATGGCGAACTGGGCGCGATCGTCGAATATGCACTCGAGCAGCCGGCCGTGCGCGGAGTTACCTTTCAGCCGGTGCAACAGGCGGGGCGCATCCAAGGCTTCGATTCGGGGCAGCATCGGCTTACGCTCACCGAGGTGCGGCGGCGAATCCTGGAACAGACGACGATCTTCCGGCCTGAAGACCTGATTCCTGTGCCTTGCCATCCGGATGCGCTGGCGATGGCTTATGCGTTGAAGCTTGGGTCGAAGGTCGTTCCGCTGACAGGGATTGTGGCGCCCGAGGTGCTGATCGATGGCGCGAAGAACACGATCATTTACGAGCAGGAGGCGGGTCTGCGCGAGCATATCTTCAAGCTCTTCGCGACCAACCACTCGCCGAGCTCGCAGGCTTCGACGCTGCGGGAGTTGCTGTGTTGCCTGCCCAAGGTGTTGCTGCCGAAAGAGATTGGCTATAAGAATCTGTTTCGCATTCTGATCGTGCAGTTCATCGATGCGGAGGCTTTCGACGTGCGCAGTGTGAAGAAGAGCTGCATTCACATCGCGCATCCGGATGGGAAGCGGCTGATTCCTTTCGATACGTACAACATGTTCTATCGCGGAGAGCTGGAAGGGACGCGCCTGGCGGGATTGCGGCACGGGGAAGCAGCGCTGACCTTCTAGCAAAACAATCCTGGCGTGGCGGCGGCCTTCTGCAGTGGGAAGGGCGCTATTCGGCCGAGTTAGACGGCCGCTTTTGCTTCGCCACAAGATAGGGACGCCCTCTATTGGAGGACGCTGCTCGCTGCCGACAGATGTGAGTGGCTTCTGCTCCCTCCAGTTCCAGCTCGGTGAGCGTGGAGCCGACGGTCGCAAAGCAGTAGAGGCAGATGGAATCCGCGGTTCGGTCCGCGTTGAAGCGGTGGGCGAAGACCTTCAAAGTGCTCGACGGCGGCATGACGTTCCCTTTCTCTTCACATGCGGTTAAAGATCGGGGCGCATCCGAGGGATGCGCCCCAACATGCGGAATTACGTACCGTGATCTCAAATCGCTCAATCCGATACTTAGTAGTACGAGTATTCGATCCGTTTAAGCGCGTCTGTTCAATTTTGACCACAATAGAGGAACGTGTTGCGATTTCAGCCGGAGGATACCCGCGGCGGTTGGCGGTCACGCTCTAAGGTCCCACACGCAAGCGTTGCGGAAAACGCTCGACGATATGACCTGTATAGAACGGGACAGACTTAGTAAGTGGCGCCGAATAACCTTCCCGTATGAAATTTGTACTTGTAATTAAGCAGCTGGCCTTGCTTCTTGCTCGAAGGAAGAGGCGTCTCGCTTCAAACGAGGGCTACTCGATGCTGATAAAACTTGGCTGGCCAACAAGCATCATCAACGACAAAATGTGTAACAGGGCAGAAGCAGGCTTGATGCGGCGCTATGTGGGAGTACAAAGTTGGATCGCTTATAAGGAAGAGTGGGAATGGGTAGCGAGCGCTAACCTCGGCGAGGCAAAGATACTCAACAAAAAATCGGAGGAATTAGAGGCCTCGAAAGTTGTTGAGTTGAGTGTAGCGGACCATCCCCGGACGTCCTAGGAGCGCTTGCGGCGGCGCGTGTCCGAGTCGAGGATGCTCAAGTCTGGGTGAATACTTGCAGGCGGCAGGTTTCATATCTCAGGTGGAGTTAGCGATCTTAGTTGCGTTGTGCAGCAAGATGCTGTCCAGGTGAGCTTTGTGGCAGAGAACATTGCGTATGAGGCGGCTTGTGTTGGCGAGTGCGGTATTGACCATTCCCCGGTACCGTCGGCTGCATTAAGTGCAACACCAGTTGGTCGGGGTCTTCGACTCGGCGTTTTCCATCCGAGAATAGTTCAATACCAAGCCGTTGATGCAGGTAGTTATCACGCTCCTCGTTGCTGGTGGTTTGCTCTGGGCTGGTGAACCGCTTCGTTCCAATGCAGTCCACCATCAAGTCCATTTTGAACGGGGTCGTGGTTATTTCGGCGGTGTTGGGTCTGATCAATCTATTCGGTCTTCTCGCTCCATTGTGGAAGATTCGCGCAGGCCGCTGACCCGGGGATCCGAGAGATCGCGGGTGTGGCCGGGGGTTGAAGTTTCTGTCGCCCTCATTCAGGCAGCCAGGTTGGGCCCGGCCCGAAGTCCGATGTTTCAGCATGATGAAAGAAAGGCAAGGCTATGGCTTCAGTTTACAAGTTACCGCAGGAACGATTTGCCCACCGCCTGAACAAGGATGGGACCGCGAACTCCATTTGCCTCGCCTGCTTTGCTACGGTGAGCTGCGGACCCCTTCCGGCAACCCTCGGGATGGCGGAAATGGCACACGACTGCTGGCAGAGTCATGAAACGGTGCTCAACCTCATCTCAAGGCGAGCGGCGCAAGCCTAGAAGCGCAAATACGGCAGTTATTACGTGCCGGAGACTGTCTCGACCCGGGCGCGCCGCTCAAATTGCTCCGTGCTGATGTAGATAACCGGCGCAGTATTTCTTGCGGAGTGAGCAATAACGAACAGATTGGGTCTTATGTCTGTGAAACCCTTAATATGGAAAATCATAGAAGTAGTTGTCGGGAACCGCGATCTGCTGGGTATCTATCGCAAAGACCAGCCTTGACGTTATCTGACTTCCAGCGGTCTATGGTTCTTTCCTACTTAAGGGGATTTGGAACCGGTCGATCCGATTCCTGTCCTAAATGGAAGCTGCGGCTGCTCTATGAACGGTACCATCGCGAAGGCCTTCGATCCATCGGCGTTCCTGGCTCAAGCCGGGCTCGGGCGCAGGATTGTGCGCATGAAGGCCGACGAACATTTCTTCACCCAGGGCACTCCCGCAGACTGCGTTTTCTACCTTCAGAGCGGCCGGGCGAAGCTCACGGTTGTCTCCAGTAACGGTAAGGAAGCCACGATTACCTTGCTCGTCGCCGGCGACTTTATCGGCGAGGAGTCGCTGGCAGGGGCCATTGGCCAGCGGATGGCGACAGCAACGGCCACTACCGCTTGTGTGGCGCTGAAGATCGAACGTGCAGAGATGATCCGCGTCCTGCATGAAGAGCACGCGTTTTCGGACCTCTTTCTGAGATTCCTACTCATCCGCAGTATGAAAACCCAGGAAGACTTGGTCGACCAGCTCTTCAATTCCAGCGAAAAGCGTCTTGCCCGCGTTCTTCTTCTGATGGCGGAGTTCGGCGCTTCGGGCGAGCCCGAGACCTTGATTCCCAAGATCACCCAGGAGAGCCTTGCGGAGATGATCGGCACGACCCGGTCGCGCGTAAGCTTTTTCATGAATCGCTTCCGCCACCTCGGCTTTATTGAATACAACGGCCGCATCCGCGTGCACAAGTCACTCTTGAACGTGCTGCTCCACGACCGGCTGCCCGGCGGCAATGGCGCGAAATCGTCGCCTGACGATGCGCCTCCGCTGTCTTCGCGGAAGCCGAAACCGCGAAAAAAAAGCAGTCGGTCAGCTTGAATGTGCGGGAATTTTAGCGGCGGAAAGGCCTCGATGGACGGGGCTCTGCCTCGGCCGCGCCCGCCAAGTCACCCTCCCAATGTCAGTATGTTTTTCTGTTGAGGCGCATGTTAGGCCCACTCTTGCACAATAAGCAAGGGGTAATGGGACATTTCGTGTCCCCATGAGGGGAATCGTTGTGTCGTGTACAAAACAGAACAGGCTGCGTGGAAGGTTACTGATAACTTCGCAGTCAATAGCTTTTCCATCCCCGGCAACGCTCCCATTTTCGGCCTGACTCGGTCGTGCCATCGGTACTAACTCTTCTTATAACCCACCATCCAAAGCGCGCACTTCACGGGCGCGCTTCCCGCCTTGTTCCTTGCGGCGCCCCGCTCTCGACATCGAGAATCTGGGGGCCTGGATCTGGAGACCAAGCCCTCGATGTTGGGTAATCCGGCTATTTGGCGAGAGAGTAAACGACGCTGATGGTGGTTTTGACTTCGACGGGTTCTCCGTTGAGGATGTAGGGCTTGTAGGTCCATTTGCTTACCGCGTCGAGGGCGGATTGCTGGAGCTCTTTGGGGCCAGAGGCGACGGTGAGGTTCTCTATGGCTCCCTCCTTGCTGATCACGGCGTTGAGCAGGATCGTGCCCTGAATTTTCCCTTTCTTTGCCTCTTCGGGATATTTAGGCGTGACCTTGTTCAACACGTTACCGGCCATCTCTGAGGGTGGAATGGTGAGCGACCCTGCGGGTTGCGAGCTGTTCTTGTCGGTGGAGTTCGGGTGCGCGTCGACCGAGAGGCGCAGGGCGAGCGCGGAGGCACAAGTGGCAAGGCCGAGGGCGGCGCAGGCGGCGATCAGGGCGAAGCGCCGCGGGGCGCGAACGTGGATGGGCTCGTGAGTGAGATTCATAAGTCTCCTTTCAAAGGCGTTGGCATCGAAGATTCCGATGGCGTGAGGGGTGCGGGTAGGCGTGCCGGTGACGAGCAGCTTTGCCACGCGCAGGAGGGAGCGGGCGTATTGTTTGCGGGCATCCATGGAATCGTCGATTGGATTGGCGGTTGAACTGACGATGGATGCTGCGATCCGGTCGCAGACGACTTCGCGGGTTTCCATGATGCGCTCGCGGGTAAACCAGAGGGCTGGGTGATAGCTGACCGGCAGTGAGAGCGATTCGTAAATCAGATTCTTGAGGAAGTCGTTGCGGCGCATGTGGACGAACTCGTGCGCGATGACGGTGCGAAGATCGGCTTCGGACAGGGCGGCGAAGGTGGTGGCGGGCAGCAGGAGGAGCTTGCGGCTGACGCCGATGGCGACGGGGCTGCGGACGCTGGCAGAAGCCGCGATGGAGACTCCGCAGATGGAGAAGTGCTGGAGGCATTGGGCCAAATAGTTGGCGGCCTCGCCGGTGAAGGTGACGGGCGTAGCTTCACGGCGGAGGTTGCGGAGGTGGTGGCATCTCCAGACAAATCTTGCCGCGAACCAGGCAGTCGCCGCTGCGTAAGCAATGGCGATTGCGCTAAGCAGGGCTGGGGGGATGTGCAGGGCGGTAAGTGCGGTGCCGGCTTCCGTAAATACGGAGACTTGGGAGGCCGCCGGGCTGCCCGCCTTTGTGAAAAAGGCCAGGAGCGCCACGAGCCGGGCGTAAAGCTTGATGAAAAGTTCAGACGGCAGAGCCGAGGCGGCCGGAAGAAGGGTTTGCAGCAGAAGGACGCTGACCCAAACGCGGTGTTCGGCGGTTGCGCCGAGGGGCTTCAGCGCGCGTGCGGCCAGCCATCCGGCGGCGAGGACCAGCGGAAGCTGCCAGAGCGAGTTAAGCAGATAAGAGAGTACCCAGGTTTCAACGGCGCTCATGATTCCCTCGCTTCCTTATTAAATTCTTCGGTGAGCTCGACGAGCTTCTTGGCGTCGATCTGGCGGGATTTGAGCAAGCTCATGACCAACTCTTCGCTTGAGCCGCCGAACATGCGGTCCACGAGATCGCGCAGTTGTTGGCCCAATGCCTTGGCTTCGGTCACCCTGGGGGTATAAACGTAAGCGCGACCCTCGAGTTCGCGCTTGAGTTGCCCTTTGCGTTCAAGGATGTTGAGCATGGTCTGCACAGTGGTGTAGGCGAGTGGAGGGTCAAGCTCGGACTGCACCTCAGTGACGGTGCCCGCACCGCGCTTCCACACGGCCTGCATGATTCTGAGCTCGAGCCTGGTTAAGCCGGTTGGGTTGGGAGTCTTCGCCACGCCACCCTCCTAAGTTCTTAGGAGATTAAAGCGCTGCGAGTCGCGATTGTCAACTAAAAACTTAGGAGATCGGATAAGAGGTTCGAAACGATTGCAGGCTCGGGCGTCATTTGACTCTCAGCGGTTCGAGAGTTGAATGGGGTTGCCGTCGGGATCTTTGCCGTCGCAAAGGCAGAATATCTCTCCGTTTCGGACCTTGCCGAAGATCGCGCCGCGGGACACCAATGTCTCGCGAAGTGCCGCGACATCATCGGCGAAGAAGACAATCTTTGGGCCTTTACGGCCCGGCGATGCAGGGCCGGAGTGGAGCGCGATCCGCGCGCCGCCGGCAGAGAACTCGCGCCAGCCCTTTTCATTCGTAACTTGCTTCAGGCCAAGCACCTTCCCGTAGAACTTGCTCATTTCATCGATCTGGCTTGTAAAGAGGATCACGCGCGCCATTTTCATCCATCACACCCCTGTTCAGCTCTAAGGCCGATGACGTTTCCCCAGCCTAACAGAGACGGCCGCCATCGCTTGGTGGAGTCGTGAAGGCCGATTGCGGCATCGGATGGTGTCGGTCATTTGACCCTCTATCCTGCGCTTCACTACACTGACGACTGTAGCTATGCGGTGTTTCGTGCATTTTTTTCGTCGCTTTCGTGGTTTGTCGTTTGTATTCCTGCTCGCCGCGCTGACCGCCTTTGGACAGGACCAACCTTCGTCTGAGCAGGCGCCCAGGGAACAGGCGCCGGCGGCGAAGATCCCCGACGGGCCGGCCCCTCCGATTCCAACGATTGCCAAGCCTCCCGCTCTGGTCGATCCCAATGGGCCGGCGATCAGCTTGCAGACGAGCGAACCACTCTTTGATATCGCGGTCGCGCTGAATGAATGCGGTTACGATCAGGACCTTGAGCATTCGGATCCCGTGCGGCAGCACATTCGCGACGACGTCAACCAGTATCTGCAAGGGTCGGCGGCTGCGCGCGAGGCCCTCGACAAGGTGTGTACCTACATTGCGGGGCATCGCCTCGGGAACGCGGGGCGCGACCTGGCGCAGTATGTTTCGCTGGCGCTGTACACGACGCCTCCGCCAGAGCTGAAGCCGAGCGTTGAGCTGCCGGACCTGCCTCCGGATTCGACGCAGGTAGTTGAGATTTTGCCGCTGTTGCGCGAGTTTGTGCAGGCGACCGAGTTGCATGCGATCTGGGCGGCGAACCGCGGCGCCTATGAGGATGAGGTCGCGAAGCTGCACGATCCGCTGACCAAGATGATTTTGGCGACGAACGTCTACCTGAAGATGCCGACCAGCGGCTATGACGGGCGGCGGTTCATCGTGGTGCTGGAGCCGATGCTGGCTCCAAGCGAAACCAATGCGCGCGTCTATGGGACGGACTACGTTGTCGTCGCGTCGCCGGTGAAGGGAACGATCAATATGCAGAAGGTGCGGCATACCTACCTGCATTACGAGATCGAGCCGCTGGTGTATGGGCGAGCCACGACGATGGACCGGATGCTGCCGCTGCTGAAGACGGTACGGAACGCTCCGTTGGACTATACGTTCCGGAGCGATATTGTGGCGCTGGTGATCGAAAGCCTGATACGGGCGGTCGAGGCGCGGACCTTCGATACCGGGATCGCGGAGGTGAAGACCACCTCCGATGCGCGGTTCGCGAACATGCAGCAGCAGACCAAGGCGCGCAACGCTTATCTGCAGGCAGTAGCGACGGCGCGGCAGAAGGTCGTGGACACCGACATGTCGCAGGGGTATGTGCTGACGCAGTACTACTACGACCAGCTTATGGCGTTTGAAGGGCACTCCGGCAGCCTGAAAGAAAGCATGGGCGAGATGCTTTACGGCATGGACGTGGAGGCCGAGCTGAGCCGGGCGAAGCACGTTCAGTTTGCCGAGTCGGGCTCTTCGGATGTGGTGAGCCATGCTCCGCGGCAGCTGCACGGGCTCGATCTTGCCGAGATGAGACTGATCAAGGGCGATACGGCGGGCGCGCAGCAGCTGGCGCAGCAGGCGATATCACAGAAGAGCGGCGATCCGGCCTATGCGGATTACATTCTTGGCCAGACGGCGCTGATGAGCGGGAACATGGACGAGGCGCAGATGCGCTTTGGCGATGCGGTGCGGCTGTCAAAGGACCCTCGGACGCTGGCCTGGGCGCATATCTATCTGGGACGCATCCACGATGTCGAGGAAGATCGCGATGAGGCGGTTGCCGAGTACAAGGCCGCCTTGACGGTGCGCGATGGCCAGGCGGACACGAAGCAGGCGGCGGAGAAGGGATTGAAGCAGCCTTTTGCCTTGCCGAAACACGCAGGCGACGTCGACGACGAAAAGCCGGCTGCAGCGAAGCCTCCAACCCCGTGAGCCTCGCTCTGGGATTTCTCTCCTTCTCGATACCTTCACAACCGATTCCGGCGGGATACTGCGAACTCTTCGGTTACGAAGACGGCCGTTGAGGCTCTCATGCTTGCCCCGCTGGTTGTCGATGTTGAGGAATGAGAGCCGGAGATCGATCGGCTCCGTGGGGTCGGCTTGAGACGAATGAGGCGTACGGCCCAGGCGATTTATGTTCTCATCGTTATGCTGATGGCCGGCCGCGCCTTTGCGCAGGCGGCGCCGGCCGTCACCCACGGCCCGGACATCTCGGTATTCAGCGGCATGACGGGACTGCTTACAGGGCTGAGTTCGGCGAAGAACCTGGGCACCACCGCCGGGGTGGACATCGGCTTGCCCTACCTTTTCGATTTTCATCCCTCGCTCGAGGGGCGCGCGACCTATTCGTTTTACAACGGGCAGGTGGACCGCCAAAAGAACGCCCTTGGCGGATTCAAAGCGTCCCGGCGGCTGGGGCGTTTCTCTCCATACGGCGACCTGCTCTTTGGCCGTGGAGAGATGTATTACCGCAAAGGGTACCCGAGCCTCTCGCACAGCTTTCTCTATCTGCGGACGACGTCGTGGGTGGTTTCGCCGGGCTTCGGGGCCGCCTATGAAGTTTCGCGAGGCCTCTCGGTCAAGGCCGATATTCAGTTTGAGAATTACGGCACTCCGGTGACGGAGTCCGGGCATATCTGGGCCGTGCCGCTGACTCTTGGATTTGCGTATCGATTCGATTTCGATCGGCGGGTTTGGTGATGGGGGCGGGTGATTCACCTTCTTCGTTTTTGTAGATGGCGTCCAGTAAGGCCCTCCGGCGCGACATACCGGAGGGTTTTGCCTGTTTGGACGCTGTGCGAGGAGAGCCCCAGGCCTAAAGGCCTCTAGTGGATTGATCGTATTCCGAGGGCTAAAGCCCTCGGCTTCCACCGGCCTATCGACTTACCCTGACCTAGCTGATCTCCAGCACATCTCGCGTATTTGCCGACTGCGCCATAGCCAGCTTCGCGACCTGTTCGGCGACTTTGAAAAACTGGTCTCCTCGTGGCGATCCTTCGCCGGCGAGGGCAACCGGTAGGCCCGTGTCGCCGCCGTGGCGGATTTCGGGGTCGAGTTCGATGGATCCCAGGAAGCCGATGCTGAACTGGCGGGCCATGCGTTCGGCTCCGCCTTTGGAGAAGATGTCGATCTCCTGGTGGCAGTGCGGGCAGCTGAAGTGGCTCATGTTCTCGACGATGCCGAGGACCTCGACGTTGACCTGGTGGAACATCTCGAGGGCCTTGCGGGCGTCCTGCAAGGAGACGTCGGAGGGGGTCGAGACGACGACGGCCCCGGTGAGCGGGACGGTCTGGACGAGCGAGATGACGACGTCGCCGGTTCCGGGCGGGAGATCG
>Ga0116227_10015649_pt1 | contig 11180 bp, 9 predicted proteins | sample S1TSphgellanicum_FD_89693 | JGI IMG/M metagenome (GOLD analysis project Ga0116227, IMG submission 89693) | Host-associated microbial communities from peat moss isolated from Minnesota, USA - S1T2_Fb - Sphagnum magellanicum MG | ecosystem: Host-associated > Plants > Peat moss > Unclassified... | reverse complement strand
TCTTGGCCTCTTCAACCGTGATCACGCCCTCGTTGCCGACCTTTTCCATGGCGCGGGCGATCATCTCGCCGACGTCCTTGTCGCCGTTGGCGGAGATGGTGCCGACTTGAGCGATCTCGCTGTTGTTGGCGACCTTCTTGGAAGTGGACTTGATGTGCTCGACGACCGCGATCACGGCCTTGTCGATGCCGCGCTTCAGGTCCATCGGGTTGCGGCCCGAGCCGACCGACTTCAGACCTTCGACCACGATGGCCTGGGCCAGAACGGTGGCGGTGGTGGTGCCGTCGCCGGCCTTGTCGTTGGTCTTGGAGGCGACTTCGCGGATCAGCTGGGCGCCGAGGTTTTCGAACTTGTCAGCCAGTTCGATTTCCTTGGCGACCGATACGCCGTCCTTGGTCGAGCGCGGCGCGCCGAAGGACTTTTCGATCACCACGTTGCGGCCCTTGGGGCCCAGGGTGACCTTCACCGCATTGGCGAGGATGTTGACGCCGCGCAGCATACGGTCGCGCGCGTCGGAGGCGAAATAGACGTCTTTAGCAGCCATGGGGCTAGCTCCTGACTAGAGGTTATTGGGTTGGATCAAGGATGGAAATCGAGGCGCGCGACTTTAAGCGGCGGCCTTGATGGCTTCCTTGGGATCGACGATGCCCAGAATGTCGGATTCCTTCATGATGATCAGGTCTTCACCATCGATCTTCACTTCGGTGCCCGACCACTTGCCGAACAGGATGCGGTCGCCGACCTTCACATCGGCTTCGATGCGCTTGCCGGCCTCATCGCGGGCGCCAGGGCCGACGGCGAGGACCAGGCCTTCTTGCGGCTTTTCCTTGGCGGTGTCGGGGATGATGATCCCGCCCTTGGTCTTGGCTTCTTCTTCGACGCGCTTCACGAGAACGCGGTCGCCGAGGGGACGAAACGCCATAATGGCCTCCTAAAAAGTTCGTGTGTCCGTTTCCACTGCTTCTGAGCGCGGCCGTTAGCAGCCGACACCCGAGAGTGCTAACACGTGTCTGATACGGATTGCGGGCTCAGGAGTCAAGCGATCCGAGGCCGGTGAGGGCGCTTTGCAAGGCTCATCCAAACCCGGCGCAACCGCCCGTCGCCGATCACGCCTTGGTAAACGCGCGAAGACCAAGAATTTTGACCGGAACTTATAGGCCTCCGCGCCACTTATATAAGTTACAATTATTCAAAGGCGCTACATGAAGCAGATTTGTTGCGCCATCGCGTTCATTATATTGAGTGCGGGTTATATGCTGACGCCTGGCTTTGCTGCGGCGGCGCCGCTTAAACTTGGCGCTCCATTCGGGGTTGTACGCGCCGCCTTCGCTAACGCTAAAGAAATCCATAGCGCCAGCCAGCGGGTCCTGGAAGTGATAACGCCCCACTTCGCCGGTGTGGTTTGGCGCAAAGCCGACTTCGCCTTCGACGGGACGGATCACCTGAAGTTCGTCACGCTTTCGACGACAGGCTATTCGTTCGCGCAGATCGAAAACCTCATGGCGGCCGCCTTGGCTCAAGTCGATGCCGCGCCGCCCGGACAGGAAGGCCTGGCTCAGGACGTACAAGGCGACGTCCAAATTCGGATTTGCGAAGGCGATAAGGGTGAGATCACCGTCACCTTCGAGCGAACGGCGATCTAGCTCACCGAAACAGCTGCGGCGGTTCGCCGGGCGCGACGCAGAGCAGCGCCGCACAAGCCCACGCCCAGGATCATCAGCATCCAGGTCTGAGGCTCGGGCGCGGACGAAATGGGAGTCGGGCCAGGGCTTGGCGTCACACTTCCGCCCCCAACGCCGCCCGTGGGAGGGTTTGGAAAAGCCGCGCCGCCCCCACCGCCCGCACTGCCGCCGCCGCCGTCAAAGCCGCTATCCGCGCCGCCCAGACCAAAATCGGCCGTTGAATCCGGAGATGCGGGGGCTGCGGTAAGGTCGAGCTCGGCGACGGGCGCGCCATCGTCGATCAAGGCTGCACTGGTCAAGCGCTCGGAGTGCAGGGTGACGCACCGCTTGGGCGCCGCCGCCACAGCAGCACGCGCCAAGTGCAGGCGCCGATGACGCGCTCTTGCAACGACCTTGTGCAAGAGCGGCCTATGCACCAGCGTCCGATGGACGATGGGTGTGGGCTTTTGCAGAACGGGGGCGGACTTAGGCTTGACGACCCGATGCACGACAGGGCCCCGATGCACGACAGGGCCCCAATGCACGACAGGGCGATGGCGCACCTTGTGCAGCGCCCGCGGGTCTCCGCTGTTTGGGTCGCTCGTCGCGGCGACCGGAGCCGGATCGCAAGGGACGTCTTCTGTATAGGTGACGACCGTCGATGAGCCGCCCGATCTGGGCGCTGACGAGGACGCGTAGGTATCAAGCTGGCTCCATAGCGGGGCCGCCGCCGCGCCAAATCCATTCGCCCCAACCCCGGTCATCAGGGCCGCCAACGCCGCCATAACATTCCAAGCTTTGGCGTTACGTTTCACCCGACCCCTCGACCGACGCTTCTCTCAGCGAGACGAATGCTCAAACGTCGAACCTCCTGGCCGAGGCTCGGAATCGTCTTAACGTTTTATTATTCCCATTGTCAATTCAAACCCACGGCGCAGCAAGCCGTAGCTTCAGAATGTAATGATAACAGGTATAGAAAATTCAGCCGCATAAATGGGCGGCCTTAAAACCTTGCAGCACGATTAAACATCCCGAAGGCGCCAATAGAAAGCCTTTAGTCGCTAAGAGAGGGCGCCGATTCAAGCCTCAGCCGCGCTCCAACGCAGCGTTATATTATGGTGAATGGCCGCCTCGCCCTATTGGGCGTCGTCGGTAGGAAGCAAGCCGCAAGGCTCAAGCCACGACATATATCGGTCGCCGCCAGTGTCGCGGAATCCAGTGTCGCGGAATTAAGCAACAGACCAAGCGTTAGGTGCAGTTGTGCGGGGGGGATCGACAAAACGCCTAAATCATCGACGCTCGCTCGCGCCGCCGAAGCGCCTCTGCGCTAAACTGTGATCACGCACGCGCTGAAGGCGGGCGAGATCGAAGATAGGCGAAGATGACCGAAAGCCCCGCCCCAACCCCATCGTCCGCGACCCGCTGGATTCAGCTTGCGGCCGGCGTCGTCGCCATGATGGCCATCTCCAGCCCGCAATATGTGTGGACTCTGTTCGTCAAGCCCCTGCAGGGGGCGACCCATGCGGGCCTGCCGGCCGTGCAGGTGACGATTTCCATCCTGATCGTTCTGCAAACCTGGCTTTCGCCCCTGCAAGGCGGCCTGATTGATCGGTTTGGGCCACGCCTTCTGGTCATGACCGGCTGCCTGCTGTCGGGGTTGGGATGGGTTTTGGCGGCCTACAGCCATGGCGTCTGGATGCTCTATCTCACCTATGGGCTGTTCGGCGGGGTCGGGACCGGCATCGTCTATGTCGGCGTGGTCGGCCAGATGGTGCGCTGGTTTCCGGAAAAGCGGGGGTTCGCTGCGGGCATGGCGGCGGCGGGCTATGGCTTTGGGGCCATGCTGACCACCTTTCCGATTTCCAACATGCTGGCCAGGTCCGGCTATCAGCACACTCTTCTGGTGTTTGGCGCGATCCTGGCGGTGGTCGGCATGGCCGCAGCGGCCCTGCTGAAATCGCCGCCGCACAGCTATGGAGTCGCCGTGGCGAAGACTGCGCCGCCGAAGGCCTCGGATATGACCAGCGTCGCCATGCTGAAGACGCCGATCTTCTGGCTGATGTTCGTCATGATGACCATGATGTCGACCGGCGGCCTGATGATCATCGTCCAGTTCGCCACCTTCAGCCGCGAGTTTGGGATTACCGATAAGGTTCTGGTGCTGGGCTTCGCCGCCCTGCCCCTGGCCCTGACGCTTGACCGGGTGACCAACGGCCTGACCCGTCCGTGCTTCGGCTGGATTTCAGATCGCATCGGGCGGGAGAACACCATGGCCATCGCCTTCGTCGGCGAAGGGCTCGCCATCCTGGTCATGCTGGCGCTGCGCAGCCACCCTTTGGTCTATGTGCTGATGTCGGGCGTCGTCTTCTTCGGCTGGGGCGAGATTTTCTCGCTGTTCCCCTCGATCCTCACCGATACGTTTGGCGAGCGTTACGCCACCACCAACTACGGCTTTCTCTATATGGCCCAGGGCATAGGTTCGGTCCTGGGCGGCCCTGTGGCGGCGCTGATCCACGACCATACCGGAAGTTGGCTGCCGGTGTTCGGCCTTATCGTCGTTATGGACATCTTGACCGGCCTCTTGGCGCTCTTGGTGCTAAAGCCGATGCGCAAACGCTGGTCGGGGTCAGGCTTGGCGGTGGCTTAGGGCAGCCTCCTGGCGCATAGAGTTTAGGGGCGCCGCTAAACGCCGAACTCTGGCAGGGGTTGACCCATGCGGCGCTTCTCCTCCCGTGCGCGGGGGTGTAGGGGGCAGGGTCTTTGAGGCTGAAACCTTCAAAGTCGCCGTCTTCAGGTCCTAGAGCTCAATGCCGCTTTCGATTCACGACACCTATAGCCGAACCAAGCGGCCGTTTGAGCCCGCCGATCCGGACCGGGTCACGCTCTATGTCTGCGGCCCGACCGTCTACAACTACGCCCACATCGGCAACGCTCGGCCGGCTGTGGTGTTCGACGTGCTGTTCCGGCTGCTGCGCCACAGCTTTGGCGAAGACCATGTGATCTACGCCCGCAACATCACAGACGTGGACGACAAGATCAACGCGGCGGCCCTGGCGGGCGGCGTACCGATCTCGACCATCACCGACAAGTTCACCGCCATCTACAATGCCGACATGGCCGCCCTCGGCGCGCTGACGCCGACTCTGCAGCCCCGCGCCACCGCCCATATCGACGCCATCATCGCCATGATCGGCCGCCTCGTCGCCAACGCCAGCGCCTATGCGGCGCAAGGGCATGTGCTGTTCGACACCCTGGCCTTCCCCGACTACGGCAAGCTATCGGGCCATACCCCGGAAGACCTGATCGCCGGCGCGCGAGTCGAAGTCGCCCCCTACAAGCGCAATCCGGCTGACTTCGTGCTGTGGAAACCCTCCAAGCCTGGCGAGCCGGTCTGGGACAGCCCGTTTGGGCCGGGGCGTCCTGGCTGGCATATCGAATGCTCGGCCATGATCGAGACCACGCTTGGCCTGCCCATCGACATCCACGGCGGCGGCCACGACCTGATCTTTCCTCATCATGAGAACGAGATCGCTCAAGGTCGCTGCGCCGACCATTCGGACACCTACGCTCGCTACTGGATGCACAACGGCTTCCTGACCATGGACGCCGAGAAGATGTCGAAAAGTCTCGGTAATGTGCGCCTGGTGCATGAGCTGATCGACCGGTTTCCCGGCGAGGTGATCCGCTGGGCCCTCCTGTCGGCCCATTATCGCGCGCCGTTGGACTGGACCGACGACCTGTTGGAGCAGTCCCACCGGACCTTGGACCGGCTCTACCAGTCGCTTCAAGACGCTGCGCGCGAGACCGGTCGGTCGGCGGCGACGCCCTTGGCCGATCCGGCGCTGGAGGCCCAGGCCTTGGCGGGCGCGAAAGCCGTCGTCGACGCCCTGGAAGACGATCTGAACACGCCCGCGGCGCTGGCGGCGCTGTCGGCGCTGGCGACCTCGCTGCGTCAAGCGGTCACCACCAAGCTTGAAGATGCGCCCGTAAAGCAGCGGACACTGGTGCTCGCCGGCGGCCTGCTGGGCTTCCTGCAAGTCGACCCCGCCGCCTGGTTCGAGGGCGGCGCCGACGAGACGCTGAAAGCTCAGGTCGAGGCGCTGATCGGCGCTCGCGCCGAGGCGCGACGGGCCAAGGACTGGGCTGCGGCCGACCGTATCCGCGGCGAGCTGACCGACCTCGGCGTCGAGGTGTTGGATGGCCCAGGCGGAACGGCGACTTGGCGGCGGCGGGAGTAGGGGCGCGTGAGCCCGGTGCTGGCCTCAGGGGGCTGATGCGATGCGGGCGCCCTCTACCGTCGCGGCCGAGGCGGGCGTAGCGCGGTCAGAATGATCGAAGACACCATCCTTCGCGCCCCCGTTGAAGCTGTAGCCCAGGCGTTGATCGGGGCGACCCTGACGCTGGACGGCGTTGGCGGCGTGGTGGTTGAGACCGAGGCCTACCGTCACGACGACCCGGCCTCCCATAGCTTCAACGGGCCGACGCCTCGCAACGCGGCCATGTTTGGGCCGCCGGGGCGGGCCTATGTCTATCGCTCCTATGGCATGCATTGGTGCCTGAACCTGGTGTGCGGGACGGAGCCAGGGAGCGCGGTCTTGATCCGCGCGCTCGCCCCCACCTGCTGCGTCGAGGCGATGCGGGCGCGGCGGGGCTGCGAGGACATCAGAAAGCTCTGCGCCGGCCCCGGCCGGCTCTGCCAGGCGCTGGGCGTCCATCGAGAGCACGACGGGTTGGCGCTGACCGCGGCGCCCTTCTCGCTCAGCCTGCCGGAGGCGCCGGCCGAGCTCGTGGTCGGCGTTCGGATCGGGATCAGCAAGGCGGTCGACCAGCCCTGGCGGTTCGGCCTCGCCGGTTCGCCTTTCCTCAGCCGGCCGTTTGCAGCCCGCCGACCTTCGCGCCCACAGCCGTAAGCGGCGTCACGGCGTTAACATCAAAGACCGGCTGAGCTCGGCGATCCTTCAACAGCATGGCGCAGAAACCCAAGGCGAAGGCGCCCAGCGCCAGCCACCACTCCTGCCACACGCCGAAACTGATCGCGCCAATAGTCAGATAGGCCGCGGCGGTGGCCGCCATCACCGCGGCGGCCGGGCGATCTTCCGTGACAACCACATCGATCTGAACGAACAGCCAAGCCCAGAACAGCGCGACCAGCGCCACGCCGACCGCCCCCGTCTCCAGCCACAGCTGCAAGGCCGCGTCGTGAGGATGCATGGGAATATGGTCCGGCCACGCGCGGCTCGAATCCAGGCCCCAGCCGATCAGGGGATGCCCCATGACTTGGGTCGAGGTGAATCGCCACACGTCCAGCCGCACATGCCAGGAAATCTTGCCCACATCGCTCGGCAGGCTGGCGCTGATGCCGCCGAACCGGATGAAGATCAGCGGCGTAAAGGCGAAATAGATCACCGTCGCGACCAGGCAGAGCCACACGCCGGCGCGCCCAAACTGACGCACGGTCAGGAAGGCGCCCATGGCCACGATCATGGCCGCGGCGGGCGCGTCCACGCCCAGCATCAAGGTGCTGATCACAATCGCCAGGGCGATGAGCACCGCGCCGGGGCCAAGGCCGCGTCGCCAAAACACCGCCGCCGCCGGCCAGAACAGCACCGCCGCGCCGTAGCAGCCCCGCGCCGCATTGCGCATCGCGATATCGGGCGTCCACCTCTGGTGGACCAGTTCGCTGAGCTGCTCATAGAGCTGGGCGCCTTCGATCCCCTCGACAAACAGGATGGCCGCCGTGATCGCTACGGAAATCGCCAGCACCCAAAGGGCGCGGCGCCGCCAGATCGGCGACAGGCTCAGCACGCTGGCCACGAAAGCGCCGTACAGCAAGAGCTGCAACACAAGCTTAGGCGCCACCAAGGCCTGGATGCCGTTGTAGCCATGCAGATGGTGCAGTTGCACCGCCTCAACCGGGCTCCTCAGGAAGCTGGCCGCGGCCCAGATGGTCAGGGCCAGCAAGACCCAGGCGCCCAAAGGCGGCCACCGCAGGCGAAACAGCGACGCCAAGGTCAAAAGGCCGCCCAAGGCCACCAGGGGCGACATGCCCTCGTTACCCAGATAGCCCACCGGCGTGATCAAGGCGGCGACGCCGACCACAATCGCGCCACGCCAAGGCGTCGGCCGAACGGCGGGCGCGGCGTCCGCCACGGCTATCGGTTCCGGCTCTTTTGGAGCCGGCTCTTTTGGAGTCAGAGTCGCCTCCGGCTTTTGGGGCGTTAGCGTCGCCTCCGGTTCTGGCGGTTCAATCGTGTCCAAACAGCGTCCTCGTCATCTCATCAAGGCGACGCCATGGCGCGGGCTGTGAATTGGGCCTTGCTTTCAGCTGCGACCCTCGACACGAACGTCGGCCATGTGTGGTATTGCTGGTATCATGATGCGGGGCGGGAGAAAGCCCCCCACGGTCGCGCTGGAGCGGCTAAGAGCGGCGTTGAGCCTGCGCGGCCCCGATTCCAGCGGCGTTCACACCCAAGATGCGACGGGTCTGGTCGAAACGCGGCTCGCGATTGTCGATGTCGAAAACGGACAGCAGCCCATGTTCGGCCCCGCCGGCGCCGTGTTGGTGGCCAATGGCGAGATCTATAACGCGCCGGAGCTGCGGGCGGAGATGGGCGGCGACGCTGGCTTCAAGAGCCTGTCGGACTGCGAACCCATCGTGCATCTGTTCGAGCGTCTAGGCGATGACTACGCCCAGACCCTGCGCGGCATGTATGGCGTCGCCCTCTACGATCCGGCGCAACGCACGCTGACGATCTCGCGTGATCAATTCGGCATCAAGCCGCTCTACTACGTCGAGACCTCGGACTACCTGGCCTTCGCCTCGGAAGCCTCGGCCCTGTTTCACGCCGGCCTGGCGGTCCCAAAGTTACGCGCCGGCGCCGCTCAAGAGCTGCTTCAGCTCAAGCACGTCACGGGCGCAGAGACCATCTTCGACGGCGTTCGGCGGGTCGAGCCAGGCGAGACCCTGGTGGTGGTCGATGGCGCGGTGACCAGCCGGCGCTTCATCCCCATGCTGCCGCCGATCACGCCCCGGCGGATGAGCCTGGAGACGGCGCTTCAGGCCTTCGACAAGGTCATGACCGAGAGCGTCGATGTCCATCTGCGGACCGATGTGCCTTACGGCCTGTTCTTTTCCGGCGGGATCGACAGCTCCATCCTTTTGACCCTGATGCAGCGCCTGGTCGGCCCGCGAGTTCAAGCCCTGACGCTTGGTTATAGCGGCCAGCTGCCCGGAGATGAGAGTTGGACCGCGCTGGAGATCGCCAAGGGCAGCGGCGCCCAGTGCCGCCGGATCGAGATGACGCCACAGGATTTCTGGCGCCTGGCGCCCCGGATCGCCGCCGCCCTGGACGATCCCACCACCGACGCCGCCATCCTGCCCACCTTTATGCTAGGCCAGGCCGCCCGCGCGGAAGGCTTGAAGGTGACGCTGTGTGGCGAGGGCGCCGACGAGCTGTTTGGCGGCTACGCCCGCTATCGCCGGGCCAGACTGCCCTGGACCAGACTGCCCTGGGCCAGCTTTGGGCTCGGCCAGGAAGAGCGGCGCGGCGCCCTGGACGAGGCGCCAGGCCTGGCCAACCTGTTCCCCGGCTGGTCGTCCGGCATCGCGGCTATAGCCGCTGACCAACGCGCGCGGTGGAAGACGCCGCTTCGCACGCTCCAGGCTATCGACTGCGGCGAGCGCCTGCCCAACAGCCTGCTGGTGAAACTGGACCGCTGCCTGATGGCCAATAGCGTAGAGGGGCGCACGCCCTTCCTGGACCGCGAAGTGGCCGCCTTTGCGCTCAGCCTGCCCGATCCCCTGAAGGCCAGCCTGAAATACGGCAAGGTCTTGCTGCGGGAGTGGCTGGCCCGCGCCAACCCGGCCGCCCGGCCGTTTGCGCGCAAAAAGGGCTTCAACCCGCCCGTCGGCGCCTGGATGGCGGCGCGGGCAGATACGCTCGGCGAACTGGTCGCGGCCCAACCCGGCGTCGCCGCTCTTATTCCCAGCCCAGCCGTCCGCAGCGTGTTCGAACAGGCGGCCCAGCGTCACCAGCCGGCCTGGAGCCTGCTGTTCTACGCCCTTTGGCACAATCACCACATCCTGGGCCTGTCGTGCGAGGGCGACATAGGAGAGGCTCTGGCGCCTCACTCCGGCGCATCCGCGCCTTTGACCATAGGAATGGACGCCGTTTCGGTGTAGGCGCCTTAGGCTTCAGTCCAGGACTTGCGCGTTCGCCCGACCCCATGCCCTCCATTCAGAAGTATCTGTTCCGCCAGCTTCTCGGCCCCTCCATTGTGGCGGCTGCGGCGCTTTGCGGCGTGACGGTGCTGGCCGGCAGCCTGAAGTTTCTCAATATCGTGGTCAGCGAGCGCCAGAGCCCGCTGATGTTCATTGAGTTGGTGGCCTATTCGATCCCCAACCTGTTCTCATTCGTGGCGCCGATCAGCTCGCTCGTCGCGACCCTCTTGGTGCTGAACAAGCTGCACACCGAGCAGGAGATTGTGGTCTGTTTCGCTTCGGGCATGAGCCGGTGGCAGGTGACCAGCCCGATCATGCGCGTCTCCGCCTTCTTCATCATCGCCATGCTGGCGGTGAACCTGTGGCTGGCGCCCTTGTGCAATCGCGCCGCCCAGGCGGAGCTTTACCGCGCGCGCAACGACCTGGCCGGCACACTGGTGCGCGAGGGCGAGTTCACGGATTCGCAAAAGGGTTTGACCGTCTACGCCCAGCAGGTGGCCGCAGGCGGGTTGCTTAAGAACCTGTTCGTCTATCAGCCCCAGCCCAACGGCGCCTCCTACACCTTCGACTCGCGCACGGGCGTCATCACCCATCGCAACGGCCTTCCGGTGCTGGTGATGCGGGACGGGTCCCGCGAAGCCTTCTCCAACAATGGCGCGCTCGATTATCTGAAGTTCGACGAATACACCCTGGATCTGACGCCCTACACAGACTCGTCCGACGCGCTGGTCTACAAGCCGTCAGATCTTTACATGCACGAGCTGCTGTACCCTGATCCGGCCGTGCCGCTGAAGAAGTCCATGCGGCGTAAGATGCTGGCGGAAGCCCACGCGCGCCTGTCGTCGCCGCTCTATGTGCCGGCCTTTGTCATGTTTGCGATCTTGGCGGTGATCGGCGGCGCCTTTAGCCGGATGGGTTATGGCCGCCAGATCGCCTTTGCGGCGGGGACGGCGCTATGCGTGCGGCTCGCCGGCGCCGTGGTCCAGGCCCAGTGCGAGAATGCGCCCTGGCTCAATATCTTGCAGTACCTGATCCCCATCGTCCCCGGCTGGTGGGCGGCCCGCCAGCTGTTCCGCGGCCCGCTGGTCGGCGCCAAGCCGAGTACGGCTAAGGCTGAGCGCGGCGGCAAGTCGGATGCACTGAAGCCGCTGGGTGCGCGGGGTTAGCATGCCCTGCCCCTTCCCCCATTGAGGGGAACGGCTCACTGCGCCTCGGGCGGAACGCAGACTCCAAACCCGCCGGGAATTCGGATAACTTGCGTTGGCGAAAGTCCAGTTTAGTTACTAACAAGGTAGAGA
>Ga0116227_10015648_pt1 | contig 11181 bp, 7 predicted proteins | sample S1TSphgellanicum_FD_89693 | JGI IMG/M metagenome (GOLD analysis project Ga0116227, IMG submission 89693) | Host-associated microbial communities from peat moss isolated from Minnesota, USA - S1T2_Fb - Sphagnum magellanicum MG | ecosystem: Host-associated > Plants > Peat moss > Unclassified... | reverse complement strand
TTTTGTTTTTTCCTTTTTTCTTGGAGGTTTTTTTTTTTTTTTTGCCCTTACAAATTTGTCAGCATATTTCTATTCAGATTTTGGTTTGGTAGCAATTTTTTAAACTATTTTTTGGCTATTTTAATAGGTTCTAGAAACCTGTCTCCATTTACTCCTTGATCCCCCCCTCTTGGGAAGCTCTCAATTGACATAACATCATAAAATTGACAATAACATAACACACTACATGGCACACACGAGAAGGGCTCAGAAACTTTATTTGGATGAGTTCTGGCATCTGTGGATGAAGTATCTTATGGTCTCTTCTACGACCCTATTCAAGCCTTAAAACTAGGATCAAAGACCCTTTGGCCACATGGCTTATGGGATTTGCCATGGCCGGATCCAATAAGGAAGGTTACAATGGTGTTGTATGGGCCAACATCACGGGCGATGGCCCAAGCACCTCAACTATAAATTACCCCTTACTCTGCAAAAATATTCGATCTCAGGCTTGGCGGGACACTTTTTGGAACTCTCCAAGTTGGAACCGGTGTTGGCCAGTTATTGAGTTTTGACCTGGTTATCAACTCGGGTATTGATCATTTATCCGAGGATTACTAAGTTTTTAAAAATATATATATAACCGCTTAGTAACCTAATTGCCTGGTATTGAATTTTCTAAATGTAATAACTTACTTGGATCACCTGGTTTTAGACCTAAGATGTAGGAGATGACAGATTTCGAGAAATTTTTATCATTGAAAATTCAACAAAATTAAAAAAAATCTGGTTTTCAAAGGAAAAATTAGATAGGTAATTAGTTCATACTAGTCACCTTAGTCACATAAGGTAATCACATAAGGTAGTTTGTTTGTTTATCACACCAAGATCTCTCAAACCATGGGTCCTCTCTTTGCATTCTTGATACCATTAGAAAGCCCTCAATGTGTTAGCATGCAACAAGGTGATTTCGTAATGTTGAAACTTATGATGTTAGAATTATTGAATATTGAATACTTTTGTCATTGAAAATTCAACCAAAAAATCAAAACCGCAAGGTTAAAGAAAATTAGGGCTAGCTCTCACTCATGTTGGAAAGCCCTTGATGAATGGAATTTTTTGGAGATGATTTTCTAATTTTGAAACCTAATGCAAGGATATATTGAATTTGGAGTAATTTTTGTCACTTGATTTTTTATTTACTTTTCACAATTAGTTCTATTGTCAAGGTCATGTTGACACTTGGAGCAATTATATAATTGTATCCACACTTGGGCCAATTGCACATGCCACACAAGTCTATCTAGTAAGGAAGGTAGCTTGTTTGCTTTTTTTTCCTGGTAATCTCCCAAACCATAGCACCCATTGGTGCACACTTGATACTAATGGAAAACCCTCCACTCCTATCAGTGCACTAAGGTGATTTCATAATATTTAGATCTATGGTGCAAGAGTTATTGAATATTGAACAATATTGTCATTAAAAATTCCAAAAAAATTCAAAACTTTGAGGGGAGAAATTGGAGCACCCTCTTAATATTTTTGGAAGGCCATCAATAAATAGAGTTTAATGGAAGCGATTTTGTAATTTTAAAATCTAAGGTGAGGAAAATATTGAATCATTTTCAGTTTTTCTTTGTCAAAAAAATTCAGTGGAAATTGAAATTTTCAAATTCCATTAGTTTGGCAATGAGTTCACATTTGGGCCAATAGCACAGACCACTCTAGTAACTATAACAACAACAGCTATTGGGTCCCCATCCCATGCTTTCTCAAGAAGAAGAAATCAAAACATAGTATCATCTTTACCAATGAGTTTGAGTTGGGGGTGCCAATGGTTTGTTGGGTTGGGTCCACCATGGGTGTTTCAAAAAATAAATAAATTATTAATTTTTAAAAAAATATATAGTATCATCAATGGGCCTACATCAGGACTTTAGGCCACCACCAGTATGAATTACAAATAAATTAACTTAACCAACTTTGCTCACCATTTAGGTTAGTGGCATTCAATCACAATTATATGTTATAATGTACATATAAGAGTGCAAATTCCAGCAATCTTTCATCTGGTACAAGGGATGAATGATACCCACTAAACCACAATCAATGCCAGCTATAACCATGACGAAAAATGTGGTAAGTGCTAACCTTGAAATGATGTAAAATGTGGCCACCTGATAATGAAGGATTGTTACAGAGACTGCCACTTTTACTTTAGGGTAAACCCTAAACCCTAAAGTGGTGGTAGGGTTTAAACCCTAAACCCCACCACACTTCCCATGCAATTTGATAATCATGAATCAGTTGCCATAACTATGTCATGACATCACACAATTAGAATGCTAAAAACACCCAGTTAAACCATGCTCTGCCATCATCAATCCTGATCCCAATAATGTACCTAATGTGCATTATTTGTCTGTTGTTTTCAGTGGTTAAATTTTGAGATCAACACACAAGTGTCAATTCATCATAAAAGACTTGCTTCATTTTTTTGGGGTTTAATTGGAGGGCATTTTAGTTCGCAAGTGGAATGCCTACCAAACACATCTCCCCTTGGGGCGGGGGGGGGGGTTCCAATGATACCCGGAGGGTACTTGTTTTGTTTCCATGTCATAACTTATTACCCCGAGGGTATCACAGAACATAAAGCGACAAAACTGGAGCAAATCTTTACACCAAGGGAAAGCCCATGGCATTAGGCTTTACCATACATTTCATCCTTTAGTTTCAGTGCCCAGTTTAAAACCTCTCTAGTTAACCCAAAAATGGAGCTAACCACCCCCCCAAAAAAAATTGTTAACTCATCATTGTGGTTAGATCAAACTACCTACCTACAACCAATACACTAGCCCTTCTGTAAGCTTTCACTTTTCGTCTTTGTGGGCATTCAATTTAATGTGAATCAACAATGAATAATCAATGACGGAAAACAAGCTTGAAATGTGAATCAATGGTGAGAAAATCAATTACGCTTCGGCACAAGCTCTGGAAGAACCAGACTAAAGTTATCACCTAAGGAAATGGTGGTGAACTCAGACCGGTAGGCGTAAACCTTGGTCCATACCTCCTATGTTACCAAGGTGAAAACCTGACAACCGAGTTGGGGTTCATTCAGAACTGAGTCATAACAGGCTACCAATGAATTAGTGTGTTCTGGCATGTGTTGTTGGTTCACTCTGGCTATGAATCTTCACAATCATTTTGCATTGTAAGGTATTGGCATCCGAATGCAATAGAAGTAATGGTAAAGAGTAGATCCTCTTGATGCACAAAAGAAGAAGAAGAAGAAGCAGCAGAAAAACAATATTATAATACATTAATGCAGATACTTGATGAATCGCCACCCAAAATCTGACTGACAAGGGATAACATAACCCGGGTGTCCTAAGTCCTTTTTGCTTCCAGTAATGAAATCTTCAAATCACCAGACATGGTTTGGGAACCAAAATCCAATAGAAGAAGAAGAAGAAATGTACTTTATGACCTCATGATACATGGAAGCAAAAAGAAGGAAGAAAGAAAGAGAGAGAAAGTAAGCAAGTAAGTAATGCCTAAAAGGCTGATAATCTGACACATTTTTTTTTAACCCAAGTTGAGTGAGAAAGTAAGCAAATAGTGCCTAAAAGGCTGATAATCTAACACATTTTTTTAAAACCCAAGTTGAGTCAGAAAGTAAGCAAGTAGTGCCTAAAAGGTGGATAATCTAACACCTTTTTTTAACCCAAGTTGAATGAGAAATGGATTCATGAAAACCCTGGCAAACTCCATTACACAAAACACCCAGCCGAGAAGGGGAAAAGTAGAAGCAAAAAGAAAGGACCCAAGTTGGAGCCAACAGAGCAAAACCCAAAGTGTTGGTCACTAAGGGGGAAAGGCACAATTGCATTGCTACCAACAACCTATCTTTGCACTAGGTAGTTAGTGTCTTTTGCTTCCAGCACCATATCTGTGGAGTCTTTGTGCTTCCAGATGTTTAAAAAAAAGGCCATGGAATGGACTACCAATGTCAATATCTGTAAAGAACTGCTTGTTATTTTATCGGTGTATTTGCAAATAAGGGAATTGGGTCTCTTCTAGGGTCATGTGTTTTTTTGTAAAAAAATTAATTATATTTTTTAATAATTTATAAATTTGGGAGATTCAAATTAGTGATATCAGAAACTTGACAATGCTTGAAAAAACTTAGGAAAAAATTAATTTAATTTCTATTATCAAAATAAAATTTTCCCAAAAAAAATTTTTGAGAAAATTTGTTGGAAAAAAAATGCTCATCTCTCTCCCTGTTGAAGGAGTGAGACTACCAAACATCGTAGTTTTCATTTGGTCTCTGATGTGGGTTTTCAAAAAACATTGGAGCCACCAAAGACCCTCTGGTTCCACCTGGGTTTATTTTTTACCAAAACCTCAAGAATTGGGCAGTTTTCATGAAATAGAGGCAATTTTATTTTTATAGAAGGCCGGTCTTCTTCTTCGATTTTTGAACACCATTGTTTGTAAATCAAAATTCAGTTTTGAGAATTTTGGAGAATTTTTTACATATCAAAATCAGTTATTATTAATTTATTTGGAGAACCACAAGTTATGCATCAAAACCAGCCCTTTGTTTTCTGGGGGAAACTGGCACCCAAAAAAGTTAAAAGAAGAATGTTCTTTCACAAATTCTTAAATTTTTATTTGCCAAAATCTGATCACACTCCCAAAAAAGAGTTTGTCAGATGTAAGTCAGGTGTTTCTGTCTGATTTTCTACGGTTTTGAGAGTTTTCCAATAAGTTGTTGCCACCAACACTTAAATCCCTTGTGGGATGATTCGCCACTAGTGCTACATCACCAAAATGGGGGTAGGGCGGGGAGGGGGGGAGAACACAAGGCCGATCAAAACCATTTTTTTGAGATTTGAGAACTGCAATTACACATGATTATTAAGAAACTCAATAAACATGATTATATATGCAGATGAAAGAACCACTTGAGAAGAACCATTGGTTATTGAGGTGCCAATTCTAAAATAATTGCCCAATATTGGTGGAAACATGGCAGCTATGCATTGATTGACCCGTGTTGGGTGGGTATCAACTTTTGAACACACCAAATCAAATCTGTAAGTTAATAAAAACTCATACCCAACATGATCGTGGTATTAAGGTCCAAGGCTTATTTTTGATTGGTATGTGACAAATATATATATATATTTGATATATATACACTATAACAAAAGGTGTTCTTATATGTCAAGTGATTTCATTGGATTTTGTATGAATTTATTGATCTAATGAACAAGGACTAGTGAACTACACCCACATTTTGTTGTAATAATATATTCAGACCAACACACAGAAACCTGATATTACCTCAAGTCCCTATTAGGAAGGTACTCGTACCGGGCAAGCCATACTTGCCTGGCTGCTTGCCTCATGTCATACCAGTCTAGTTGGTTCTTTGATACCAGGGCCAGTATCAGTCTCCATACCAAGGTTCCAGTCTGCTGGTGGTACCCGCCCAACAACACTGGTTGACACCAGAGTTTGTTGTTGAAGTGGTGTGTGAAATGGGGCTGAAATATCATAGAATGAGACAGACACAGACACAGAGAGAGAGAGAGAGAGAGAGGAGAGATTTGGAGAGAGATTGGTGGGTACTCTAGCCTAGCAGACAAATGGACTCTGGATGCAGTCGTAGTAAATTAGCACACCATTAAGTTATTGAAATTTGATGTCAGTCAGTTTTGGTGTTGTTGCTTTGATTTTTGGTTTCTTTGTCTTGGTAGTAGTGTTGTTGCAGTAGCAGCACCCAGCTACTTTCCTTCCTTGCTTTGGCTTTTCTGCACTAGGCTAACTTCCTCTCATCACTTCTCAAAGCCCTTTTCTCCCTCTCTTTCTTTTTGCCATTTTCCTCCACTCAATTTGCTATTCTCATCTTCTTCTTGTTGCTCTGCTGTGCTGCTTGTTTTGCAGCTGCTACTAGTCTCTGGTTTCTTTCCTTTTTTTAATGTGTGAGTGTGTTTTGTGTTTGGGGGTTTTTTTTGGAACTTCATGTGGTCACTACTTGTTTGCATTTGGTGTGTTGCATTTGATCTGCCTTCTCTTTGGGTACTGAGTTGCTGCAGAAGCTTGAGGTGGTAAACTCATATCTTTTGAGAGTAGTGAAGAAGCGCTTGTTGGGTGAGTTCATGTTGCAGCCAATTCTGAGCTAAATTACGGTTCTTTTAAGAGTGAAACTCATTGGCATTTGTGAGGAGTAGAAGGAAAAGTTCTGAGAACTCCTCGTTATTCTTGTTGCTGTACTTGTTTCCCTTGAGAATTAGTGTGGGAGGTGCAGAGCATTTGAGAGAGAGAGAGAGAGAAGAGTGTGCAGGCCTGCTGCTCCATACTACTTTCGTGGGGTTTGAGTAGTGGAAGAAGAGAAGGATATAGTATTTGAGAAGTAGATAGAGAGAGAGCGAGACGGAGACAGTTGAGAGCTGTGTGGGAAAGAAAGACAGCAGCTCCTGAATCAGTTCTCTCAAGTGTGGAGTTTTGATCTAGAGTAGTTTCTGCAGTTCCTGGAGCTGGGAGCTGGAGGCAGCAGGGAAGAAGCCGGAGAGAGAGAAAGAACTTCATGTGCTAGCTAGCTAGTTAGCTGTTGTCAATTGACATGGAACAAGTTTGAGCTACTGCGTTTCTTGAGCAAGGTGGACTAATGCAAGCTGCTGCTAGAGAACCTTTCTATACTCTCGCTCTAAACCACTGAAGAAGAAGAAGAAGAAGAAGTTGAGCTTCAGCAGCTGCAGAAAGACTGTCGTCAAGGAGCTGAAGACTCGCTCGGCTGACTGCAGTATTACAGTTGCTGCAGCAATGCTCCATCTCCGGTGCACCACGTCCCAGCTCGTGTTTCTCTGCATCCTCCTGTCTGCGGTTTCTTTCACAGGTGAGGACCCAGAATTGGGATTGCAGACTGGAGGAGGATCAGCTGCAGGTGTGTTGTGGATTTTTTTGTTTCCCGTTTCTGAAGAATCCTTGAAGAAGCATGTCGCCTGATGGATGTATGGGTGGGTGGGTGTTGTCTGAGAATTTTGTTGCTGCAGGAGCTGGGAATCTGGGAGTGAACTATGGACTGCTGGCCAACAATCTACCACCACCGACCCAAGTAGCGCAGCTGCTGTTGACGACATCGCTAAGGTACGTGAAGCTCTACAGCGCAGATCAAGCGACTCTGCAAGCGCTAGCCAACACAAGCATCAAGGTAGCAGTAGGGGTGACAAACGACGAGATCTCGCTACTGGCAGGAAGTGTAACGAGCGCACAAGCATGGGTGCAAACAAACATCGTCGCTTACATGCCTGCAACGCAGTTCAACTACATCATCGTGGGAGACGAGGTTCTCACAGTCTCTCCGGAGCTCACTGGCTTTCTTGTCCCGGCGATGAGCAATCTGTACTCAGCTCTCGTGAATCTGGAGCTCGATTCACAACTGAAAGTCTCGACTCCGCACAATCTGGGTCTCTTGGGGAAATCCTTTCCGCCTTCCGTAGGCGCTTTCAACAGCAGCTTGAGCACTACGATGCAAGCGCTGCTCGCTTTCCTCTCGCGTACAAACTCTCCCTTCATGGTGAACGCATATCCTTACTTCGCTTACAGCGCCAATCCCGCCAACGTCTCCCTCGACTACGCGTTGCTGCAGCAACAACCCAATGCAGCGGGCATCACGGACATCAACACGGGATTGCACTACACGAACCTGCTGAACGCGCAGCTCGACGCTGTGTACTCGGCCATGGAACGCCTTGGCTACGGTAACATCTCTCTCGCGGTGTCGGAAACGGGATGGCCTTCCAATGGTGACCCTGATGAGATCGGTTGCGGGATCACAAACGCCGCCACTTACAATGGCAATCTCATCAAGCTCGTGAGCTCCAATGCCGGTACTCCCTTGCGTCCTGGCTCCTCCTTCGACGTCTTCATCTTCGCTCTCTTCAACGAGGATATGAAGCCGGGTCCGAGCTCTGAGCGCAACTTCGGTCTCTTCAACGTCGACGAGACCCCTGTCTACAATGTGGGTCTCGTACAAACGTCTCCGTCTTCTTCTTCTTCCTCGCCTCCGAGTCCAGCTGCTTCTTCCCCAACCGCAAGCTCTCCTCCGCCGACACCGGCGATATCGACTCCCGCGGCTCCTGCACCGGCGGCTCCCTCTGTGCCTGCAGTATACCCACCACCACTGCCCCCACCGCCGCCGCCGCCGACTGCTGCAGCGACAACTCCTCCAGCTTCTCCTTCCGGACCTGTTGCTGCACCGGCTCCTCCGACGCAGCAGCCGATTGGGAAGACATGGTGTGTGGCGAAGCCTGGAGCAGCAATGCAAGACCTGACCAACGCTTTGAACTACGCTTGTGGAGAAGGAGGTGCCAATTGCGTTCCGATCCAACCCGGCAATCCTTGCTATCAACCCAATACTCTCAACTCCCATGCTTCCTATGCCTTCAACTCTTACTACCAGCTCAATGGTCGCAACTACTGGAACTGCTACTTCGGTAATACTGGCGTCATCACCATCACTGATCCAAGTAAGTCTTCTTGTTCTTGTTCTTGTTCTCCTTCTACTTCTTCTTGTTCTTCTTCAATCTTGACAGTGATTTTGTGGGTGGTAGTAGATTGCAGTGTTTTTCTGGTTCACATGTTGTTGCACTGATCCCAGTAAGTCTTCTTGTTCTTGTTCTTGTTCTTGTTCGTCTTCTTCTTCTTCAATCTTGACAGTGACTTTGTGGGTGGTAGTAGATTGCAGTATTTTTATGGTTCACATGTTTTTGCACTGATCGCAGTAAGTTTTCTTCTTGTTGTTCTTCTGCTACTTCAATCTTGACAGTGCTTTTGTGGGTGGTAGTAGATTGCAGTACTTTTATGGTTCACATGTTGTATCAGATTCTTCTTTTGTGGACCAGCTGAATCTGCAATAGTGATGATGATCTTGAGAGATTGGTTTAGTTTTTTTTCCAGTTTCTCTTTTGTCTGTAATGGTGATCTTGAGGGATTGTTTGTGTTTGTCCAGGTTATGCTGCAATGGTCTTGAGAGAGAGATTCTGTCTTGTCTTGTCCTGCAGCTTCTGCAATGTTCTTGAGAGATTGTTTGTTCTGTGACCCAGCTTCTGCAATGTTGGAATGAGCTTTTCTTGGCTCTTTTGGATTTGTGTGCACTTGGATTTGCTTCTGGCAGATCTACTGCATCTTTCTCAATTCAAAGTCTCCATGTTGAATTGCTTGTGCACTTGTAAGTGAGCTGATTGATTGAATGATTGTTGGATTTTTATTTTTTCTTGTTAGATTTCTTTCTGGCATAAGAAGCTTTTGCAAATTGCTGGGGGTCTTTTAATGGATTTCAGAATTTGTGTGAAATTTGCAACAACCAAAACATGGATCTGTTTGAAGATTTGCAACAACAAAAACATGGATTTGTTTGATGATTTTTGCAACAATAAATTGTGGATTTGTTTCATTATTTTTGCAACAAAAAAAACATGGATTCGTTTGATGATTTGCAACAACAAAACATGGATTTTTGAATGATTTGTAATTCTGAGATGTGGGTAGGGTGTAACTGGGTTTTATAGTTGGATGCATTTCTCCCATGATCAGCATCGTCCCAAGTTTAGGTCTGGGAGTGAGTGATTTCATGGAGATGGGTTGCAGTAGTAGTGTCCAAAATGATTTCTCTCACTACACTTGTTTGGTACTACCTATTGGGTTTTTTCTCGACTTCTGCTGTGAAGCTTTTGTATCAATTTTGTAGTCACTTCTTTTGTTGGAAAACTGACTTTTTACAGAAATAAATTATGTTGCAAATGTGCAGGTTACAATGGATGTCCATTTACTTAAAAGTTTTCAAGTCTTAGTTTTTGCACACGGAAGTGGGAGGCAACCAGCATACTTACAACACGCATGGAAAATGTAAATTCAGGAAAAAAGAGTTAAGTGGGTCAAGCCAAAAAAACTTACAAATTTTGTAGGGAGCAACATGGCTCTAGTTTTCAACTCTTGCAATGGATATGGTGCCTGGCATTTCTTCTGATATTATCCATCTGCAAGTTTAAAAAGGATGTGCGAGTTACTACTGAATAGAGGGGAACAATTGCAAGTCGGAATTGCAGAGTAACAGAATCTCTTTGGGATGGATTCCAAGTTGGGTCAATTGTGGAGTAATGGAATCTCTTCAGGACCCTAAGTTTGGGTTCACAAAGGAAGAACATTATTATCATATCAAACATGTAGAGGACTCGGATTTTGGACATTTTTGTGCAATTGGAATTTTGTGTCGTTCCTCATGACAAATTAGGTGTGGCAACCAACCATTCGATGATATGGAAAATAGGTACTACAAGAAGAAATTTTCACTCTTTTATAGGGGCAATCAATGAGTGATTGTTAATGAGCTCTATCCAAAAGCTCTAATCCTATTGCAACTATGATATCAAGTTCCAACTTCAAACCATTTTGTAACATGGCTCTCAACTTAGTGTGTGTGATTCACAAAATGTGCCAAAAGCTCAACCTCCCATTTTTTGATCTTGTAATAGCTTGTGCTCTGACTGGAGAAGCCGACATGGGAAAGCATGATTTTTTCCTAACTACTTTTAAGATTTACCCAAAAGTATTTGGAATGTGCTTAAGAAGAGTCTACGGATGAAGGTTACAAGGATGTGAAGATGGAAATAAAATATATACATCGAATATACATGCACAACACCCAAACTTTTGGGACTTACACTTATGTTGTTGAGGATTTTTCTTGACCGTTTATATGGTATCATGTGAATGTTTTGGGGCATGGAAGTGTATATTTTATATATAAATTCACTTGGTCTTCCCGTCTATGACGTAACGTTTTGCTGCATAATCATTTTTTATGTTTCTACTGCGGAACCGGCCATAGGGAAAAGCATTTTCGTCTGGAACTGGCACCCCCGGGAAACCCGTTTGATTTTTACACAACTGTTCGTTCGTTCGTCCATTTGTCCGTCTATGACAGGCCGTTCCAACCCGTTAATAGTCTCTACGATGCCGATTCTGCAACCCCCCAAAAATGAGCCACAGAGACCGATTCTACTACGTATTTGCTTCTTTTTTTATCTTTTTTTTTTATTTTTTTTTTCGGAAAAATCTAAGGCTACGTATTTGCTTCTTTTTTTATCTTTTTTTTTGGATTTGTTTTTTCGGAAAAATCTAAGG
>Ga0116227_10015647_pt1 | contig 11184 bp, 8 predicted proteins | sample S1TSphgellanicum_FD_89693 | JGI IMG/M metagenome (GOLD analysis project Ga0116227, IMG submission 89693) | Host-associated microbial communities from peat moss isolated from Minnesota, USA - S1T2_Fb - Sphagnum magellanicum MG | ecosystem: Host-associated > Plants > Peat moss > Unclassified... | reverse complement strand
TAGGAACAGGAGTGAAGCGACACAGTCTCAAAACACGCGTAGGGCAGCCAGCAGGCAGACGCGCGGGGGGGGGGGGGAGGGGGGGGGGGGGGGGGGGGGGGGGGGGGGGGGGGGGGGGGGGGGGTGTACATGTTGTAGGGGAGGTTCCCATACGAGTGGGTTCTCCTGAGGGAGTGTCACACAAGGGCACAAGCCTGAGGGTGTTCCCGATGGAGAACACATGAGTATGGGAACCTCCACGTACCTAAAAATCTCTTCTTTTTCTTTCCTCCATTCTTTCCTTCTTATTATTATTATGGGTTTAGGGTTTTAGGGATATTATTATGTTTAGATACATTATAGAGTATAGTAGCTTAAGGGATTTTGGCCCCTAGGCAATAAATAATAGGTCTTCCAATTTTTTCACAAATTTCGGTAGGTCTTTATGTGGGAAAGGTGAGACCCTCAACCTGGGGCCTTATCCTACACTAAGGACTTCCTTACCCTACATTAAGGACTAGCCCTGAAGCCGGTTATCTAGTACATAATTTTTTGGGTCCAAAACTGTAAGTACACCTTAAGCCTTGTCTTTACGTGAACTAAGTAAGGCCTGAAACCCTACCCTACGCAGCCAAGGAAAAAGAAAAGAGGAAAAGAAAAAGAAAAAAACGGCGTTTATGCAAGATGCCGCCTTAGCTAAACGATAAAGAAATACTCACCCAGTATGCAAGCAAAGAGAGAGAAAAGATAAGAAAAACTCACTTACGTAAAGTGGGCGGGCCCACATTGGTAGAACTGGGAACAACTCGAGGTCAGGAACCAGGGTTAGTTGGGGTCCCACCATACCCAACCCCACTTACTTACACGTCCTAAAAATAATAATGAGACTGTTATGCACGCAAATCGTAGCCCACTAAAATCCAACTGAATCGACGGTGTACAATTGCGCCCACTTACCCATGAGAACCCGTGCGTGCCTGCGTCACAATTGACAACCGACTAAAACGTCGTCCGGACTCGTAGACCGTCGGTAAGCGCTCCCAACCGTTGGATCACAGACGTTACAATCCACGGCACAGAACGGATTTGAGTTTCCGTCGGTAAGTCCCGTGTGAATGTGACCACAAGTTTGGGGTCAGAATCAGCCAATTACAATCGACTCCTAATACGGTAGATGGCATGGCCATGTCCTCTCAATGCTAGGTCTCTCCCGCCTTTTTTTTGGGCTGGCTATATTATTTATGTATATAGCCTAAATGCTATATATTTAAAATGAAAGTGCTAAAATTATGTGCTTTTTGGAGATTTTCAATATCCATAATTCGAAAAAAATTTAAGAAAAAAAATATTTTCCAGATTTCTATACATGGTTCAAGTAGGTGTAGGCAAAAAAAAGATAGAAGGATGTTTTTTTTAAAAATTTACTTGGATACTTAGCTTGTGGCCATAATAAAATTGGCTAAACGTTGCTGTGGATCATCGCCAGTCTGGCTATAACACAAAATTGCCAAAAACAAATACACTGGGTCGTTCTTGTGCGTTCACACGGGGAGGGTTATTGAGATCACAAGTTGGGTCAGAATCGGCCAATTATATCGACTCCTATGTGACAGGTGGCATGGCCGTGGAGTCTCTGTGGGTAGCGGTATTTCTCTCTGTCTCGCTTACCGATTCTTTTCTGCACCTGCTGCGTGGGAAGCGTGGCGATCTCCTTCTCTCAACTGCATTTGCGCCAGAGATTTTTTTAATCGTCTAGCAATTTGAGCAAGCTAGCCAGTTAGACACACTGAGAAGTACTCTTTTGTCTGTTGCTTTTCTGCTGTGATTCGTGAAAATTTTGAATAAGCTTGAGAATTCGAGAAACATTTGATTTCTTTTCCGGAGAATAGAGGAGTAAAACGTCCCCACAGAGAGAGAGAGAGAGAGAGAGAGAGAGAGCATGTGTGCTTTGAGAGAGAGGGTGTGTGTGGTTTTTTTGCATTTTCGGTAGCGAATATTTAGTCAGGTGTCGGTTGCAAGGAATTGAGGTTTTGTAAATAAAGAGGCGTCCGTTAGTGTGTGAGTGAGAGGCCGTATGAAAATTTCCGCTTCCTCCTGTTCAGCGTTTGGTACTTTTTTGTGTAGAGCGAAAATTCTGGCGTCGTCTAGAGAAGATCTCTTGGGGTTGTTCTTGCACGCTGGTGGCGCAAATTACTTACACAATGCCGGACTGGAAAGGCCCTTCCTCATTCGATCGGTTCACTGCGCTTCTTGACTTTCAGCGAAATGTTGACATAGACAAGCCATCGCACTGTGCCAACAACAGCAACGCGAATTTTTCGCAGAGGGAGATTATTGACCCTAGGAAGGTTTCTAGTTCTCCACAATCGCACGATCATGTCAGGGCCGGAGCTGGATCACAAAACACCTTCACACGGCTAGTACGGCAGCAGCCTCCTGACATTTTCTCTTCCTCTGCAGCTATGGAGATTGACGACGATCACAAAACCGGTATAATCTCGTCATCTTTCACTCAACGGTTGCCTCAATTCTCATTCTCTCCGCGACTCTTTATGTTCAATGCACTGAAAAGAGTTCTTTCGAGAGACGATTCAAACGCGTCCGGAATACTAAAGCGGTCTAAGATAATGGCACCTTCTTCGTCTGCGAACCAGATGATATATTGAGAAAGGCAAACAATGTCTTGGAATCAATAGGTACTTGAGAGAGAGAGAGAGAGAGAGAGAGAAAGAAAAAAAAAAAGCAGCTAGCATTTTAGACAGTATCTAATATTTTGAGCTTGTATCCACTTCATACTGCCTTGTAGGCTTCTACATAAAACACAAGGTCCTGTAGCAACAAGCAGGTTCTTTGCATCTGCTGTACAATAACAGACTCGCTTCATTTCTAGAGACGCATTCACTTGGATGCTTATCTTGTTGGAAACGACAAACATGAGTGTTAAGTTATGTTTTTGTGAAGATCTGTGTATAAGGGAAAAACTATGCTTGCAATGTGCAAACTGTATTTTCCTCCTAGCTTTATTGATGAATCCAGCAACCTAGAGAGCAGCTCCATATTTTTCTTTTTTCTTTTTGGGGTTTGGCAAAACTAGTAGAAGCTTACCCATTTTGAGTTCTCATGAGATTTGAATTACAATAATGCACAGAAAAATATATTAATAGAGGACACACTTTGAAGGTTGTAATATATATATTCATATCTTTTTAAAAGATCAAACATATGCTTCACACACATTATTATACTTTCCTTCTTTCTTTTTTGTCTGTTTTTTTTTAAAGAGAATGATTTTGCTCTTGGAGAGCTTGCACCTCAATTTTCTTTTGAAGACAATAAAACCCATTTCTGACAAAAACCCATTTCTTTTCTATGTACACACAAGTAAGTACCTTACTGAATATATATATATGTGTATGTAATGAAATCCATGGATAACAACAACAAGTGGCTCATCTTGCAAATGGATCTGGCCCCCTTATTTGCAAGTTCAAAAAAGGCCACAGTGAACCAGCTGCAGTTTTTTAAAGAGTTCCTTGAAATAATGTGGCAAATCTAGCTAAAAATCTGTTCGAATCTGTCTAGGGATGCTCGTCACCCTGGCTCCTTCAGCAAATTGAAAAAAAAAAAAAACACTGACTAGCACCCACCAGCACACCAATTGAGATTGTTCTGTCCACTGGATGGGGTGGATTTTTTCATCTGGCTAATGAACTTTTTTTAATCACCATGCTACCATAGTCCAAAAAAAATCGGTGCTGATCTTTTACTTTGTTTTTTCTTTTTAAGGTTGTTTTTCTTCACCTCTCTGGCCTCAGCTACATATTTTGCTCCATCTTGACTCTTGACCCTACCTACATACCAACTAACAAACACCCCCCACCTACCTACCTACCTACCTACTCACCCCTCTTACCTACCCACATGCCGAGGTAGCATTTGGGTGTTGTCAATGTTGATCAGTGAAGTTATAGCGTAGAGCATAGAATGCATGTATTTGCAAAGGACCCATCAATAGCTATTTTAGTTTTTATTTTAACCCTTAATGACAATAAAATTGTATTCTCAAATGTGCCAATTGCAATAGCTTACAAAGTTTTGACATCAATTTCAAACTTTCATCTTCACTTTGGAGCATTTTATTGCATGATGTATGTAATTTAATTAAATAAAAGGCAATATATTTAGAGTTAGGAAACAACAAACATTTGTGGCTTTTTGTATTTTTATATACTAATTGAAATCAATCCTAGGTTGAATTTTGAAAGGAAATTTTCATATAAACATCGGGGGGAGGAAGTTGCAAACATCAACCTATCATAATATTATGATTTCTTTAATGATTTGATGTGGGTATTGACCGCCATTCCCCACATATGAAAACATGTCATTTCAAATGTGAGAGATTGTAATATTCATTGCATATTTTGTGACCCAATGTAGATATTGCAAGTTTGGAATTTGCATACACAAGCATTGACTTGTCCCAATATTACAATTTTCTCAACAATTAGACACAAGTATTAAATATTTTGGTAGTTGTTATTCAAAGTTGGAGTAGTTGAAACCTTCATCCCAAAATGCAATACTTGCATGAAAAAATGTCATTTCAAATGTAAGAAATTGTAACAACCAATGAATATTTTGTGACCCAAACGTAGGTATTACATTTTAGTATAAAAAAAACCAACCTTTATTTTTTCACCCAAATGCAAGTATTACAATTTTTACTCACATTTCATAGTTTGGTTTCTTCCAAATTATGTGGGTATTACACATTCAATCTTATGGGTAATTTTTTTTCATACTTGGCAATTATTGGTATTAAGTATTTTTCAAAAACGTTCATATCAATTTGGTACTGTTATTAGGTCCAAGGTTGATTTTTGCTTCATATTGATGTTGCCATTAAACATGTATATATCTAAAAATACCTTAGGTCCCACACTAAATTGGATTTGGTATAAGGTTGGCATTGCTTCAAGTCATATTTAATTGGTATGTTCTTCCACAACAATACTCATATTGGGCAAGGAGGAAATGTCTTCAAAGCCTTGCAAGAATCTACAAATCTTGACCTTCAAAACGCCTGCAAATATACCATTAAAATTGTCACTTCCAAAATGGTTTGTCTTTTCAATCATGCTCATAATAGCCAAGAAATAAGTTGTTGGCTATGTCCCCTAGGTGGTTAAAGAAAAGTAGTGGTGACAATACCTTTAGAAGCTTAGACATGGAAAAATGTGAAAGCATGGAATGGGAATGATGTGGGACGAAATGATGATGAACTTCATAGGTTGCATAGGACTAGCCATGGTTGCCATAGACAAGTGCATTGGTGGTATCATTGCCATACCTAGCTATGTAACTGTAGTGATGGGTGTGAAAACACATTGTGACACATGCCCAAACTAATGATGTAGAAGAGGAAAAGTAATGCTTGAAAAGTAGTAGCAACAATTGTATAAAAAGAAGTTCAAACTTGTGCATCGTCCTTCCCCATGTAAATGACTTCCTAGACCTAAAACCAATTGAAGAATAGATCAAGTCGAACTTTTGGTTCATTTTTTCCTAACATAAAATGTTTGACACAAAGCTACAACAATTCTAAAAAACGATCCCACTTATGTAATCTTTAGTTTTTGAAATAATTGTCTTTCTTTGAATTAATTATATTTTCCCTTCTAGGTCTTAAACTAAGTTGTGTGTCTTAGATAATTCACAATCCTAACCTTTGGTCTATTTTGTGTTCATCCCCTTTGACGACGCAAGAGGTGGTTTTAGGGTCTTTTATTCATGAGACCTCCCACTTAACACAATGTCAACGTGTTCCAATTGTGGGACCTAGTTTTTGCAACATGGCATTGTTCATCACCATGGGCATTACCAAGCTTTTCAAGTTATTTTCTCGTTTGATGAGCAAGGTCCCTCATATTCCTTTTTGGCCATTTTTCCTTTACCTTCAGCTGGACTTGAGGTTTCAGTTTTGGACCCCTTGGAACATTCCATTTGAATCTTCCTCAACTTCATTTGTATGTGCACATCCTTTCGACTTTGAAGTGGGAGGTGTAGTTATCCTTTTGTGTTCCCCTAGACCATTTGGCCTTCGATTCATTCAATGTGGTTGTTTGGCATTTATTTTCGTTTTTCTTGCAATGGTGTTTTTTCATCCCCCTTCAACTATTCATAAGGAGACTAATTTGCGCATATGACAATTTTTAACAAGGGATTGGGAAAATTTTCATGTACAACACGTTTTCGGGTTTGAACATTTATGGTGACCCTTTATCCAGTTCAAGCCCCCTTGACTAACACTCCCTTTTTAGGTGCTTCTCAAGTTTTAATTTGGTCCTACCTCCAACACATTGGCTTAAACAAAGTCTTGCCATAAGGCATGCTACTAACGCATTTGCCCCCCTTGCCCTAGTTTCTTTAAAAACCATTAGTGCATTTCAACCTTTGGATTTGCCTATTCCTTGTTCAAATTCCTTAATGGAAATTCAACTTGACTTGGACTTGGAGCTTCCCTTGGATTCGTTTAAGTCAACTTTCATTCGGTTTCCACATCTTTCAATTCATGGCCCTTCATGTATGAATTTCAAGCATTTATAAAACTTATTTGACCCCAAAGACTCAACTAACTATTTCACACATCTCTTTTAAATGAGTTCCCATGTCATTGTAGGTTATATTCCAGGGTCCATTATTTGGGCTCTTGGTGCTCCTAGGTTTTTGATTTTGACCAGTCCTTCTAAAGGGATTTGATCAATTATAATGAGTGAGGTTTTATATCAATTGGTGAATAAAGTTTTTTCACATGTTCTCTACTCATTCGATGCCTCATCAATTTAGACACTATTAGAATTCTTGATTTTTCAAATGTTTCAAGTTGATTAATTGGTCTTTTTTTTATTAATGGACATGTTCATTTTGATTAAAGGCCCAAACATGTATTTTTTTACCAATCAACTTGACTAAAGTGACTTATTTCACCAATATATCTAATCAAGTTAACAACCTTAGTCAAAATGGTCAATGGGTTTTAGTCAAATGGAACATTCAATCAAATTGAATATAGGAATTGACATCATTAGTCAAAATGACCAATGTTTTCTAATCAAATGGGACATCTTATGCCTATTGCCTATCACATACTTACCTTTTACCTACAAACACACCCACCTATTTAAATGTATTACCTACCTACCAACCCATCCACCTAGCTAGATGTAATACCTAACTATCCACCCACCCACCTACCTATTTACATATATACTACCTACCTACTTACCTAAATGTATTACCTACCTACCTATGACATTACTACAATTTATGGTTTTTTTTATTGGGTTTTCTAGTAAAAAAATACCCAAAAATGCCAGGTGTCAAGAAAATCAACCTATCAATTTGGGCAAATAGTTTTGTACATGTCCAGCATGATTGAGCAGTCAAATTGGACCTTGCCATTTTGTTTGGTGGAGTGACTAACTATTTGATTGGTGGATAGTGGACCATTTGACTAAGTCAATTTTATACTTAAATTAACATCATTTTTTGGATTATTATTTTTAAAACTAATAGGTAGGTAGGTAAGTATGTATGTAGTAAATATGTTTAGGTAGGTGTTAACCTAGCCTAACCTACTTATGCTACCCTTCTCAACATGCATGTAGGTTGTAAATATAAGGAATTGAACCCCAAACCTTTCCAACGGTTAACCGAGTCCTTACCAATGGACTACACCATAAAAAATGTTCAGCTTTTATGAATTTTTTATTTCAAATGTTCATTTCACATCATTAAACATAATGGCTAAACCTTAGTGACAATTAGTGGTTAAATTTAATGATTTAAAATAATGGCTAAATTTAATGGCTAAATTCAATGATTTAAAATAATAGTTAAACCTAATAGTTAAACTCAATGATTTAAAGTAATGGTTAAACCTAATGACTAAACTCAGTGATTTAAACTATTAGTTAAACTTAATAGTTAAATTTAGTGACTTAAAATAATGGTTAAACCTAGTGGTTAAATTCAATGACTTAAACTATTAACTAAACCTAGTGGCTAAACTCAATGACTTAAACTATTAACTAAACCTAGTGGCTAAATTAAATGACTTAAACTATTAACTAAACCTAGTGGCTAAACTTAATGACTTAAATTAATGACTAAACTTAGTGGTTAAACTCAATGGTTTAAAGTAATGGTTAAACTTAGTGGTTAAATTCAAAGGCTCAAATTATTAGCTAAACCTAATGGTTAAACTTAGTGACTAAATTAAATGGTTTAAAATAATGGTTAAACCTAGTGATTAAACTTAGAAGTTTAAATTATTAGCTAAACCTAATGGTTAAACTTAGTGACTAAATTCAATGGCTTAAAGTAATGGTTAAACCCAATGGTTAAATTTAGAGGCTTAAATTATTGACTAAACTTAATGGTTAAATTTAATGACTAAACTCAATGATTTAAACTATTGGCTAAACCTAATGGTTAAATTTAGTGGTTAAATTCAATGATTTAAAATAATGGTTAAACTTAATGGTTTAAAATAATGGCTAAACTTAGTTGCTAAACTAAATGCCCTGAAATATTGGCTAAACCTAGTGGCTAAACTTAGTGAGTTCAATTAATGGTTAAACCTAATGATTAAATTTGATGATTTAAAATAATGGTTAAATTTAGTGACTTAAAATAATGGCTAAACATAGTGGCTAAACTTAATAACTTAAAATAATGGCTAAACATAGTGGCTAAACTTAATAACTTAAAATAATGGCTAAACATAATGGTTAAACTTAATAGTTAAATTTAATGATTTAAAGTAACAGCTAAACCCAATGACTTAAAATAATGGCTAAACTTAGTGGCCAAATTTAATGACTTAAAATAATGGCTAAATTTAGTGACTTAACACTACTACCAAAGTGGGGTGTAATTTACTAGCTTAAATCACTATGGCACCCTAAAAGTGAAATAACTTCACTGCATTTTACTAATTTCATCTAGTGAAAGTTATTTCACCATAATATCACTATGTAGACATCATGTTTCATTACTAATTAACATAATTCATTATTATAATTTACTATAACAAATAGATTTATTTATATGTTTTTAAAAATATTTTATCTATGTTAATTTATGATATACCCTATATTATTTTAAGTTATTTTAGTTATTTTAACTTATATTTTATGTTATTATATGTTATTTAAATTATTGTACCCTAAATTATTATATGTTATTTTACTTTAAAGTATTTTTACTAGGTTATTATAAGCTTTTAAATTATTTTAAATTAAATTATTCAATTAAATTTAGGCTATACTTTAGGTTATTTTATTTAAAATTAAAATATCTTATTTCAAGTTATATTTTTAATTATTCAAGGTCATTCTACTTTATGTTATTATAAATTATTTTATCCTAAACATAATAACTCAAAATAATCTAAAACAAAAAATAATGACCTAAGGTAAAAATAACTTAGAATAGAAAATAATAACCTATGAAAAATAATTTTAAATACCCTACAATATAATAACTACCAATATCCTATTATATTATAACATAGAATATCAAAAAATAATTTATAATAAAATAATCATCAATGGTTGTAATATAACATATAATAACCAACAATAACTTATAATACAATAACCATTCATAAAATGGCCACCAACAACCATTAATATAATAACCACCAATAAGGCATTAATAGAATAACCACCAATAAGGCATTAATGGAATAGCCACCAATAAGGCATTAATAGAATAGCCACCAATAAGGCATTAATAGAATAGCCACCAATAAGACATTAATAGAATAGCCACCAATAAGACATTAATAGAATAGCCACCAATAAGCCATTAATAGAATAACCACTAATAAACCATTAATAAATTCGCCACCAATAACCATTAATAGAATAGCCACCAATAGCCATTAATAGAATAGCCACCAATAAGCCATTAATAAAATAACCACCAATGAACCATTAATAGATTAATTACGAATAGCCATTAATAGATTAGTCACGAATATCCATCAGAATAACCACCAATAACCATTAATAGATTAATCATGAATAGCCATTAATACAATAGCCACCAATAGCCATTAATAGATTAATCATGAATAACCATTAATAAAATAGCCACCAGTAGCCATTAATAGAATAACCATTAGTGACCAATAACAAAATAACCACCAGTAGCCATTAATATAATAGCCACTAATAACCATTAATAGAATGGCCACCAATAGAATAACCACCAATAACTATTAATAAAATTACCACTAAAAAACATTGATAACCATAAATAGAATAGGTATCAATAGCCATTAATAACCAACAATAACACGAATAAAATAACAACTAATATCCATATATTATAATTATTTACGATTCCCAAAAATAATTTAAAGTGAAATAATTTATAATAAACAAAAATAACTTATGGTGAAATAACTTTCAATAGTCAAAAGTAATTTATAATAGCTATTAGTAGTCTAAATTGAAATAATTTACAATAACCAAAAATAACATAGAATTTATAAAAAATTACAATAGTTGAAAATAGCCTAAGGTGAAATAAGTTAAAATAACCAAAAGTAATTTATAATAACTGCAAATAGTCTAAATTGAAATAATCTACAATAGCAAAAAATAACATAGAATAACCAAAAAAACCTACAATAACTGAAAATAACCTAAATTGAAATAAGTTAAAATAGTCAAAAATAACTTAGAATAACCAAAAGTAACCTAAGGTGAAATAACCAAAAATAACCAAAAATAATTGAGAATAACCATAAATAGCCGTAAATAATGTAGGGTGAAATAATTTAAATTAATGAAACATAGTCATATAATAATTGAAAGTAGCTTAACATAGGTAGTATTATTATATTAACAAAAAAAAAATCCATTTATTAAACTTTCTTTTTTCAAAAGAATGGTCATTGAAATGTTATTGAATAATGTTATTCAACTTTTTTTTTGTTCAAATGATTTTAAACTTTCAAAAGGAAATAAATGTAATTATGTACATTATTAAATTTTTTAAAAAAGTAAACTCGAATCATTTCATTTGAACAAAATTTCAATAAGATATGAATTTTCAAAGTTTATGTTTTTGTAATGTTTAAAATGAAGTATTTGATAAATAAAATGTAATGTAACATATTATCACAAC
>Ga0116227_10015646_pt1 | contig 11184 bp, 8 predicted proteins | sample S1TSphgellanicum_FD_89693 | JGI IMG/M metagenome (GOLD analysis project Ga0116227, IMG submission 89693) | Host-associated microbial communities from peat moss isolated from Minnesota, USA - S1T2_Fb - Sphagnum magellanicum MG | ecosystem: Host-associated > Plants > Peat moss > Unclassified... | reverse complement strand
TGCTGGGAAATTTGCTTTAATGGTACCTGTAATAATATTTACTGATGGGCGCTGGGTAGCCAGTACCAAATGAATACCAATAGCTCTGGCCAACTGTGCCAATCGGGCAATAGGGGCTTCTACTTCTTTACCTGCGGTCATCATTAAATCTGCAAACTCATCAACAACCAGCACAATAAAAGGTAAAAACCGGTGCCCATTATTTGGGTTGAGTTTGCGTTTGATAAATTTATCATTGTATTCTTTTAAATTCCTAACCTGTGCATCTTTCAGCAAGTCATAGCGCTGATCCATTTCAATACACAATGAATTTAAAGTATTCACTACCTTTTTAGTATCGGTAATAATGGCATCGGCTTCACCCGGAAGTTTGGCCAAAAAGTGACGTTCAATTCTGTTAAATAAGGTAAGTTCTACTTTTTTAGGGTCAACCAGTACAAACTTTAATTGTGCCGGATGTTTTTTAAACAGTAAAGAAACCAAAATTGCATTAATCCCAACAGATTTACCCTGACCTGTTGCACCGGCAACCAATAAATGGGGCATTTTAGCCAAATCGGCTATAAAAACTTCATTGCTAATCGTTTTACCTAAAGCAATTGGCAAATCCATTGTATTATTTGTCCATTTGTCTGTATTTAGGATGCTCCGCATAGGTACCATTTCGGGGTGCTGATTAGGAACCTCAATACCAATTGTACCTTTACCTGGCATAGGGGCAATAATACGGATCCCTAAAGCCGCTAATGAAAGGGCAATATCATCTTCAAGATTTTTAATCTTCGAAATCCTTACGCCGGGAGCCGGAATAATTTCATAAAGCGTAACCGTTGGTCCAATGGTTGCTTTAATCTTATCAATTTCTATATTGTAATGATTAAGTGTTTCTACAATTTTATTCTTATTCGCTTCTAGCTCCTCTGCATTAACAGAAATTTTATTGGTTCCGTAATTTTCCAATAAGTCAATTGTAGGATATTTATAACCTGCCAAATCTAATTTCTCATCATAATTGCCAAACTGCTCAACTAAATCTTCCGATTTTTTTTCTTCTTCTGTTTTTTCAACCGTAAAAGTTGGCACCTTTATTTCTTCAATCATTGGCTCTACGGCTAAAGGTATTGCAGACGCCACTGTGCTTGCCAAAGGTAGATTTGCAGCTAAAGGCGATAAAATTACTGGGGGAACAACCGCTTCATCCTCCTCTTTATTCTCATATCGGTTTGGCTGTAAAACAACGTTTTGCATTTTACGCTCATTATTTACAGCTGATACCGGAAATTCTATAGGTTCAGATGGTTCATCGTATCCGCTTTCTTTATTTTTTACGGACTGTGCCCTAATATCATTTACATAATCTGGGGTTTCCTTATCCAAATAAACTTCCTTTTTCTTTTCCGGAAATTTAAAATCGATGTTGTAGGCAATAATTAAAATTGTTAAACCCGCAAAAGCAATTAAACCCGCCACACCAGCAGTACCGATCTGCGCAGAGAGCAGTTTATTGCTCCAATAGCCAAACTCCCCTTCTAAATAATGTGGAGATTCCGTCCAAAAACTATGGGCAAATGCCAAAAACAATGAAATAAAGAGCAAAAAGAAAAAACTGTAACCTAATGTTTTGGATATAGATAAAATTTTTACTTTGAAAAGCAAGCGGTAGCCTATTATAAAAAAAGCAAGTACAAATAAGAATGAAGCAACACCAAACCACTCATATATGAATTGATGTGAAAGCAGCGCACCAAATTTACCCAGCCAATTTTGAACTACAGGAGTTGTTACTCCTGCATCTCTTAATTCATCGGCTGTTTTAAATAAGTTTTTCCATCCACCATTTGCATCAATAACATAGCTCTGGTCATCTTGCCAGGTAAAAAGATATGACGTAAATGCAATTAAAAAGTATAAAGATAAGATGACAAAAAATAATCCTATGATTTTAACAGCTCTGCCGTTATGAAGATCAAAATTGGGCAAATACTCCTTTTTTTCTTTAGGCCTTGCAGACGATATTCTTCCTGTTGCATTTTCAGCACCTTTATCTTTGAATGTATTTGTTTTAAATTGGTTACCCCTTAGCGACATTTTCTATCCTAATGTTTAATAATTAGCAAATATAAAATATATTCATATCTATAACGAGTTTTAATATCCCCAGCCAAAATTTATTTCTAGTCATCCTTTTCCCATCAAAGCCAACCTTATTGCGCAAACAAATAAAATAACAAAAGGTTATTAAACCATTTTGGATAAAAATCGTCTATTGTTTAGTACGTTTAAATACACAGAAGCGGATTTTTGTTTTAGGTTCATCCCGTTTTGCCCTTAGGTGAAACGGGATTTTTTTATTATGAATTATTTATTAATTTAACTCCGTTTTAAAAGAAAATTCTTAATATGAACATTACGCATCTCGAGGAGCAAATTGAAGTTGGAAATATACAGGCCGTAAAGGATATTTTATTAAAAAATCCAGAACTGGCTGCTGCCCGGACCGCACATGGGATATCACCGTTATTACTGGCTTGTTATTATAAAAAACAAGAAATTGCCAATTTAATAAGTGAATTTATTGATCATCTAACACTTTTTGAAACCTGCTCCGTTGGCAAATTTGATGAAGCGACCTTACTGATTTTTCAGAACCCACAGCAGATTAATGATTTTTCTGAAGACGGCTTTACACCACTTGGACTGGCCTGTTATTTTGGCCATGAAGAACTTGCACGTTTTTTAGTACTTAAGGGTGCCGATGTTAACTTGGCTTCAAAAAATGGATTCCATGTTTTTCCAATACATTCTGCCGTAGCCATAAATAATTTCAATATGACAAAAATGTTGCTTGATGCAGGAGCATACCCCAATGTTTGTCAAAAAGCTGGTTTGGCTCCATTGCATACCGCTGCACAACTGGGAAATATAGAATTGATCATATTGTTACTTGAACATGGTGCAGAAGTTGGCTTGCGTATGGAGGGCGGGAAATTACCCGCAGATTTAGCTGCCGAAAAAGGTTTTAATGAAATTGCTGAAATTTTAAGAGAAGATTAATCAATGCATCAGGATCTACTCCCAAACATTTAGCCTGATCCTCTTTACATAGCCTCTGATATCTAAAACTATGGCAGCAAGGAGATAAAATAGAATTGGGAAACCAACGGCTAAAAACGACGAATAAATAAAAAATAAACGAACCTTAGCCGTACTCATATTTAACTTGTTTGCCAAATAGGCTGAAACCCCGAAACTCTGCTGTTCAAAATAAGTAATAATTCTTTGAAACATTTTTAGCTTGTTTTAAACTTAATGTAACCATATATGATGATTAAATTGTATTCTTATTGGTTTACATTTTAAAAGCACCACAATTAGAAAAGCATGATCTAATATAAACATTTTTAACAAAAACACAGAAGATAAATAAACTTCTTCACTAAAAACCCCTATTTTATTATTACTGCCAATGCTTACTCACCCAAGTTCCGGTTTCCTAATTTTATAAAAATCAATAATTTAATTTAAGTTACTAAACAATAATAGCCCATAAATATTGAGATTTCATGAAGGAAAATAAAATTCTTAGGGAGAATAATCGTTAAACTTGTTTTAAAATCTTAATGCCAATACCACAAGATAAGCATCTTTTCTCATCACAATATTGTTTTTTCAACTGCAAGATACCCTGAGAGGCGAAAGCATTTTCCGTTTTAACACCAGCATCAGTAAATTTATTTACAATTGCATTTTGTTCAGCAGGCAAGCTTTCTAATAACTTTATTGCTCTACTAATGTAATGCTGTGCGCCTGTATGTTTACCATAAGCAAACAAAAATAAAGCAACAGTATTGAGCAAAATATTATCAACGGATGTTTTACCTATTTGCAAACCTACTTCTTTGGCTTCTTTATTAAAATGATAATGTGTCTTCCAATACATGTTTACCGGCAAATTTCCGAATAGGTTGCGTAAAGAGGAAACTTCTTTAAGTTCTAATATTTTAGAGAACAAGTGATTGGCTTTCACAATTAATGCAGCAAACTGTGCCAGCCTTATAGTTGGAAAGTTTTGGGGCCGCATGCGCATAAATTTCCAAATGGAAACTTGGATAGGCTTAATTTTGTATTTTTTTTGCAAAAACTGAAATTCCTGTTTTAGCTTGGCTGGATAATCTTCCTTAAATTGATTGTTTAAAAATCCTGCTGAACCGAAAACCAATGCTTCTATTTGCAAAGAATTATCTTTGTGTTTACCATAAATTTGCTGGGGTATCTCTTTTGCAAAAAGCTCGAACGGTAAAGCGTTAACCTTAAACCCAAAATTTTTGGCCATGAAACGATAAAAGGTTTCATCCCAATTGCCTTTTAATTCTTTTAGGGTTTCAAATACAGCATTGCTCTTTTGCTCAAAACGCTCAACTAAGGTTCTGGACAAAAAAGAATCCACAATCAATTGATCTACATTTTTAATCTGTGGGGCACAGGGAAAATCATTTAAGGTTAAAAAAAGCTTTTCATATTGATTAATCAGCGTTTGCGGTATGCGATTTTTAAGCTCCAGTACCGGAATCACTTTACCATCAATACGGTTAATATTAATATCGTGTTCATATACCACATGTAAAATGACATTCTCATATGCCTGGTCATCATGGTGATGGTGTTTTATCCAATCAGATGAGCGGAGGTGAATTTCTACATTGCCCACCCATATGTTTTCTCCTATTTGAATCTTAGCATGATTAAAATCAGGGCCAGCATCTTTATTCCAGAAGCCTGGGCTAATTATTTTTAACTTTTCACCTGATGCAGTTTGCAGTCCGTTAAAATCAAATGACCTGAATTTCCATACGTAATGTAAAAAGTCTTCATTAAAGCGCATCACTAAAGTTAATCAATTCATTTTAAACCAGATAAAATAATCACTTTTATCAATTAATTGAATAAATTAAGCTTATAATGAACAAAAATTCAGGAAGTAATAAGTATGATTTACATTTATACAAGACGATTATAGCGTTGCTTTCTTCTTATAATTTGTAATAAAAACACCTGCAATAATTAATACTGTAGCTATAATTAAATCTATATTAACTTTTTCATTTAAGATTAACCAGCCTAAAAATATGGCGATTACGGTATTAAAATAAGTTAGAATAGAAACATCAGATGCTGATGCTTTTTTTAAGGCATAATGATAGCAAAAATAACCGAGTACCGATCCGAATATGGCCAGATAAGCAGTGGCCAATAAACTGTTTGTACTCCATGAAGCGACATCAGCTTTGCCAGAAAACATTAAGGCCAAAAAAAGCTGAACAATTGCAGAAAAAACAAATTGATAGAAAAGATTTAAAAATATATACTGGGGTTTTCCGCTGTGTTTTTTAGAATAAATGGTTCCAATAGTCCAGCCTGTAACAGCAAGCCCCAATGATAAGATCCCATTTCTATAACCCGGATCCAAAAGGTCATTTATTCCATCCCTAAATATAAATACTACACCTAAAAACCCAACAAACACCCCAATAAAACCCTTTAAAGTTGGTTTTTGTAGGCCTATTGCTACACAGCCCAAAAATACGGCCAAAGGTGATAGCGCATTAATTAAGGATGTAATACCGCTTGGTATGGTTTTTTCAGCAACAGTCGTCATTCCATTTGCAATCACAACCATTAATAGCGAGAGGATGATCTGACGCTTAAAGCTCGGCCATCCAATCCATTTTAATTCTTTTTGTTTAATCAGAACAATCAAAATAATCAGAGAAGCTATGGTTTGCCTAATTGCAGTAATGTACCAAGCAGGGATCGTTTCTACAGCAATTCTAATTCCTAAATAAGTAGTACCCCAAATTAAAGCGACGCCTAAAAAAGCAAGTATAAGTTTTAAATCAATTTTAGGTTTCATAAATGTTGTACAGGAAATATTGTGCACAAATATCAGTTTTTTAAAATGAATACTGTTCACTGATTTATAGCAGGTGTTAATTCATACCCATATCAGTTTAAATATAGGTATGAATCATGTTGGAAATTTCACTATTTAAATCTGATTTATTTACTCTATACACTTAAAAAACAAACACATAATAACCAAATGAGATGATTAATACAGCTCCATTTCTGTGATTGTACCTTCAACAATTAACTTACCTGCTGTAGATTTTTGAATAAATTCAATACTTACACCCGGTGCACGCTCCAAAAGCTTAAAACCACCTGTAGAAAGCACATCTAAAACAGCAAGTTCTGTAACGATCTTTTTTATGCACCTTACGCCTGTTAAAGGCAGGCTGCATTTAGGCAAAAGCTTGCTTTCTCCTGCTTTATTTACATGTTGCATAGCAACAATAATATTTTTCGCAGAAGCCACAAGATCCATTGCTCCGCCCATACCTTTTACCATTTTTCCTGGTATTTTCCAGTTCGCAATATCGCCATTTTCTGAAACTTCCATTGCACCTAAAATGGTTAAGTCAACCTTTTGTGCCCTGATCATTCCAAAGCTCATGGCCGAATCGAAAATAGAAGAACCTGGCAAGGTGGTTATGGTTTGTTTACCTGCATTAATCAGGTCGGCATCCTCTTCTCCTTCAAAAGGAAACGGCCCCATGCCCAGCAAACCATTTTCTGACTGCAGCACCACATCTATACCTGCTGGAATATAATTGGCCACCAAAGTTGGAATACCAATACCTAAGTTTACATAAAATCCGTCTTTTATTTCTCTCGCGATGCGCTGCGCAATCTGTTCTTTACTTAATGACATACATTTAAGTGATTTTTTTAATACCTCAATTTTTATTTTTTAAGCAATACTTAAACTGCTGCACGAACTGTTCTTTGTTCTATCCTTTTTTCATAATTGCTGCCCTGAAATATGCGGTGTACATAAATACCCGGTGTGTGAATATAATCTGGATCAAGTGCTCCAACCGGAACCAGTTCCTCTACTTCGGCAATGGTAATCTTACCTGCCATAGCCATTACAGGATTAAAGTTTCTACTGGTAGAACGAAAAATTAAATTGCCTGCAGCATCTCCCTTCCATGCTTTCACAATTGCAAAATCAGCATCAAATGCATGTTCCAGCAAATAATCTTTCCCATTGAAGTTCCGGATCTCCTTACCTTCTGCTACTTCAGTGCCCACACCTGCAGGTGTAAATATTGCAGGCATACCATAACCTGATGCCAAACAACGTGTGGCCAATGTACCTTGTGGTATAAGTTCCACTTCCAGTTCACCGCTCAGCAACTGGCGTTCAAACTCGGCATTTTCCCCTACATAGGATGAAATCATCTTTTTTACCTGGTGCTGCTGCAGCATTAATCCAATGCCAAAATCATCCACACCGGCATTATTAGATATACAGGTTAAATTTTTGATGTTTTTTTTAACCAATGCTGCAATACAGTTTTCAGGAATGCCGCACAGGCCAAACCCACCCAGCATAATGGTTGCCCCATCATTAATATCCCTTATTGCCTCTTCGGCATTAGAAACAACTTTGTTTATCATTTTATGAATTTTTGGTTAGTGCGCTAAATTACAAAAGCCACCTTATAAAAACGGTGCTTTGCCAAATAATTTAACCCAATTAAGAATATGATTTAATTGTAATTAATCTAAATAAGATTTACCTTTGTGGATCAATGATTTACGAGAGAGAAGAAAATACATTCATCCTGCCTACCGATCCTGAATTTCAAAAAGGGATTGGGTTTATTTTTAGCTGCATGGCTGAACATAAAAAATGCTGCAAAAAATACAAGGAAGGCAAGCGCTGCAAAAAATGCCCCGGAAGAAAGAAATGATTATTTTAATCAATAAGCTATTAATGTCACTTAACAAAAAGCGACATTAATATTATAGTTTTTTAATTCAGGTAAACATACGTTATCCCATCTCCTCCTCTGTCAGCGTGCTCATCTTCCATCCTATTTACCTGACTATATTTCCTTAAATAAGACCTGATCATTTTTCTGAGGATACCATCTCCTTTTCCATGCACCAGTTTAATTGATGGAAATCCGAGCATAATGGCTTTGTCCAAATATTTTTCAACCTCAAACAAAGCATCTTCTGTGCGCATACCCCGCAAATCCAATTCAGCTTTAAAGTTTGAAACGGCATCATTCATTCGGCCTGCAAAAGAATTCGCACTGCTCTGAATCACTTTTTTAGCTTCTTTATTGCTTATTTTCTGCACCCGGTTCTTTTTAACATTTGAACGCAAGTCGCCAATAGCCAAAACCAATTCATTCCTATTGATTTCTAAAACCTGTGCCGTGGTTTCACTGTCTATAAATTTAACCCAGTCACCAACTGCAACTTCGCCACCAACAATTTGCGGTAAAACCTTTGGCTTTTCTTTTGGTATATGATTTTTAACCAGTTCTTTTTGTAAATTTTGCCTAAGCGCTTTAGTGACCAGCTTTTCTGCCTGTTTTTCTTTAATTTCTGCAATGGTATTTTCAACAAGCTTATTTGCACTTTTAATAATATTCTGTGCTTCCTGCTTAGCCTCTTTAATTAAAGCCTTTTTATTTTCTTCTAAAAAGACCTTAAGCTTCTCATTTTCGGCAACTAGGTTTTTGGCTTTATTTTGTTGATTGGCTAAGCTTATCTTGGCATCATAAATGGTTTTCTTTTCACGTTCCAAATCAACCAGCATCGTATCTACACGGTTTTGGTTTGAACCTGTTTTTTGCCTTGCAAGCTGGATCACTTCTTTGGGCAATCCGATGTTCTGAGCAATTTCAAAAGCATAGGAACTCCCTGGCTTACCCATTTCCAAAATATACCTTGGCTTCATCTGGGCATTATCAAACAGCATCGATGCATTCTCCAAACCAGGTGTATTGCCTGCGAAAAGCTTTAAATTAGAATAATGTGTAGTAATTACTCCTCTTACTTTCTTATTGTTCAGTACTTCTAAAACGGCTTCTGCCATCGGCCCTCCAAATTGAGGGTCGGTTCCTGTCCCAAACTCATCTATCAGCACCATTGTTTTTGCTGAGGCATGCTCTACAAAATACCTCATTTTAGTGAGGTGCGCGCTATATGTACTTAAATCACTTTCTATTGATTGATCATCACCGATATCGGCAAATATATTTTCAAAAATTCCAACTTCACTGTTTGCATCCACAGGAATGAGCAATCCGGTTTGCAGCATCACCTGCAGTAAGCCTACCGTTTTCATACAAACAGATTTTCCTCCGGCATTTGGTCCTGAAACCAATACCATCCGTGTCTCCGCATCAATATGAATATTTAAAGGCGTTACGGTTTTCCTTTCTGCTGCGAAAGACAGCATTAATAAAGGGTGCCTCGCATTGATCAGTTTCGTTTTAGGCTCTTTTAACAAACCTGGCATATTGGCTTCTATATCTAAAGCGAACAATGCCTTTGCCCTAACAAAATCCAGCTTGGTTAAAAAACCATGATAGGAAAGTAAAAGTGGGGAAAAAGGACGGAGATCATTCGTTAATGCAATTAAAATCTTTATAATTTCCCTCCGCTTGTCAAACTCTAAATCACGCAGTTTATTGTTTAATGTAAATACCTCTTCAGGTTCAATATATACGGTTTGTCCGGTGGCCGATTCATCATGGATAAAGCCTTTCAGCTTTCTTTTATTTTCTGCAAGAACAGGAATGCACATTCGCCCATCCCGAATGGTTAAGCTTCCGTCTGCCACCCAGTTGTTGCTTATGGCCTGCTTATAAATCGAATCCATGCGCTTGCGCACATCCTGCTCTGTTTTTGAAATGGAACTTGTGATTTCCTGTAGTTCTTTTGATGCGTTGGGTTTAATTTTACCTTTTGCATCTATAACGCCTTCTATTTTACGGAGTATATTTTTTTCAATGGGCAAATGTTCAAAAAGTGCTTCTAATGTAGGGTAAGCTTCTGCCCTTTCTTCAAAGAAACGGAGTACCGAAAATACAGTTTGCAGAGATGTATAAACCTGAAACCACTCATCTTCGAGCAAGTAAGTACCTTCAACCCGAATCTTATCAATTAATGATTTAATATCAAAAAAAGCATTGATTTGTAAGGGTTCCTGATTTTCTAAAATACTTTTAAATTCACTGGTTTGACGCAAAAATTTATCAATCTGGTCAAACCGGTTCATCACCTGCATTTTTTGCACCATATTTTGTCCCATCGGACTTAAACAGTGTTTGCTGATTAATTGTCTAACTTCTACAAATCCTAAACGCTCTAAACAATTTTCGGGATACAACATAAATACTATTTTCTTAATGCGGGAATGGTTTGTAACTGTTGCTGAGTTTTTACATCCTCAACAGTTTGCTTTAAAACAGAAACAGAATCTGTTTTTATTTTTTGAGCAGAAATTTCAGGCGTTTTCAAACCATCCTTTTTTAATTTTCTAACATCAAAAATCACCGCTTCTTTACTATATATATTTTTATAGGCCGGCAAGGTTAGTCCCCTTTGTGCAGTTTCAAAGTTAAAACCGTAATTCACCTGTGTTGAATCTTCTTTGCGCTGCTGTATCAGCATACTGGCTTTTATACGTGCCGCATTTGATAAAGAGTCGACCCTTAAAATGCCCTTAAGCTGATTGCTTATGGCCGTATTTAATTTTTTATAAATTTTCTCAAATGCGTCAGGATGGGCAAAGTAAAAATCCATGCTATTGTTATACTGTGCAGAATCAATATCAAATTTTTTATAAATTCCATTATAATAAGACGCAGCAACTTTTTTAGCCGAATCCGGAACTGGAATTGTGGCAATATAGCCATCAGCAATGTGGATATCATACAATACCTTTTCCATTTTATCCGGTTGAATGATGTTTTTTGGGACGCCAGGTTTACAGCTGTATAAAAAAATGCTTCCTATAAAAACCCACATTAATCTCTTCATGCTTAATTAAAGTATTATTTTTTGCCCAAATTGCGACAAGGTTATTAATTTTACCCAAAAATAGTTATAAATGAGCATAGCTGATAATCTAAAAAAATATAAAAGCGAAGTTGAGACAGATGGTGTTAAATTAATTGCTGTTTCAAAAACACAATCTATTGAGGCCATTATGGAGGCATACGATGCCGGACAGCGGGTTTTTGGAGAAAACCAGGTACAGGAAATGGTTGATAAACAGCTACAGTTGCCTAAGGATATAGAATGGCATTTAAT
>Ga0116227_10015645_pt1 | contig 11185 bp, 11 predicted proteins | sample S1TSphgellanicum_FD_89693 | JGI IMG/M metagenome (GOLD analysis project Ga0116227, IMG submission 89693) | Host-associated microbial communities from peat moss isolated from Minnesota, USA - S1T2_Fb - Sphagnum magellanicum MG | ecosystem: Host-associated > Plants > Peat moss > Unclassified... | reverse complement strand
TTCGGCGCCGCGCGCCGCCGGGCCGAGGGCGGCGATCACGGCCTCCGCTCGCGCGTGGGCCCTGCGCACGTCGACGCCCCAGACCTCGGCGCGAAACGCCGTCTCGCAGCGGAACACGTGCGCGTCACCGGCGAATCCCGCGGCGTCGACGAAACCGACCAGCCGCTTCGCCTGCGGCGGCTGGAGGCGCGTTTCGTAGTCGCCGACGTACACGAAGCCGGTGGTCGGTTTGACGATCGCCGCGCACATGCGGGCGGCGACCGAAGCGGCGAACGGACTCGGGAGCGCGAGCGTCACGGTTTCGCCGCTCGTGGCGCGCATATCGAAGCGAGCGACGATCTCGATTCCGTCGCGCGCGAACGAGGCTCCGAGCGCTCGAAGAACGATCACACGACGCGCGCGAGGCGCGGATTCGGGCGCTCGGGCCGGCCGACCTTATGACATTCCACCCAATCCCGGCCTCGTTCGATCGCGACGATGTCCGCGGTGAAATCGAAGCGGCCGGTGCCTTCGAAAAAAGCGCTGCCCACGGCGTAGGCATCGACCGGAACGTTCTCCTCTTCGAACGTGCGGATCTTCTTCGCGTCGAAGCCGCCACTCGCGACGATCCGCACGAAGCCGTAGCCCGCTTCGTCGAGCGCCGCGCGCACGTTTCGCACGAGTTGCGGCACGACGCCGGTCGGCGTAAACGTGCCCATCTGCGACCACAGCGATTTGTCGACGAGCGTTCCCGAGGTGTCGAGCCGCACGCCCCAAAGCCGCTGGCCGAGCGCGCGCGCGACCGCGACGCTCGTGGTCGCGCAGTCGTTGTCGAAATCGACCAACGAGATCACGTGAACGTCGGGATCGGTATACTGCGCGAATTTCTGGGTGGCGAGAACCGTATCGCCGCCGTACGCCGCGATCAAAGCGTGCGGCACGGTTCCCATCCCGCGCGAACCCCACCATTCGGCGTTGGCATCGGTCGAAACGCCGAGGGCGCCCGAAATGTAGGCGGCGTAGCCGTCGCCGGTCTGCATCTGATGGTGGTCGTAGCGCGCCGGGAAAAACAACACCTCTTTACCATTTGCGGCGGAGACGATCACGCGGGCGTTCGTCGCGATCCGCGTGCGTCGCGAAAGAACTCCGAGATAGAGCGTTTCGAGATGCGCGAACAGCGTGTAGTCGCCCTCGATCGTCAGCACCGTTTCGAACGGCGCGACCTCGTCGCCGTCGTGTAACGCGTGGACGATCAAATCGTCCCAGCCGTCGCGCCAGCCGCCGCCGGCTTCGGGCGAGCCGTTGCACAGCTTGACGATCGCGAGGGCCTCGTCGATTCCGCAGAGGACCGCTCGGCCGCGTTGGAAGATCTGCATGCGGACGCGCGGGTGGTGCCCGTCGCTACGCAAGATGTCGCGCGCGCGATTGAAATAGGTATCCGAATAATAGCCGGCCCGCATCTTCTCGACCGGAAGGTTGAAGATCTGCGGATCCAGGCGCTCGACGCGCAACATTCCCGGTTCGTACGGACGAGGCGGCGCCGCGTCCTTCGAGAAAGCCCCCTCCGGTGTCTGGGACCGGTTCGAAGCCTTTGCCAAGCAACGCTGAGGTGGCGCGTACGCTCAAAGAAATCCGTCTCTTGATGGAATTCGCGGGCGAACCGTTCTTCAAGTTCATGGCCTACGAACGCGCGGCGGAAACGATCGAAAACGCCGCTCCGGTGAGCCAGTTGCTCGCTACGGGCGAACTGCAAAAATTGCCGGGCGTCGGCAAGACCATCGCCGCGCGGGTGGCGGAACTCGCACAAAGCGGTCGCATCGCCTACCGTGACGAGCTCGCGGCGCTCTATCCGCTGACCCTCCTCGAAGTGCTCGGCGTGCCGGGCATCGGAATGAAAACCGCGCAGGCGCTCTACTCGGACTTCGGGATCGCGTCGCTCGCGGATCTCGAGCGGGCCCTCGAAGGCGGCGCCCTTGCCGGAGCACCGCGCCTGGGGAAGAAGTCGCTCGAGAACATCCGGCGCGGCATCTTGGCCTTTCGCGGGCGTCAACTGCGGACGCCGCTCGGGCGGGCGCTACCGCTCGCGCGGTCGGTCATCGCGTACCTCGAAGGCGGGGGCAAGGCCCGGCAACTCGCCGTCGCAGGGAGCGTTCGCCGGGCCGAAGCCACCGTCGGTGACCTTGATATCGTTTGCACGTCGGCGGAACCGGCCGAGGTGATCGCTCGCTTCGTGCGCTGGGAACGCGCCGCGGCCGTGCTCGCCGAGGGCGTGACCAAAGCCTCGATCTGGCTCGAAGGCGGCCTGCAGATCGACTTGCGAGTGCTTCCCGAAGCGGTTTACGGTAATTTACTTCAGCACTTTACCGGTTCGCGGGAGCACAACATCCAATTGCGCGAGCTCGCCGTGCGCAAAGGTTTGCGCGTCAGCGAGAACGGGATCCTCGAGGTTGCGAGCGGTGCGAATCTGACGTGCCGAACCGAGGCGGAGGTGTACGCGGCTCTGGGTCTGTCCTTCGTGCCGCCGGAGATGCGCCTGGGCGTCGGCGAGATCGAAGCGGCGGCCGATGGAACCTTGCCGGTTCCGGTCGAGCTCGCGGATCTCCGCGGCGATTTTCACATGCATTGCACCTGGAGCGACGGCAACGCTTCGCTCGAAGCGATGATCGCGGCGGCGGCCGCCCGCGGGTACGCCTATCATTCGATTTCCGATCATTCCTGGGGGCGAGGAACGATGGGACTCGATCCGGGCCAATTGCGCGAGCAACGCAAGCTCGCGCGCTCGCTTGGGGAAAGGTACGGCGTCCGTACCCTTTGTTCGGCGGAGGTCGATATCAACAACGACGGGACGCTCGCGTACGACGACGCAGTTCTGCGCGAACTCGACATCGTCGTCGCCAGCGTCCACGACGGTTTCAATATCGGCCGCGACGCAATGACCGCGCGCATCGTGCGTGCCTGTGAGAACCCGTACGTGAACATCATCGGACATCCGACCGGCCGCAATGTCGAGACGTTCCCCGGCTACGAATTCGACTACGATGAAGTCTTTGCAGCCGCCGCGCGGACGGGGACCGCGCTCGAGATCGACGGACAGCCGACGAGGCTCGATCTGCCGAGCGGCTTAGCGCGACGCGCCCGCACGTTCGGCGTCACGTTCGCCCTCGATAGCGACGCGCATTCGGTCGAACACTTGGCGAACGTTGAATTCGCGGTCGGTCAGGCGCGACGGGCATGGATCGCGCGGGACGAGGTGCTCAACGCGCGACCGCTCGATGGGGTGCTGGCGTTCGTCGAAGCAAAACGCGGCGCGGTCCGGCTTTAAATTTCGTTAGAATTGAAGGTGCGGCGTTATGCCACGCAAGCATTATTCCGATTCGCGCCGTGTCGCAACGTTTCGGCGGCATAGTAAACCGAGGAGTCCACTAGGAATGTTTCGTCTGCGCCCGTTCGTGTTCATCGCCGTGTGCGCGCTCGTCGCCTGCGGCGGCGGTGGGGGCGGCACACCCGTGCCGCATGGAACGCCCACGAAGCCGGGAGCGACCGCAACGCCAACGTCTGGGCCGACCTCGGCTCCTCCTGGCACCGGACCGGCCGGAGCGATCAAGCACGTGGTCGTCATCATTCAAGAGAATCGTAGTTTCGACAATCTTTTCAACGGCTTCCCCGGAGCGGATACGGCGCAGAGCGGTGTCACGAGCACGGGGGCCACGGTAGCGCTGAGGCCGGTCAGCCTCTCGAATTCCGCGATCGATCTCGACCACAATCATACGACGTGGTATCGCACGTATGCCGGCGGCAATCTCTTCTTCGACTTGGTCTCGGCCGGCGGCGGAACGTCTCTCACCCCGTATTCGTACGTGCCGCCCTCGGATAACGCGCCGTATTTCGCGCTTGCGAAGAAGTACGCGCTGGCGGACCGGATGTTCCAGTCGAACACGGGACCGAGCTTCGTCTCGCATCAATATCTCGTCGCCGGCTCGACGCAACTCTCGAACGGGGAATTCGTCGCGGAAAACCCCCTGCCGGACCTCAAAGGCATTTGGGGCTGCGACGAACCGGCGTATAATCGCGCGGCGACGCTCGCGCCGAACGGCGTCGACGGCCCGGGCGTCTTTCCGTGCTTTACGTACAAGACGATCGCGGACGAACTCGACGCCAAAGCGCTCTCGTGGAAATACTACGCGCCCGCGATCGGAACCGGATTCGGCGCCATTTGGTCGACGTTCGATGCGAACCAGCAAATCCGTGATAGCGCCGACTGGACCACGAAGGTCATTTCGCCGGAAACGACCGTTCTGAGCGACCTTGCGGCGGGGACCCCCCTTCCCGACGTGACCTGGGTCGTCCCGAGTTTCCAAAACTCCGATCATCCGGGGAACGGCTCCTCGACGGGCCCGGCCTGGGTCACTTCGATCGTCAATGCGATCGGTACGAGTTCGGATTGGAATTCAACCGCTATCTTCGTCGTCTGGGATGATTGGGGCGGCTGGTTCGATCACGTGTCGCCGCCGCAAATCGACAGCATGGGGCTCGGTTTCCGCGTGCCGCTGATCGTGATCTCACCGTACGCGAAACACGGCTACGTTTCGCACGTGCAGCACGAGTTCGGCAGCATCCTGAAGTTCACCGAAGAGACGTTCGGTCTCGCGCCGCTCGCCGCGAGCGACACGCGTGCCGACGATTTCGCCGACTGCTTCGACTACACGACCGGCCCGCAACCGTTCAGCCTCTTCTCCTCGAAGTTGCAGTCGAAGGATTTCCTGCGCCAGACGCCCGGCTCGCGACCGCCCGATGACGACTAGCGTTTCGCGCGTTATGCCGGCGCGACGGTGCCCACTACCGCGCCCGGCTTTTTCGTAAGGAACGGCAAGATCGCCGCAACGAGCAACATGATCGCGACCGGAACGAGCGCGCCCGAGAAGGAACCCGTCGCGTCCTTTACCTTCGCCGCGACGATCGGGCCGAGGAGGCCGCCGAAGCCCCACGCCGTGATGATCATGCCGTAGTTGATGCCGAGAAATTTGGTACCGAAGTAATCGGCGTTGAACGACGGCATGACGCCGAAGCCGCCGCCGTAACAGAGCAACACGATTGCGAATGCGGCGAGAACCGCGCCGAGCGAATGCAGCCCGGCCAGCACGAAAAACACGACGACCTGGAGCCCGAAGATCGCAACGTACGTCATGTTGCGGCCGATGCGGTCGGAAACGGCGCCCCAGAAAATGCGTCCCAAACCGTTGAAGATCGCCACGAGCCCGTAGGCGGGAACCGCGACCGCCGCCGTCACGCCGGTGAGCTCGCGCATGATCGGCACCGCGTTGCTGACGACGAGAATTCCGGCCGTGACGTTGAGGAAGAGCATCGTCCAGAGCAGATAAAATTGCGGCGTTCGCAGAACTTCGCGCGGCGTGAAGCTCTGCTGGTGGGAGGCGGCGGCGGCGACGGCGCCGGCAACCGTGTAGCCTGCCGGCGGATTACGCAGCAACGAAGCGCAGAAGCCGCCGAGGACCGCATACACGACTCCCGAGACGATGAAGACCAAAAAGATCGCCGATACGTCGGACTCGGCGAGCCGGTATTGCGTGGGATCGAAGACGGTCCCGGCCTTGAGCGCCGCCGTCTTGGCGTCGACGTACGTTGCGGCATGCTTGGCGGCGGTCACGAAGCTCGGAATCGCGTGGAGCACGAAGCCGTACACGAAGGCGCCGAGACCGAAACCCATCACGACCATACCGCCCGCGAGCCCGCGCTTGTCGGGGAACCACTTGGTGACCGTCGAGATCGGCGTGATATAGGCCATGCCGTTGCCGAGGCCGCCGAGGACGCCGTAGGTCAGGTACAGCCACGGCGCGCCGAAGTGCGGCGTCCCAATCCCCGCGAGCACGTTGCCGAGGCCCCAGACGATCACGCCGGTCATCGTGACCGTGCGCGGCCCGACCGCGTCCTGCCAACGTCCGCCGATGACGGCTCCAAGTCCGAGAAAGAAGATGGCAATGGCAAAGGCCCAGGTCGTGACCTGATTCGACCAATTGAAGCTTGCAATCAAGGGCTGAGTGAACGAACTCCAAGAATACGCGGTCCCAAGACAGATCATGACGATGACGCCGGCTAGCGCAATCAACCAGCGGTTGGGCGTAGCGGCAGAACCTGTTGACATAGGGCTCCCTTGTTCCGGAGGAAAATTTCTTTCAGATAGACATCGCCAGCGCGACACGTGTTCCTTCTGGCCGTACCCACCGGCGGTGCTCGTGATCGACGCCAGATCACTGCTCGTCGTCGCGGCCGGTGCGGCGCTGGGCGGCATGCTGCGCTTCGCACTGACCCAGCTCGTCGTGGCGCGCAGCGGACTCGCCGTCGCCTTCTATGCCACGCTCTTCATCAACGTCAGCGGTTCCCTTGCGATCGGTATCGTCGCCGGCCTCGTGCAGACGCGGGTGGCTTTTCCGCCGGCGCTGCGTCTCTTTCTGACGACCGGAATTCTCGGAGGCTACACGACCTTCTCGGCGTTTAGCCTCGAAGTGGTCACGATCGCCGGCCGCGGGGCGTCCCTCACGGCCATCGCGTACACCCTGGCAAGCGTCGGACTCGGCATTCTGGCCGCCTACGGCGGAATGGCGGCGGGCCGTGCGCTTCCCCCGTAGGGCGGACCCGCTCGGCGATCCGCGTTCGTGGAACGTCACCGAGGCGGAACGGCACGCGCAGTACCCGTGCGACGACCTTGGGTTCGCGTTCGACGACACCTACTTCCGGGCTACCTCCATCGCGGCGGCGCCGCCGACTGCGTACCGCTGGCTCTGCCAATTGCGAGTGGCGCCCTACAGCTACGATTGGCTCGACAACTTCGGCCGGCCGAGTCCCGCCGAACTGACGGCCGGGGCCGACGCGCTCGCGCCGGGACAGCGTGTCATGCACATCTTTCGCATCGCGAGCTTCGCGCCCGGCTCCTCGCTCACGATTCGTCTGGGATCGGGGAGCGGCCGCGCGCTCATGGGTGATTTCGCCGGTTCCTACGCGGTCGTTCCCGCGCCGGGTGGTTCGCGCTTGATCGCCAAGGTTCTGGTTCGTTATCCGCGCGGAACCTACGGGCGGCTGCTCCGCGTTCTCATGCCGCACGTCGATCTTTTCATGTTCCGAAAACAGTTGCTCACGCTGCGGCGATATGCGGAACGCGATGCCTTACGCGACCGTCCGCCCGACGGTTCCCCCGGTTCCCCCGGTTCCAAGGAGACTTCATGATCCGACTTCGCACCGCTGCGCTCGCCTTGACGGCCGTCGCAACATTCGCCGCTCTCTCATCGCCTGCATTCGCGAAGAAAAAGGGCGTCGAACATGCGCGCTTCAGCAAGGCGTCCGTGTACCTCGGTGCGCCGGCCCTCGCGACGACGCTGGCGATGGCCGATGCGGGCGGCGGTTTGACCAATTTCGATTCGGTCAAGCTCGTACGGGTGCTCGCGGGCGAGCGAACGACGGCTGAAGTGTCGTCGTTGCAACAAAAATTCGGCGCGGACAACGTAAAGTCGTTCCTTGAAGTCTCCGATTTCGTCGTCAACGATGCCGTCGCCAAGATTACGGCCGCTAAAGTCGCCCTGCCCACGGCGCCCAACCCGTCACCTTCCGACGGCCGAGCGCTCGCCGCGGCGTTGTACGCGCTCGGCGTCAATCCCCTGGCCAAGACCTTCGACATCGAGTATATGCTCGATGCGCTCGTGACCCACCCGATCCACCTCGCGGTGATGGACGATATCGACGAGAAGTACGGGCGCCCGGCGGACGGCAACTATCATGCCGTCTTCACGCAAGCGATGGTCGACCTCAAGGCCGCGTACAAATTCTAGTTTGCAGTCGCCGGCCCCGTTCGATCGCGCGTTAGGCCGCGATACGCTGCTTTGAGCCGCGCTGCCGGCCCGCAACGAAGGTGAGCCACGCCAGGCGCGGGGCGAGTAGGAGAACGACGAGCAGCGTGAGGGCGAAGAAGCCTTCGTGCACGCCCGCGAGGTAGGCGTGATCGATGTAGCGGCAGCCGAAATTCGTGCCGCCCATCATCATCGCAAAGATGCCCCACGCGAATTGCAAGCGCCGCCCGGGATCGGTCGCGGCGCCGAAGATCGAGGGCGTCCCGCGACCGCGTTCGCGTAACCAAGCGACGAGCACCCACGCCCCGACCGCGAAACAGATCGAACCCGTCACGCTGCCCCAAATGATGTCAAATTCCCGTGAGCCTTCGAGCATATCGCACCCTTTCCCGAAACCTCGGGCCGGCCCCGCCTAGACGGGGCGTGGGCCGGCTCGCCGTATTCTCGTGGCTCTTGCGGTCGCTGTGGAACGCCGTGAGCGGCGTCTAAATCGAGCCGACCGCGACGGCACTCGCCACGAATCCGAACGACCGCGTCGGAAGCCCGCCTTGCGGACTTGGAAAGACTTCGATCGAGAGGTACGGGTCGCCGAGAAAGACGCTCTTTCCATCGGAGGAAAATTCGAGCGCGGTCGGGCCGGCCGGAGTACCTCCGAGATGAAACTGGTAAACGGGCGCGCCCGCCGTCGTATACGCTACCACGCCGGCGCCTTTGCTCAGAGCGAGATTTCCGGATCCGTCGATCGCGAATAGCGAGTACTCGGCGCCGCGTACTTCAAATTCGGGTAGGAGCGTCGTCCCGCCGGGGGCGACTTTCCCGAAGGCAGCCACGTTATGGTTGTCCTGGCCGAAGGCCCAGAGCGTACCGTCGGCGCCGAAAGATACGCTTCTGATTAGGAGCGAGGAGCTTTTGACGATCGATGTCGGCGAGTTGGCTCCCGGTGCGAAGAGATCGATCGTCGCGCCGCCGGTCACCTGAGGCACCACTGCGAGTTCACCGTTTGGAGCCACCGCGAGTAGGTTCGCAGAGTCCCTTAGCTTAAACGTACGCGACGGCCGGCTCGCTCGCGGCGCGTAAACCGATACGAAAAACGTCTCGTTATCGTATTGCGTGCCGACGTAGACGTTATGCGCCGCATCGACCCCAATCGATGTCGTGACGTACACGCTGGAACCCTCGCTTGGCAGGACAAGTTGGGCGATCCGCGCGCCCGTGACTTCGTCGAAAACAGCGACGTTTTCATAGTAGCCGAAATACTCGGCGGCGTAGACGACTGGCCGACCCGTGTGGGACGTCATCGTAAAGCGGATCGTTGCCGCGGCCGGCACGGCCGACCCGGAGAAGATCGCGACGATCGAAAGAGCGAGGATAATGCGAGCGAAAGGATACATCTAATTGGCCTTAATTCGCTGCAACGATATTGCTTGCATACGTTCCGAAGAACGCTAAAGGAGGCTCGCCGCCCGGATAACGGTAGCTCCCCAGCTGCGTATACGAATTGGAGACGTAGAGGCGGCGGCCGTCTTCGGATACGGCGATCCCGGTTACCGTTGTCGGGTTACCGAGTAGCGTCCACTGCGTTAGCAGTGCGCCGGCGGGCGAAAACACCTGGACGTTCCCGAGCTTTGCCGCAAGCACGATATTTCCCGACGCATCGATCGCGATCGGTCCGGCGGAGAGCGCCGCGGGAAACTCGACCGTGACGATTTTCTTGCTTCCCGGTGCGACGTAGCCGAACGACACTTTGTTTTTTGCGTCGTATCCCTCGATCCAGCACGTTCCGCCCGCATCGTAGGCGACGTGTTCGAAATCCCCGGCGTTTCGAAAAAACGAGCGATTCGGCTTCGTTGCGCCCGCGGCGTAGAACGTCAGCGTCGACGTGCTGCAACACGAGCCGCCGCCGAAGCCCGCGATGGCGAGTTCACCAGTCGCGGAGACGGATATATTCCCGAGTTCCTGATTTGGTGCGACGTAACGCGCCGGCTTCGTCGCTCCCGGCGGATATTCTGCGACCTCGTACGAATCGGGGTTCGCGCTGAAGAGACCGACGTAGATCGTCCCCCCATTCACGGCCAAACCCGACGTTTGCGCGCCCTGGGGGAGCGGCAGCGACCCGACCTTCTTACCGGTGAGCGGGTCGTACGACTCGACGCTCTCATAGGTGGTCGCGTAGATGAGCTCGTTTGAAGCACTGCGCGCCGCCGAAGGAACCAAGAACGCGAGCGCGAGGACGACGAGCTGGAAAAGGAACCGGACGATCATCGATCCTCGCTTTAGAACACCGAAGGGGGTGCAAGAACTGTCGCGGCAATAAGCTTATTTCCTGTGGTCTCCGAGCGCCCGTACGCGCTCTTGCTGATTCTCATCTTAGCGACCGTGCGGTAAGCACCATCATCTTCGCCGCGATCGGTCTCGCCTTCGGCGCTCAGTTGGGCCCTCGCTACAAGCGGATGGCCGAACGCAGCGCGTTTTTCACCCAGCAGCATCTCGCCGGCTGGGGCGTGTCGTTCGGCCTTTCATGCTTTCTTCAGATTAGACAATTACGCTCTATCCCTCACATGCTTCGGAGGGAACAGTCATGCGAAGTCGCGGTCTCATCGGTCTCGCTCTTGCGGGAAGTACGCTCGCTGCATGCGGAGGCGGCAGTTCGGGCGGTGGTCTCGGTCCGTCCATCACGCCCACGGCGTCTCCTACGGCGGCCTCAACCCAAACGCCGTCATCGCAACAGGTCATCTCGCTCGCGTTGCCGACGACGGCGATCGGCACCGTTACGGATCCGACGTTCGGGCTCATCGGCGGCTACACGCAGAGCACGTACTCGCAAGTGCTCGGCTTCGTGCCGGGCTCGATGGTCATGATTCGCAACGCGCAATCGAGTTCGATCCCCCATACGCTCGGCGACACCGGGGCGTCGAGTTTTCCGAGCGGTCAGCCTGCGGCGCTTTCACTCACCGGCACCGGTTCGACCACGTTCTCGAAAGGCTGGCAGAGTGGCTCGCTCAATCCCGGTCAGTCCGTGGGACCGATAACGCTAACGGCGGGCACGTACTTCATCGGCTGCGCCTATCACTACGCGGCTGACACGATGCGCGACGTCCTCGTCGTCGCTGCCAACGCGACGCCGGGTCCGCAAGCTACGCCGGCGCCCGGCACGACGGTGCAGCCTACGAGTCCCCCAGGCGGCCCGACCTATTAATCTCGCGCGGCTCTGGCCGACGCCTCGATCCGGCTGAAGCCGCAGGTTCCAGCGGAAAGCAAAAGGCGCACCGCGATGTTCGAATCGCGGTGCGCTATTTTTTCGAGTGAGAAGCGGTGGCCTCGTTTAGCGCTTCTTCGGCGTCGGCCGGGAGGTT
>Ga0116227_10015644_pt1 | contig 11185 bp, 11 predicted proteins | sample S1TSphgellanicum_FD_89693 | JGI IMG/M metagenome (GOLD analysis project Ga0116227, IMG submission 89693) | Host-associated microbial communities from peat moss isolated from Minnesota, USA - S1T2_Fb - Sphagnum magellanicum MG | ecosystem: Host-associated > Plants > Peat moss > Unclassified... | reverse complement strand
CTGCGGCTCAGGCGGCGTTTGGGATGGCCAGCCCCGGCTGGGCGTAGCAGCGGCCGAAGCGATTTTCGAGAAACGGCGACAAACCGATTTCCTCCTGGCGGATCAACCCGCTGGAGCGGGCGAGCGCGCCGTGGCTCAACATGTCGAGGACTGCGCAGATGCCGCCCGCCGTGGTGATTTGGATCGCGCTGCGCACGCGGCCGCCGACCGGCGCCGCGTAGATCTTGTGGGCGTAGGTTTCCTGCATGAGTTGACCATTGCGCTTGCCGCTGACCGTCACGAATACGATCACCACGTCCTGCAGAGTGACGGGCACGGCGTTCTCCAGGATATCCTTCAAGAGCTCACGCCGGTCCCGCAGCCGGAGGTCATTCAGCAGCGCTTTCATGATGGCGGCATGACCGGGGTAGCGGATGGTGCGATAGTTGAGGTTGCGCACCTTGCCGGCCAGGGTTTCACACAGCGTGCCCAGGCCGCCGGAAGTGTTGAATGCCTCGTACAGAATGCCATCCAGCGAGAATTCCTCCAGCTCCTCCAGCGGCTGCGTCTCGCGAAGCTTACCGTTGACGATGGCTTCGCAGGGTTCGCAGTATTCGTTGATGACGCCGTCGGTGCTCCACGTCAGGTTGTAATTGAGCGCGTTCGAGGGAAATTTCGGCAGCGCACCCACCCGCATGCGCACGTCGTGGAGTTCTTCGAAGCGGGACGCAAGGTCGCTGGCAACGATGGTGATGAACCCAGGGGCAAGGCCGCACTGCGGAATGAACGCAGAGCGGGCGCCGTCGGCAAGCTGCTTGACCACCCGCGTGCTGGCCACGTCCTCGGTCAGATCCAGATAGTGTGCACCGGCATCCTTGGCCGCTTCGGCGATCAGGCGGGTCGCATGGTAGGGAGCCGCACTCAACACGGCGAACTTGCCGCCCAGAATCGTGCGCAGGCCTTCGGCGTGCGTGATGTCGGCGACCAATTTGGATACGGGCCGCGCCGTTTCCAGGCGATCCAGCTGCGCGGCGGCGCGATCGATGACGGTGACGTTGTAGTCCCCGGAACCTGCCAGCAGCTCGGCGATCATCGAGCCGATCTTGCCCGCGCCTACGATAACGATGTCTTTCATGTCGCCTCCCAAAAGTGAGCGACAGTCTTGCGCGGTTACCTTGCGAATTAAAGGGACAAATTAGCCAATTTACAGGTATAAGCTAGGCAATTCGAAGGATATGAGCGGCAAAGTGACATGGATTCCATCGACGAACGCTTATTATCGGCACTGGCGGAAAATGGTCGGGCTTCGACGGCCGAGCTGGCGCGGTTGGTGGGCCGGTCTCGAACCAGCGTGCAAAGCCGGATTGAACGGCTGGAGAAGCGCGGCGTGATCGTCGGTTACGGCGTGCGTCTGGCACCCGAGCACGCGTTGGGCGCGGTGCGCGCGCACGTGATGATCAAGATCGGGCCCAAGGAAACGCGCGCGGTGACCGCGGCCCTGCGGGCCATCAAGCAGGTGAAAGTGCTGCATTCGGTGAGTGGCGATGCGGATCTGATCGCCGTCGCGGCTGCCGCTTCGGTCGCCGAAATGGATCAAGTCATCGATCAGATCGGCGAACTGGAGGGGGTCGAGCGCACGCATTCGTCCATCATCCTGTCGACCAAGTTCGAGCGCTGACGTGAACGTATTGCTGCCGACGCTGGGCAGTTCCGGCGACGTGAATCCCTTCGTTGCGCTCGGCGTGGCGCTGCAGTCACGCGGACATCGCGCCACCGTGATCACCAACCCGATCTTTCAGGCGCAGATCGAATCGCAGGGTCTGCGCTTTTTGGGGGTGGGGACGGCGACAGAAGCGCATGGCGTGATTGCCAATCCGGATCTTTGGCATCCGCGCAAAGGCTTCGGCATCATCGCACGGGTGCTCATTCCCGCCGTCGATCAAGTATTCCGACTGATCGAACGGTACGCCGATCAGCAGACGGTGGTCGCCTTCTCGACCCTGTCGTTGGGCGCACGCATTGCGCAGGAAAAATTGAACATCCCCAGCGCCTCCGTGCACCTTCAACCGAGCGTCATTCGTACCTTGGGCGAGCAAGGCATGTTCGGCAACGTGCGGCTGTCGGCGGCCCAGCCGCTGTGGCTCAAGCGTGCGATTTTCAGACTCGCCGACCTGCTCATCTTGGATCGCAATCTGAAGCGGCCGCTGAACGAAATCCGGTCCAAACTGGGGCTTGCGCCGGTGGATCGCATCATGGACCGCTGGCTGCATTCGCCGCAGCTGGTGATCGGCTTTTTTCCGAGTTGGTTCGCCATGCCGCAGCCGGACTGGCCGGACAACATGCACCTGGTGGGCTTCCCGCTGTGGGACGCCGATGCGGACGCCCGGCTCGAGGAGGCGATGGAGTTCTTGGAGGCCGGTGCACCGCCGGTGGTTTTCACACCGGGCTCTGCGGGATCGACCATGCATGGATTCTTTGCCGAATCCGTGGCGGCGGCGCGCCGCGCCGGTGTCCGCGCGATGCTGATAACCAACTTCCCGCAGCAGTTGCCCGCCAACCTGCCGCCCGGCATCAGGGCTTTTGGCTATCTGCCGTTCAGTCAGGTGCTGCCGCGCGCGGCGCTGCTGGTGTATCACGGCGGCGTAGGCACGTTGGCGCAGGGCGTAAAAGCGGCGGTTCCGCACCTGGTGGTCCCGCATGCCTACGATCAATTCGACAGCGGATTCCGCATTCGACGGCTGGGACTGGGTGATAGCGTCGCCATCGGTGCGTATCGGGCGGGGCGTGTGGCGCGGTCGATCCGCGCGCTGACGGCCGACGCGGCGGCTGCGCGGCGGTGCCGTGAGTTTGCGCCGCGCGTGGATGGACCGGCAGCGGTGGCGCGGGCAGTCGACCTCCTCGAGCAACTTCACGCGACGCATCGGGCCGGGTGACCCGGCTCAATGCGGCGTCAGGCGGCCTGATTCGAGGGGGGCGTGCCGGCCTTCAATTCCCTGGCGCGACGCAGGGCGTGTTCGAGGGAATCGACCACGTTACTCAGACCCACCTGTTCGACCATCCCACTGCGCGCCAACTTTTTGCGGACGTTGGGCCGTACCTCTGCGAGGACCACGCTGGCGCCGTGTTTTTGGAAATCCGTGATGATCTCTTCGAGCGCGAAAATTCCGGTGGCATCGACGAACGGCACATTGCCCATCCTCAAGATGAGCGTCGTTGCCGGGCGCTGTATGTGCTCCAAGGTACGCTCGAGCTTGGCGGCGGCCCCGAAAAAGAACGGACCATCGATACTATAGATGACGAAGCCGCTGCCATCGGCTCCCGCGGAATCTTCTGCCAGCGGATTGGCAGCCGCGTCTTGCTGCTCGACATGAACGGCATCGGCCATGCGGCGCATGAACAGCAGCGCGGCAAGAATCACCCCGACATTCACGGCGACCACCAGGTCGACGAACACCGTCAGCGTAAAGCTGATCAGAAGAACGGCGACATCGGGCCTGGGTGCGCCCCGCACCAGCCGAACCACATGCGGTATCTCGCTCATGTTCCACGCGACCACGAACAACACCGCCGACAGGCAGCACAGCGGGATCGCCGAGGCGAGAGGAGCCAGGAACAGAATGACCAGAATCAAGAACACGGAATGCACGACGCCGGCGAGCGGACTCGAGGCGCCGTTGCGGATATTGGTGGCGGTGCGCGCAACGGCGCCGGTGGCGGCAAAGCCGCCGAACAGCGGCGCCAGGATGTTGGCGACGCCCTGACCGATCAATTCCTGATTGGAGTCATGCCGCGTGCCCGCCATGCCGTCGGCAACCACGGCCGAAAGCAGCGACTCGATCGCGCCGAGCAGCGCAATCGTGAAGGCAGGGCCCACCAGCGACAGCACCCGGGCCAGGTCGAGCGACGGGATGGCCAGGGTCGGCAGCGTGCGCGGTATGCCGCCGAAAGCAGTGCCGATCGTCGCCACACCGTTAAAATGGAAAACTGCCTGGATGCCGGTCACCACCACCAGCGCAATCAGGGGAGCGGGTATGCGGGGCAGGCGGCGCGCGGCGAGTATCAGAATGGCGAGCGCCAAGGCACCAAGTGCGGCGGTGGGCACGTTGATCGATGGCAAAGCCTCGATCAGCGACCAGAGCTTCTGGTGAAAGCGCAATCCTGAGGCTGCCGGCGTCAGGCCGAGGAAATCCTTCCATTGACCGACGAAAATGATGACCGCGATTCCGGCGGTGAAACCCGTGATCACGGGATTGGGGATGAACTTGAGCACGGCGCCCAAGCGCGCGACGCCGAACGCCACGAGTATGACGCCGGCCATCAAGGTGGCGATCTGCAGGCCGGCGATGCCGTGCTGGGCGGTAATGATGGCGAGCACGGCGACGAAAGCCCCGGTCGGCCCCGATATTTGCATGCGCGTACCGCCGAACAGCGATGTACACAGCCCGGCGACGATGGCGGTGTAGAGCCCCTGTTCCGGGCGCGCGCCGGATGCGATGGCGAAAGCCATCGCCAACGGCAGCGCCACGACGCCCACCACCAACCCCGCGAGTACATTGTTACGGATGTGCGCGCGCGTCCACAGCCCGTCCAACTTCGCTTGCAGGAGTGCGATCATGGTGTTCGACCGATCATGTCAGTGGACGCAGCGTTCTACTGCGGGACTTATACAGGTTAATGAGGCCGCGCGCCGTGACGCTGCGCGCTGCGGCAAAGTCATGGTGCCAATGCGGCCGGGGTGAGGCACAATTGGCTTCCGATCTGCAAGGAGCACTCATGGTCACGCCTGCCAACAACAATTACGCACCGCCGAAGAGCCAAGTAGCGGATGTCGTCCCGGATGATGACGTCAAAGCAAGCAGGTCGTCGCGCCTCGGCGCCTCCATCCTGGACAGCTTGATCATGTTGATTCCCATGATTCCGGCATACGTGCAGGCGTGGCCGCAGATCGTACGTGCCGGTGCGGCCGGACAACGCGGCACCCTTGCTGTGTGGGGCATGGTGGCCGGCAGCGGCGGTTGGTTTTATGTCGGCCTGCTCTGGTTCGTGGCTGCACTCATCATCAACGGCATTCTTGCCCATCAGAACGGTCAGACCATCGCCAAGAAATGGTTGGGCATCAAAGACGTTCGAACCGACGGTTCGCGTGCGAGCTTCGCGCGCATATTTTGGCTGCGCAACGTGGTCAACGTCGCCATTTCGCTGGTTCCGCTCATCGGATCGTTCTACGGTCTGGTCGATGCCTTGTTCATCTTCGGATCCGCGAAACGCTGCGTTCACGATTACATAGCCGATACCATCGTCATCCGGGCTTGAGCGATCCGTCCATCGACACGATTCTGACGGCGGAAACGCCCGAGGGAATCGCCATCGTGATTCGGCCGGCCGGTTTCGCGGTGCGCTGCACGGCGTTCTTGATCGATGTTTTCATCCGGTTTTTCGCGCTTTCGGCGATCGGAACGGCACTCAGCACCGCCGGCCACTTCACCACCGGGGTGATGTTCATCGTGCTATTCGTGATCAATTGGCTGTATCCCATCATCTTCGAACTGACGCCGATGGCCGCAACGCCCGGCAAGCATGTGATGGGCCTCCAAGTCATGATGGCCAACGGACTGCCCATCACCCCGGCAGGCTGCCTCACCCGAAATCTCATGCGGGCGGTTGATCTGCTGCCGCTGATGTACGCGTTCGCGATCGTCACGATGTTGCTGCGGCATGATGCGCGGCGCTTGGGCGATCTGGCGGGCGGAACCGTGGTGGTGTACCGGCATGACATCGCCGTCGCGGGAGTATTCGGCAGCGGCGATCCGATGCCGCCGCCGGTGGCCTTGACTCCGCGGCAGCAGGCCGCCATCGCGGCGTTCGCCTGGCGTGTCGATCGTTTGACACCGGAGCGTGCGGAGGAGATTGCGGCATTGGCAAGCAGCGCTGCACCGCTGCGCTCATCCGCCCTGCCGATGACCGCACGCTTGGTCGGCATCGCGCGCTGGCTGCATGGGCAGCGGCGGCGTTCGGCGCACGCTTGACGCCGCTGGAATTCGAAGGCGCGCAGGCGTCGCGCTGGGGCGAGTTGGAGAAGCTCCTGGCCCGCGACGAGAAGGAACTCGATCCCGAGCGTTTTTTGGGCTTGTACCGCTTGTGCTGCGAACATTTGGCGCTGGCCCAGGCACGCGGCTTCCCCGCGCACGTGATCGAGCGATTGTCGATCGTTACCGCACGCGCGCATCAGATCGTGTATCGGCGCAGTGAATTCGGCTTTGCGGGGTTGTTGCGCATCCTCACGGTGGCATTTCCCCAGGCGGTGCGCGCCGACAGACGCTACGTGTTGCTCGCGGCCGCGCTGTTGATGCTGCCGGCGCTGGCGGTCGGCGTGGCCACTTACTTCAACCCGGACCTGGTCTTGTCGGTGGTGGACAGCCGCACGGCGGCGCAGTTCGAGCGGATGTACGGACCGGCCGCGCAATCGATCGGCCAGCTGCGCGACTCAGGCGATGACTGGTCGATGTTCGGTTTCTACATCATGAACAACATCGGTATTGCGTTTCAGTGCTACGTCACCGGCGTGCTGTTCGGGCTGGGGAGCATATTCTTTCTGTTCTGGAACGGCATCTACATGGGCGCCATCGCGGGCTACGTGAGCGCGCGCGGTTTCGGCGCCACTTTTTTCTCCTTCATCGTCACACACTCGGCGTTCGAATTGACCGCCATTGCGCTTTGCGGCGGCGCCGGACTGCACGTGGGGCGCAGCATTCTGTTCCCGGGCCGCGTGGGCCGGATCGTCAGCATGCAAATCGCTGCCCGCCATACGAGTTCGATCGTGTTCGGATCGGCCGTCATGCTGGTCATTGCGGCGGCCTTCGAGGCATTCTGGTCGTCGGCCACCTGGGTGACGCACGAGGCGAAATACGCATGCGCCGCGGCGTGTTGGACGTTGGTCATGCTGTTCTTCGTGAGGCGACCCCGTGCAGATTGACGCGATGCGTCTGACCCTGCGCCCGCGGGCGATCTGGGAGGGCTGCGACCTGGGTATCCGCCTGCTGCAATCATGCTTATCTTCGGTTTATGTCTGTCACCTGATGGTCGCGATACCGCTTTTTGCGTTGTGTTGCGCCACCTTCGACATTGCAGCGTGGTTGCCGGCACTGCTGATGTGGTGGTCCAAGCCGTGGCTGGATCGGACGCTGCTGTTCGTGCTGTCACGGGCGCTGTTTGGCGTGGCGACAACGCCGCCGGATGTCTGGGACGCACAACGCGATACGTGGTGGTCGCAGTGGATCGAAACGGTGACACTGCGTCGCTTGAGCGCGTCTCGGTCCTTCACTCAGCCCATCAGGCAGCTCGAGGGCCTGACCGGCGCCGCGCGTCGCAGCCGCATGCGCCAGTTGGCCGCTCGCCACCGCGGAATTGCGCGCACCATGACGTCGGCGTTTGCGGCAGCCGAATTCGCGCTGGTCTTGAGCCTGATCTCCCTGACCGTGTGGCTCGCGCCGAAGCAGGCCGAGCTGTCGTGGACGGCCCTGCTCAGCGGCGCGGGCATGCCGAAGGCACTGGCACTGACATTGGGCTACGCTGCAGCCGTCGCGTTCGTCGAACCCTTTTATGTGGCGGCCGGATTCGGCATGTACTTGAACCGACGCGTCGAACTCGAAGCATGGGACATCGAACAGGAGTTCCGCCGTGCATTTCCTGGCTAAGGCATGCCTATATGCAACGTGGTACACGATGTGCGCGGCGGCCGCGGCGCAGGAAGCCAAACCGGACGCCGTCCTGACTCCCGCGGACGTCCAGACGGCGGTGGAAGCGATGCGGCACGATCCCAATCTGCGCCGCGACAAGACGACACGATCCTTGCATTGGGTCGCAGGCAAGGACAAGCCGACGCCGCCGCAAGACGCTCCTGCCTGGATCGTCAGCCTGTTCCGATTCATGAGTGAGTCCGCGAGTTTGCTCATCTGGGTGGCCGGTGCGATCGGTCTGGCGGTCGCCGCCGTCTGGGTCTTTCGCCTGGTCAGATCGCGTCGAGCGGCACCGCCGCCGCCGGCAGCGGTGCGCGGCAGCTCGCGCGTACAGAACCTGGATATCGATCCCGACTCGCTGCCTGCCGACGTCGGCGCCGCAGCGTTGAGTCTGTTGGAGGCAGGCCGTGCTCGTGAGGCCTTGTCGCTTTTGTATCGTGGTGCACTCTCGCGCATCGTGCATCGCTTCGCCGTCGCGGTCGGCGAATCCTTCACTGAAGGGGAGGCATTGCGCGCCGTGCAGCGACGCTTGGATGGGCCGCGCGTGCAGTATTTTTCCTCGCTGCTGGCGCTGTGGCAGCGCGTGGTGTATGCCGCGGAGGCGCCCGCGGCGGAATCCGTGGCGATGCTGTGCCGTAGTTTTGCGCCTAATTTTGATGGGGCGGCCGACCGCGCGGAGGGCCGCCCCGCGGATGGCCGCCCCGCGGATTCACGATGAACCGCAACCGCATCGCCTATCTGATCGCCTCCGTGCTGCTGTTGGTCGGCGGCATCTGGGTGGCCCGCAACACCTACTGGGAAGAGACCCGCATTCCCCTGCCGCCGCAGGGCAAAGCGGCGACCAATTCCTACTACAGCGTGCAGCATCTCGCGACGGCACTGGGTATCCGGTCGAGCTTCGTTGCTTCACTGAAGACACTGCCGCCGAGCAATGGCGTCTTGCTCGTCGATGGTTTCCAGGGCGATATGTCACACACCTACGTCGATGGGTTGTTTCCATGGGTCGAATCCGGCGGCCGCCTGGTCATCACCGATGATGTGGTGCTGTCGGATCCGAAGTTTCAGGATTGGAGCGGCATCCACCTCGGCCTGCGCGTCGACCCGCCGGCAAGGAGCAAGCCGATCCCTGCACGGCTGGACCCGGACGCCGACTGCGCAGCGCTCGTCGTCACCGAGGACGGAAGTGCCACGGCCAGGAAGCTGACGCTATGCCAATCGCCCAAGGAGTTCGGCTTGGTCTCAAAACGCAAGCCCGCGTGGTCGCTGACCAACGAATTCGGCGTGCAGGTGCTGCGGGTGAACATCCGCCGCGGCAGCGTCACCGTGCTGCCGCGCTACGCGGTGATCGCCAACCAAAACCTCATCAGGCACGATCATGCAGAAATTTTCATCGCCGCCTCGCACTTGAAGCGCGGTGACGCCTTGTACATCGTCGATGCAGCCCCGGCTGAGACATTGATCGCCTTGATCTGGCGCCTCGCGGCGGCGGCGCTGATGTTCTTCGGGGCCGCGGTTCTATGCATCATCCTGCGAGCACTGCCGCGTTTCGGTCCGCCGATCCCCGCGCCCGCCATGGTCAGGCGTTCGCTGGCGGAGCAGATCCGCGCCAATGCGGCATTCGCCTGGCGCACGCGAAAACTGTCAGCCCTGCGCGCGGCCGTGAGGCGGGCGCTGGATGAAACCGCCAGGAAGCGCATTGCCGCGTACAGCAGCATGGATGTGCGCAAGCGGGTGAATGCCATCGCCGCGTGCGCAGGAACCGACGCGAGGACGCTCAACTCCGCCATGACCGAGGACGCAGTGGCGGCGCCGCACGTGCAGCGTGCGGCGATCTCCGTGCTCGAACAGACCAGGCGCCTCTTGAACGCTGGATTTCAAAAAACCGATCGAGGACACGTGTGACCACCGAATCCAATTCCATTCTTCGCGCCGGTGAACTGCTGTCCAAGTTGCGGACGCAGATCGGCAACGCTCTGGTCGGGCAAAATGAGGTGGTCGATCAAATCATCATCGCGCTGATCGTGTCGGGCCATGTGCTCATCGAGGGTGTGCCAGGCTTGGGCAAGACATTGCTGGTGCGGGCGTTGGCGCAAGCCATGTCCCTGCAGGTGGCACGTGTGCAGTTCACGCCCGATTTGATGCCGTCGGACATCACCGGGCATGCCGTGCTCGACAACGCCACGCGCGAGTTGCGCATCGTGCGCGGGCCGGTGTTCACCAATGTGCTGCTCGCCGATGAGATCAATCGCGCGCCGGCCAAGACGCAAAGCGCGCTGCTCGAGGTCATGCAGGAGTACCAAGTCACGCTGGAGGGCGAAACTCAAGTATTACCGAAGCCGTTCATCGTCCTTGCGACGCAGAACCCGTTGGAGACCGAGGGTACCTATCCGCTGCCGGAAGCACAGCTCGACCGCTTTCTATTGAAAATCGACATGTCCTATCCGACGCTTGCGCAGGAAATCGACATCGTTGCACGAACCACGACCGATCAGACGGGTGACCAGCTGCCCTTGGCGGGTGTGACACCCGTGCTCAACGATCGCATGGTCCTGGCGCTGCAGCAGTTGGTGGCGCGCCAGCGTGTCGATACCGCGGTCCTCGACTATGCCGTGCGCATCGCGCGCGCCACGCGCGATTGGCCCGGGATTGCGGTGGGCAGCGGTTCTCGCGGACCCATCGCATTGATTCGGGCCGCCAAGGCGGCGGCGTTGATGGCTGCACGCGCCTTCGTCGTGCCCGACGACGTCAAGGGCGTGTCGATGGCGGTGCTGCGCCATCGCGTCGCGCTGTCCGCCGATGCGCAACTCGACGGCCACAGCCCTGATGATCTCATCAGAGCGATCCTCGACTCGACGGCGGCGCCGCGGGCCTGAGGCGGGGCGCATGATACCTTTCGTTCCCTCGCGCGCGTTGATCCTGATCTTGACCGGGACGGGTGCGGTATTGGCCGCACTCAGCAGCGTCGATACACCGCCATCCGCCATACTCATCACGGCCGTGACGGCTGGATTGATGCTGGCGGGCGCGCTGGCGCTGGATGCCCATCTCAGCCTGGCTTCCTGGAAGAGGGCGCCGCTCACGTTGCAGCGCCATCTGCCGCGCGCCTTCGCGGTAGGCGCACCCGTCACCGTGGCAATGAGCTTGGACAATGCCGGTAGGCGGCGCCGCTGCGGACGGCTGTTCGACATGGCCGACGCCAGCTTGGAGATGCCGGACATGCCGCTCAATTTTGCCCTCGAGGCGGGGCGGCGGGAAACTCTGCAATTCAAGATCATACCCACGCTGCGCGGCCTGAAGCGCTTTGAACCTGCGCAAATCCGCCTGCGCTCGAATCTGGGGCTGCTGGATTTGAATCTGCGGCTCGGCGGCAGCGATGCCCGGCGGGTGTTTCCGAATTTCGCGAGGCATGCAACCCTCGCCTGGCTGACAGGCAAGCGCCGGCTGGCGGAAGCCGGCATCAAATCGATCCG
>Ga0116227_10015640_pt1 | contig 11186 bp, 6 predicted proteins | sample S1TSphgellanicum_FD_89693 | JGI IMG/M metagenome (GOLD analysis project Ga0116227, IMG submission 89693) | Host-associated microbial communities from peat moss isolated from Minnesota, USA - S1T2_Fb - Sphagnum magellanicum MG | ecosystem: Host-associated > Plants > Peat moss > Unclassified... | reverse complement strand
GATGAAATGTATTTGTTGACTTTATACTCTTTGTCATTTGCGACTAGTTTTCACATGCGACTTGTCTTAGGCGACTAAAAGGATTTTAGTTACAAAATGTCTCTTGCGACTAAAATTTAGTCGTAAAGAGCAGTCGAAAATAAATGTTTTTCTTCTAGTGGAATGATGCATCGCCAAGCTTTTGAAGCTATTGATCGGACCCTGCGCGATTTGATGCAATTGGATAACGCATAGGCAACCGAAAAAATCTTTAGTGGGAAAACTGTGGTCCTTGGTGGGGATTTTCGACAGATCTTACCTGTTGTTCCCAAGGGAGGACAAGAAGACATTGTTAGTGTTTTGTTGCCTCGATCGCATCTTTGGCAACATGTTATAATTTTTCGTCTTCATATCAACATGCGAGTCATGGCAACCAAATCTAAAGAGCAGCGAAAGTTTGCCAAATGGGTGTTGAATGTTAGAGACAACAATCTTCCTGTCATTGTAGAAGAAGAAGGTGTCCATCCAGATTGGATCAAGATTCCATCCCATATGAGGCTACTGACAGAAGATTGCACCTTAAGAGGATTAATCCGAACCATCTATTTGGATCACTAGTGCCACTTTGGAAATGCCATGTATCTTATGCAACGTAGCATTCTAGCCCCTAAAAATACTGACGTTGATGAAGTTAACAGTGCAATTCTAGAATCGCTATCTGAAAAATTGCATACATACCTGATCGCAAATTCTTTGACTCCAACAAAAGAAGGTGCAAGTGCTATTGCAAGAGTTTCAATGGATTCATTGTATCTGATGGAATTTCTAAACACTTTGCAATTCGGCAGTATCGCAAATCATAAGGTGGAACTCAAAGTGGGTGTGCTAATCCTTTTGTTGCGCAATCTTAATCAATCAATAAGATTGTGCAATGGTGCGAGGTTGATTGTCAAGAGATTAGGTCAGCATGTCATTGAAGCGAAGATCATCACAGGGAACAATGTTGGCAAATGTGTGTTCATACCCCGCATCATCATGTTCCCTTCCGAGATTGATTAGCCATTTGTTTTGCATCGTCGTCAATTTCCTGTTCGAGTGGCATTTGCGATCACAATCAACAAGAGTCAAGGTCAAACATTAAACAACGTTGGGGTATATTTGCCGTTTCCGGTCTATTCCCACGGTCAGCTGTATGTTGCTATTTCACGCGTCATAAGCAGTGCAAACATCAAGATTTTTAACGGCTAGGGTCCCAATGGATACATGCGGAATGTCGTATATAAAGAGGTTTTGGAAATGTAGTTTCTAATTGTAATTTTGTAATATGTACCATCAAATACACACACACCTGTGCATTAGGCATAAGGTTCATGTGCAAATTCTAACATGTTTTGATTGAATTTTGCTGGAACATTAATATGTGAAACAAGATTTTCCAAAGAGTCAATTTGCTCGTCATTCTGCTAACCTTCTAGGTGCTATCGAAGGGCCGCCAAAGCAACCAAAACATTACCATGCTGCGTAATGAATGCACGCATATGTTTTTGTATGTCTTTGGGCATTGTGGAAAATATATGTTAAGTTTGTTGTTGATATTGATATTAAATTCTTGGGGGGGCGGGGGTTCCTCCTGCACTCTTGTCTACTGGTGCCGTGTGTGTATGTATACCTTTTTTGGTGTATTTGTTGCCCTGCCTGTTAACTAGACTACTTGTTTTATTTTGCTTCAAACTCACCATGTTAGGATGAATCTCTGACTCCTCGTGGTGTGACCATAGAAAGTGGGTCAAACTTATCCAAATATCTCTCCTCGCAAAGCCTCATCCTGGCTCACATCAATAACACAAAAACATTGTTAGTTTTTTAGTGTAAGTTTGAGTCCTGCCCACTCCAAAAGCCAGAGCTTCTTATAAGCTCTATTTGCGGCAAGAGTGTGTGCGATACTTACACTACTTTATTTTCTTTACAGAACATTATTTTCTCTTGTTCTCAAGTAGCCAAAAACATGAAAGATGCATAAATTATTATTATTATTATTAAAAATCATCAAATTTCTCTATTGGTTTTTAGCAAGTAGCCCAAAATGTGAAGGATGCTTAAATTATTATTATTATTATTAAAAATTGTCAGATTTCTCTATTGGATCTAGCGTGTAGCCAAAATAGTGAAGGATGCTTAAACTTTTTTAATTTTCATATCTTGTCTATAGCCAAATTTGGCTAAACTCTCTTATGGATGACCACCACTCCGGCTAAGACTGGCAACATCTAGGTAAAGACATGGACAGACGTCCATCCAAGATATGGCCAAAAAAGGGTTGGCATTTGGACCACATACATTGATAATGTTTTGAGAGGACTAAGATGGCAAGAGGTGAGCCAAGGACCCAAATTCTCATAAACACCCTATTCAAGGTCCTTACCCCATGTAAAGATCTAGTAGAATTTGACTTTTGAATGGGATAGCTATGATTCAATTTCAAAGGAGCTAAGGCATTTGTAAGGTGCCTTAGTTTTTAGAACCCTTCCACATAAAATGTTTGTTTTATTGAAGGCAGAAACTTACTGAGGGTTAGGGAACTCCACATACAATGGGAAAAATCAACCAATTCTTTAGGACTGTGCTGTGGACAAACCACAGCTAAGATGCCTCCAACCTCGAACCTTGGTAAACTATCATGTAAACCCCCCTATCTCCCCTTCAAACTACTTGGGTAAACTACCTATGTCAATGGATAAGCATGATAGGTAAGTAAGTAGGAAGGGAATGCAAGTGGTTACAATGTAGGTAGGTAAGTAGTTACACTTGGTGGCTATGAGGTAGGTGGATGGTTAGTACATAACTAACCATCATGGTTAGTTGTGGGACAGGAATACAATGCAAAAATAAACTACTGCCCACACACCATTCATAAAACATTGTAATTTTTTTTCTTTGTAATTTTTGGGCCGTTGCCTGCCTTAACCTGTTTCATGGACAACCTGGAGGAGACACTTCTAACATGTGGAAGTTACTCTCCAGGTTGTCAATGGAACTTCCACAATTTGGAAGTTACCCATCAGGCTGTCATTTTCTTTCTATTTATTTATTTATATTTTTATAAAAAAATTGTTGTGCTTCATGTGGGGGAAGGGTCTAACCTAGACCCTTCTCCTATACATCTTGCATGAAAAGAGAGATCGGTAAAGAACTCCCAAAAAAATCTTGTTGAAACAAAAATGGAAAATAAAATAAATTGAAAAAATAAAATTCATTGAAAAGCTAACAAAATAAAATCTTACACTACTAACTTTGTACCATACTTTTGCATCATACGTATAAATAGTGGAGATTTTTTATAAAGAGGTTTTTTTATTATGAAAAAGTTCAAAAAATTGAAAGCATAAATCTTTCTATTTCAATTTTGGTCCTAGAAACTAGCAAGCAAAGGTTCTTCACTTTCTAATCTTTTTATAAAAAGTTGGAAATATCATAGAGCTTTTTAAAAATAAAATTAGCACCACCCAAAAATAGTGCTTTTAAAAAAAATTGTAAAGATGTTACAGCCCACCTAAGATAGTAGGGGTTTGTCTTAGACATATAATGCTAATTAATGCTGGGGATCCTGGCTAGTGGACCTGCTTGAGGAATTTGAAAACAAAAACCCTATTGGGCCCAATATTGGTAGAATCTAGAAACTACATACATGTCAAAGAATGTATATAATAAAGACAGTTCATGAAACACCTTGTGAAAAAAGGACATGTCTGCCGCCTCATGGTACCTTTTACACACACACACATCATTCTCTCTCTCTTAACAGTGTGCAGTCTCGCAAAAGGAAAGAGAAATTCGTACAAAAGGACAGTGGAGAAAGGATCAAACCTTTGACACTCTTGAAAAAAACAATACAATCATCTACAACGTCATTAAAACTTGGAATGTATGCCTATAGTCCATCAGACTTTTCGTGCCCCTACACGCCAACCTCTTAAGCATGCACCTAACCTCCTCCCGTGTTTACACCTCCATAAGCCTTCCTCTCATGAACATCCCTTTTATGTAAACCCTCTGATACGACGTTTCTTGTATTCAACCACAACTGAAGCGCAAAGAAACAACTAAGCAACCCCCTAAAACCTTGAAATGTAGAGATCTGCCGCCACCTTAAACCTTAATTGGCATCCTGCCATTTTTTTAATGGTGGGGATGACATAGCTGTATCCGTCCGAATGGACGACGGGACACATGGATGGATGAAATGATGTTTAACATCCCGACGTCCTTTACTATATATATATATAATAGTGTATGTATGAAAATAATGGAAAATATTAAATAAATATTAAACAAACAAGTAATGTGCTAGAACCCTAAAACTCTATTTGTTTGTTAATATGAGGAGCACTTAGAGGAAAATTAGAGAATGATTTTTAACAAGATGGTGAGAACTATGGGAGGTAGCTATGCCCTTTTAATAATTATTTAAACTTAATATATGCAAAAATGTATACATATGTAATAATAATATATGACAAATATTTTTTGTGTGTTAAATGGAAATGAAGTTTGTAGTTTTTAATTCATTATGGGCAAATTGCCTGGGGGGAACACTACTCAAAAAGAAAGTAGAAAATACGTGAATAAAAATGTAGGGTGCAATATATTAGTTATGAGGTAAAAATTATAAGTTAATTAGTTCAAAAGAGGGTGATATATATTTTGAAAACCATATTATGATAATATAGGTTATGTGGTAAATATGTAATATTAAAAAAAATTATTAAAAAAATAACATGTGCATTATAAAATAAATGTATTAGTTATTAATAGGTTCAATTATTATGAAATAATGTTGATTAACTATCTTTTGATTGTATATGATGCTTATAGGGTCAATAAATTAATTGAGGCAAAATTGGGTTTAGGACATTTAAATGAGCATGGAGAAAAATGTTTAAATTTAAAATTTGATATTTTTGACAATTTGGGTTTTAAACTTTAGGGTTATAGGGAGGCTGCAGAGATGTTTTCTTACTAAAAAACCTTGTTTCTTTTCTTTGAAGGTTCAAGCGCATGTTTGTACATTTTATTTTTCTTCAATTGGGGAACGTAATATCATGGTGTTATTAAACTAGTTTAGTAAATTATATGGTAATTTTAAATTTAAGTATGATGTAACTGATATTAATTGGGTGGATGTAGATTTTATTATATCTATTGTTGATATGAACTATGAAAAGAAAAAAGATATCTATTGGTTAAATTGTATTGATGCAAATTCTCTAGATAAATTTGTGATTAATAAAATTTTGTAAACTGCAATTTTTTTCATTTCAATTACATTCCATGCTTTCATTTTTGTTTTAACCTTCAAACTTTTCTAATTTCAATTTTTGTAAATCTAAAAATTTAAAGTAATATATGCTACTAAATTAGATTCTAAAAAAAATTATAAACAAATATAGGGTGGTTAAACTATGTGCATATTAGAAAATTAGATAATAATAGGGTGGGGGAAATATATATCCAAAATCTAATACCCCCCCCAAAATAGTTTTTTGACACACATATGTGATAAAAATAACATTAAGTGTCCCCATGGGGCAAATTGTTAGAAAGCTTGAATGCAATATAATAAGTTTATGATAATTTAAATAATAACCTTACGATGCATTTGATTATTTGGGATGTTTGTTCATATATAATAAGTTTATTAAATTTTTTAAAAAAAGGTATGAATCAATGTTTTTTTCTCATTTTTCCAAAGGTGCGTCATTGGCATTTTCTAGGTTTTATTTATTGAAATAAGTGGCGAGCAAGTTTTACAAAACATCTCAAAGTTAACTAAAATAGTTTCAATTATGTGAAATGTTGGCCACAAGATGTGTGTTGGTGGTAACATGGATGCTCACAATGTGCAAGTTTTGAAGTGGAAGAAGATTTGCACAAGATAAACCCCCTTAGATTGCCAACAATCTACAATTCATTATTATTTTTGAATGTCAACAACCTACAATTCATTATTATTCCAACAACCTATAATTCATTGTTATTTTGGTATTGTGATGTGCCAAATTTTTTGCAGCTTCTATTTAGAAATTAGTAACTTGCAAAAACCTAGACATTTCACCCAAGCCAGTTAAAATCAAATTTCAAAAAACATGAAAATAAAGGCATTCACATGAATGTCATGACTACATGTAGTCAAGATGTTAGAATAGAATCCAACTTGAGTTAGTGGTTTTCCAACCCAAATTGTGCCCCTAAAATTGAGGCACACACATTGCAAACTTTGGTACAAAAATTCCTTTAACTTCGTACTTGCAAAAATGGTAAAAACACCATATCTTTTACACTTGATAATGTAACCACAAAACCATAAATTCTAGAAGGCCCATATCTCTAGCCATGTAGACTACTCTCCATAATGCAACTTTTTTTTTCCCCATTCCTTGATTGTTGTGTAAAACGGGAAAATTTTCAACTTATAAAACTTTTGTGCGTACATCCAAACCACCAAGTTTAAGTGTGTGGTCAAGTGATTGTGGAGCTTGGACTTCATGAAGTTAATTGTGGAGAAATTTTTTTCATCTTCTACATTGTTTACAACCATGACAATGGCAATCTCCACAAGCTTCAAAATTTTTGACAACTTTTGAGCCAAAATAACATTTGAAGCTAATCATGCCCACATATTTGTTGTCGGGTTGTAATCTGGTGGTGGATGCAAAGCACCATGACTGTTGTTCTTCATGGTTATAGAAAAAAAAATGATTGTTGGTCAAGTAATGCACCATCTAACAAACCAACAACCAAAGTACCATCAAAGCCTTTTGACTTGGGATGGTAAAATTTTGCTATCAAAACTGCTATCAAAATTGTTAAATTTTAGCAAGGTGGCCTTTGCATTAAGTGCTTCCCAATATTGGGGATAAATAATCCCAATTGCATTCATGAGGTCATGGGTAGGAAAATTCATTATGAGAAATTGTGTCCATCGAAATCACATTACCTTACAATTAAAATTCAAAAAAAAATTCATATACAATTATTATGCAATTACCATTGGGTATTATAATTATTGTGTAACTATCCTTTGGGTATTATAATTATTGTGTAACTATCCCTTGGGTATTACAACTACTATGCAATTATTCCTTCAAAAATATAATGTATTATTAAATAAATTACCACGTCAAAAAATCAATTAGTTGTATTATAGTTACAAGTGAGTTGAAAATGGATCTTCTATACAATAATTTATAAACATTGTGCATACATATGTAGTCAATTATGTTGGACTTTTATAAGAGTTATATTATAATTATATGTGACAACTACTTTAAAATTGTTATAAATGTGCCACTAAAACATCAACTATGTTGCAACAAGTGTACAATGTACATACATGTGATCAAGGATGGCTTATGCATGAGCATGAAACTTGAGCTTGGAACTTAAAGTTTAATGTGATTTTAATCCACCTACATGGATAAATATATCCATAAATGAATGATTTCATATGGATGAATTTCATTTGTGATTTGGATTAAATTAACAAATCATTGGATGAAATTCATTCATGATTAGAAGTTAAATAAATTCAAAATTATTTATATCCATTTTCATTTGTTGTCCAAATATTAATATCTCAAACTTGAATGTCATTTAATAATGATGGATAATGAAATTGTGATAGTAGCAAAAAATATGATGATGGGATCAAAATGATTATATGTATTTTTTTTATGAAATCATTTTCAAGAACAGTGGTATGAAAATGATTCAAAAAATATTGTCATGGAAAGAGTGTCACACCTCTTTCCCCCCCCACCCCCCACCCAATTGTTGTCAACAACATTATAAATTTACTTTGTGGACAACTGGGGTGCCTTGAAAATAAATAAATATTAAAAAAACCCATTGTTATATATGACAATAGGTTATTTGAAGAAAGTTAATTAAAATGTTTAAAACTGAATTTTAATTTATTTGAAAAACCCATTATCACTAATGACATTATATAGTTTTAAAATATTTAAAACATTCAAAACCCATTTTTGTCAACAACATTTGTTAAATTTGAAAAAAGTCATGGCACCCTTGATGAAAAATGAAAAAGAAACCCCCATTGTTGCCAACAACAATTATAAATAGGTTTGAAAAAAGTTATGGCACCTTTAAAGAAAGGGGAGGAAAAAACTCACTATCATCAACAACACTAGTTTAGTTTGCTTGAGAAAATAAATAAATAAATAATTTTTTTTCAAAAATCAACAATGATCATGGGGTGGGTGTTAACATAATAATGGTAATATAGTTAAGACATTTTAAAATAATGGCATTTAAAACCATAGTCAGTTGCTTTGAACCTTAGGAAGAATTTAGTTTGCATGCACATGTACAATCAACATATATATTACATAAGTGGAAATCCATTGAAATAAAATGGACAATGATGCTAATGGACATATGAAAAACATAAGATGGAAATTGAAGATTTTTACATATTTGCAAGATCTTTATGACAACTTGAGTGAACCATAACTTAAAACATGAAAAAAATAATAGAAGCAATAGTTCATTTAACAGAGTCAAATTGCACTACAAGGAATCTTGTCCATTCCAACCCATGCGTTTGCGACTTTTGTCCAAATCAACCATTCTTGCGACTTTAGATATGACTGGACTCCGTGGCACTTGGTAAAAGTGATTGGTAGCCACATAAACAACTACAAAGTGATTTGCAGTTATATACACATGCAGGAAAAATGGCCTGGACTGTGGGACACACATAAAGAACTGGGAATTTTTTCCCTTCGTAAACTGTTTAATGGCAAGAGGGAAATTTTGTAGATGTTGGAAGTAGCCATCCAATTCATTTTAACCCAAGAACCTCCTGCATGCATGCTGCACATAGTAAGCATGTTTACGAGCAATTGCTTTGTGTACTACTTGAAGCCTATCCAGAACAGAAGTGAATGGCATTGTGTATATATGATACAAGAGTTCTTAAGCCTCCTTTTTAATGGGCTATCAGTTCTTGCACAATATGTCTGCACACCAAGTTCTTATTGCATTTGTTGCAATGCTTTCCAATGTCTTTTGCAATTCCCCAAATTTCAAATGTTCCAGAATAATGGGATCCTAAGAGAACACATTTCCTACGGGCATCTTGCTGATTTGTCTCCAAACCTCTTCCATGCTCCCACACTTAAAATACATGTTAACAAGGCTATTCTTCACAAAGAGATCTGGTTCACAAGTGGTTTGATTGAGCTGCTCATGAACACCCCTGACATCTTTAATTGGCTATAAGCTAGGACATACATTAAGCACCTGAACAAAACTGAATTTGTGAGGAGTCCTGCCTTTCTTGTTACAGCTGTTTGAAAATGCACCATTAGGTTGATGTGGCATTTTTGTCCTTTGACAATGGGCAAAGAATCTAAAGTTCTTTCAACAGAAGAAAGAGGTTCTCTGTCTTACAGATCCTCTTAGCATCATAGATGAGTTCAGTTTCATGGATATGAGTCTTCAAATGCATGGGAAAATAATCTCTTTGGCTTGTGGCACAAACTTTGAAGGATGGCAATTGGGTTATGTGGATAATTTGAGGTTTACAACCAAAGATATGAACAGCTGTCCAACTTTCTATTAAAAATTGTATCAACTAGGTGAATGTTGAAATGGATGTGGATAGTTCCAACTTCTGAGTGGAGACTTTGCAAGAGCTACAATTTAAATATTGACATGTTTGGATGATGAAGACCTTCATTAAAGAGTGCTCATAATTAAGGATTAATACTTATGCAATGATGTGCACTAGTGTATGTACATGTGTCTATGTTTTGGTTCTCTTGAAGATGAAACATTTTTCAGTTGACCACATTCATAAGATCCATGGTCCATTCAAGGTGCTGAACTGTCAATTTTGCGATTAATTTTCCATAGCCAACCTCACCTGCAATTCAAAATTCAACTCCTGATTTTGAACAGATGCCAAGAATACACTAGTATCCTAGTGGTAAAGAAATTTGATGAGGCACCCCTGCAGTGGGTTTTCTAATTGAAATCTGAAAGGAATCTTAGGAGATTGCTAGTGACCCAATGAAGTATCAATTGTTATTGAAAACTTAATCCATATGCGAAAGAATTAGCTAGCTATGGAACTGTGAAGCAAGCACCTCTCATTAGAATGTACTTCAAATGAGCCTCTTTGAAGCTGTCAATCTGATGTCTCAAACTTCATGAGTCTGCAATATAGACCCTGCAATAAAAATTCTATTGCCAATTTGAAATTGCTATTTCCCATTCCCAGAACACATTGATGCTCCTCCCTTCTAGCTGACTGCACAAGTATGCTTGGGGGGGCTTCAAGAAATTATGAACTCACTGCTGAACTCAATAGAGATTCTTAAAACTATCTTGAATCACAAGAAACTCTTTCAAAACATTGCCCTACAGAGAAGGGAAAAGTATGATGAAAAACCTCTATTGAGAAACAGTTGGATCTACAAAACATAGGGAAAACTCAAAGTTGATCATGGGACCAATATTTCAATGTTCTCCTCCCATTGTCAAACAAAGAAATCCTTGTTTTTTCCCATTTTTAAACAAAATATTTCCAGTTTGCACAAAGGAAATTCAAGATTTTCTGAGATGGTCGTAGGTCTCATAGGGGAATTAGAAAAAAAAGGATTTCCTGGTTTATCATGCAACTATCAAACAAAAATTGATAATTGTCCAAGTCAAGAGATCCCCTTTAGTTTGCGTGATCTGCTAAGGAACACGGTTGTATACGTGAACCTCTAGGAAAACCCTCTAGTAAACAACAATCTTGCAATCTTGCCAGTTGAGCTCGGATTGAAAGGCTTTAGCTAATGAAATCTCTCCTGAAGAAATCTCTCAAGATGCTTTTGTGAGAGCAATCTACATAAGCACTTCAGGATGGACGTGCAACGCCGAGTTGTAGAGATCTATGAAGGAAACTGGAAATGCTCAGACTAATGGCCTCAATGCCCTCGTCCTTCTCCTCCTCCTGGTCCTAACTTCCTAAGGCACCTAGATATCCAGGTGCAAGTCCTCTGCCGCGGTACCTGCGATGCCTCCTCCTCTTGCGACGATGAGTTTTCTCACGGTGACGATGATTGCCGCTGTTGACACACATGCTTGTGGAAAGAATTGTCGCCGCTTCGAACACCAAAACACTTATCAGTATACCG
>Ga0116227_10015638_pt1 | contig 11187 bp, 8 predicted proteins | sample S1TSphgellanicum_FD_89693 | JGI IMG/M metagenome (GOLD analysis project Ga0116227, IMG submission 89693) | Host-associated microbial communities from peat moss isolated from Minnesota, USA - S1T2_Fb - Sphagnum magellanicum MG | ecosystem: Host-associated > Plants > Peat moss > Unclassified... | reverse complement strand
TAGGTAAGTATGACCGGGAGGAATTATCTTCAGAAAATGATAAACTTTCTTATGATTATCTGAAAGATCAATTGAGTATTAACCTGGAGGGATTAAAATACCATTCAGAATATCTTCCCTTTAACCAGATGTTTGCTTTACCACTAACCATCGGGCAGTTAGGATCCGGTACTGGTGCGCAGCCCTTCAAAACTGTGAAAAATTATGAAGACTGGCTGAAACGGGTAACTGCATTTTCAGTGTGGGCCGATACGGCAATTGCTAATTTTAAGAAAGGCGCAAAAGCAGGTATAGTGTTGCCGAAAGCACTTGTCGTTAAAATGATTCCTCAAATGCAGAGCATGGTAGTTTCTAAGCCTGAAAAGAGTCTTTTTTATGGTCCGATAAATGCCTTGCCTGAAAGTTTTTCAGCCGCTGATAAACAAAAAATTACAGCAGAATACCGCAATGCAATTACCAACGTCATCGTTCCGACTTATAAAAAGTTAGGTGATTTTCTTCAGCATGAATACTTGCCTAAAGCCAGAACAACTTCTGGATATTCGGCCATGCCGGGCGGTTTGGCATGGTATACTTACCTGGTAAAACAACAAACCACGACCAATAAGACGCCTGAGGAAATTTATCAAACGGGATTAAAAGAGGTGGCACGGATTAAGGGACAAATGGATAGTATCAAAAACCTGGTTGGTTTTAAGGGTGATTTAAAAGCATTTTTTGAATACATGAAAACGGATAAGAAATTTATGCCTTATCAAACACCAAAAGAAGTTTTAGCTGCTTTTGAAAGCATCCATCAACGGATGAAACCGAATTTAAAAAAGATGTTTGACGTGGAGCCAAAAACACCTTTTGAGATTCGCCAGACGGAAGCTTTCAGGGCTGCCTCTGCAAGTGCTGAATATAATCAGGGTTCAGCTGATGGTAAACGCCCAGGGGTATTTTATGTGCCCATTCTGGATGCCAGGACATTTAATACGACTTCAGGAATGGAGTCTCTATTTTTACATGAAGCTATTCCGGGTCACCATTACCAGATTTCTTTAACTCAGGAAAATAAGTTGCTTCCAAACTTCCGCCGTTTTGGTGGTCATAATGCTTATGTTGAGGGTTGGGCACTTTATTGCGAGTCTTTAGGGAAAGAACTTGGCTTATATCAGGATCCTTATCAGCACATGGGTGCTTTGGGCGATGAAATGCATAGGGCGATTCGTTTGGTTGTTGATGTTGCCATTCATATCAAAAATATGAGCAGGGAACAAGCTATTAAATATATGACGGATCATGAAGCAATCAGCACAGAAGGTGCTACCGCTGAAATTGAGCGTTATATGGGTATTCCTGCACAAGCCTTGGGTTATAAAACTGGAGCAATGAAAATTCGGGAACTGAGAAGTAAATATGAGAAACAACTTGGCGCAAAATTTAAGTTAGCGGCCTTCCATACAGCAGTTTTAAAAGATGGTTCTTTTCCGCTTTCGGTATTTGAATCCAAAATGGATGCATGGGCGGAAGGACAAAAGTAGATATGTTGTCACTTCTAATCTCATAGTGAGTTTGTCGAAGTTATGCTAAGCATTTAGATAAGCTAAGTATGACAATCTATGGTTATTTTGATAAGTGTTTTTTAAAGGTTATTTGGTCAAAGCTTAACTAGCATGAGCAATATTTTAAATGAGCTAATCAATAACGTGGGCTATTTTTCTAATTATTGGTCCACGTTATATGGTGCATGGACAAAAAATGCTTAAATTAGCCCATGTATTAATATTATAGATTACAAATGGCTAAACTACATAAGATACCAAATTTGCCATTACAACAGGATGTTGAAACAAAGGCCGTATTAAAAAGACTTAATATGGTACGTTCTGCATTAGCTGGATTGAATGGGGTAGCAGAAAGTATCCCAAATGAAAGGATAATATTGAATACTCTTTCTTTACAGGAAGCAAAGGATAGTTCTGCAATAGAAAACATTGTTACTACACATGACGAGCTTTATACTAGCGATAGCATTACTCGTCAATTTACCAGTCAAGCGGCGAAAGAAGTTTATAATTATGCACAAGCTCTTCTGGAAGGGTTTGATCAGGTTAGAGAAAGTGGACTCATCACCATAAATCACATTCTTAAACTGCAAGCCTTGCTTGAAGAAAATGATGCCGGATTTAGGAAAGTACCGGGAACTGCTTTAAAGAATGATCTGACGGGTGAGACTGTGTATACTCCACCTCAGGAACATGATAAAATCATTGAATTAATGAGTAATCTTGAAACATTCATTAATGATGGAGAACTCACTGATCTTGATCCGGTTGTGAAAATGGCCATTATCCACCATCAATTTGAAAGTATCCATCCATTTTATGATGGAAATGGAAGAACCGGACGTATTATAAACATTCTATATCTGATAAAAGAAAACTTGCTTAAGTTGCCAATACTTTACTTAAGTAGATATATTAATCAAAATAAAACAACCTATTATCATTTGTTGCAAGAAACAAGGGAAACTAATAATTGGGAGCCATGGATTCTGTATATGCTTGATGCTGTTGAAGAAACCGCATTACAAACTTCATATATTATTAAGGAAATCAAAAAGCTTATGTTACTTCATAAACAAAAAATCCGATCTGAGCTTCCCAAAATCTATTCACAAGACTTGATTAATAGTCTTTTCAAACATCCTTATACGAAAATCGAGTTCATAAAAAATGATCTTAGAATAGCAAGAAAAACTGCAGGGAGATATCTTGATCAACTTTGTGAAACAGGATTAATTACAAAGAATAAGATTGGAAAGGAAAATTATTATTTTAATAATGATTTAATTGAACTTCTCATTAATGTGAGCAGTTTAAAAAAGGAAAAGGTTGAGCGCATCAACATTATAACTGAACACAATTAAATTTTTAAATGGCATAAACGTGGGTCAAAAAATAAAAAAAAGACACACGTTTTTAGTACGTGGACAAAATATATAAAAATTGACCCACGTAAGTCTTAATGATTTGAGAAGCCCACTTGCCTGTAAAGCAGATGTAAATCCTTCAAAAGATTAAGCATCTTCAATAAACAGAACAAACCCTTTCCATCTTGCTTTGTTAATAAATAAACATCATAATTATGAACAAAGAAAAATTAATACAGGAAGCTTACCTTGTATCACATACAATAGCGGAAAATGGAGACTTTCCCAATAATCCAAAATTACCTTTAATGATTTATAAAGGAGCTTTTCTGATTCATCCTGATGAGACCGAAGAAGCGATTAAAAAAGTCTTCGCCCAGAACGGATATACAAATGCCTGGGTAGATGGAATTTTTGATTACCAACATTATCATAGCAATACTCACGAAGTGATGGGCGTTTACTGCGGTAAAGCAGAAGTTCAGTTTGGTGGGGAACATGGCGTATGCATTGAACTTGATAAAGGTGATGTTGTGATGATCCCGGCAGGTGTAGCACACATGAAATTGCATGCTAGTGAAGACTTTACCGTTGTTGGGGCTTATCCAAATGGAGCAGAGTATAATATGAAATACGGTAAGCCTGAAGAGCGCCCGCAAGCTGATGAAGAAATTGCTAATGTGAAAAATCCAGATAATGATCCTGTTTATGGTAGTAAAGGTCATTTATTCGAATGCTGGTACAACCAAAAATGCGCAAATGTTTAAAACTCTTTCCAATTAACCGTCTAAAATTCTTTAATTTTCGGGTTTTAAATCCCTACTTTTTAATATAAATGAATTTTAGATATATATGTTCAGCATTAGCCCTCTCCATAACTTTATTAACAGCTTGTAATAGTAAAAAGGCTGAAGAGAAAAAGGCAGCTGATGCAAAAATCCGCGTGAAAGAAGATGATAAAGCGGATAGTATTTTAATTGCATACGATCCTGCAAAAGGAGATAAGTGGATCGCTGATTTTGTACAGAACCTGCATAAAAAATATGGGTTTAATGGAAATATGCTGGTTGCGAAGGATGGTAAAATATTATATGAAAAAGCAATTGGCTGGGCAGATTATTTACATCGCGATAGCTTAAAGATAAATTCTGAGTTTGAACTGGCTTCGATTACTAAAACTTTTACCGGAACAGCAATTATGCAATTGGTAGAAGCTGGTAAACTGTCGTTAAACGATAACGTAAAGAAGTTTTTTCCAAACTTTCCTTATGATGGCATTACCGTAAAATTACTTCTTAGTCATCGTAGTGGAATGATGAATTATGTTTATTTCATTGATGACATCTGGAGAAAAGAAAAACGCCCGATGAAAAAAGGTGTAACCAACCAAGAGGTAATGAACGTGATTGCCGAACGCAAACCAAATCCTTATACTAAACCAGATAATCGCTTTCATTATAACAACTCTAATTTTATGGTGTTAGGAGCGATCATTGAAAAGGTTACAGGACAGCGCTATTCACAATACATGATGGAACATGTTTTTAAACCTGCAGGCTTGAAACATACGCATGTATACAGCACTACCGAATATGAAAAAATTCCGGTTGATGTGGTAGGGCATGATCGAACATGGAAGTATTCTGTTGCACAGAATTTTTTAGATGGGCCAGTGGGAGATAAGGGAATTTACAGTACATTACACGATTTGGTTCTATTTGATAAGTATCTGAAAAATGGACGATTAATCACTAAAAAAAGTAGTGATTCATCATACGTTGGGCGTAATAAGCCTGTAAATGGTCACTTTAACTATGGCTATGGCTGGAGGATGTTTGATGGCGAAAAGATGGATAAAGTAGTATATCATACCGGATGGTGGCATGGTTTCAGGCACATCTATGTTCGTGATTTAGATAAAAACATCATCGTAATATTTTTAGGAAATTTAACTAACGGAAGTTTAATGCATCTGGATGATTTATACAAACACTTGAATATGCCAATCATCCGTAAAGGTGCTTATCATGGAAACGGGAGCTTACCGGGCTCCGATGAAGATTAATTTTTATGGCAAAGACAAAATGGATTATTGAGCCAAATACGCTCACCATTTATCCGAAACGGAATTTACGGATAGTTGGATTGGTTTTTTTTATTCTCTTTTTGGGGCTTGTTTACTTTCTTTCTACCCAAATGAATGGCTATTCTCAAAACACTACCTTAACTTACTGTGGGGTACTATTAATGGTTCCTTTACTTTTGGTATTGATGGCAGAATCCAAATTAATCTTTAATGGAACAGATAGAAAATTATATCGGAAGATTGGTTTTTTACCCGTTGGTTCTATTCCATTTGATGATATTGCTGCTGTTGATTCTTATGAAGTTTATGGTGGAGGTTACAGCTATCGGTTATTTAAAAAAAGCAACAGACATGGAAAAGGCTTGGCGGTGTCTAATGGTTATAGTAAGGTTACCGATGCTAATCTGATTCAATATCAGAATGAGGTTTTACCCAAAATTGATGAACTTGTTTTTGCTAATGCACCTATAATTCCGAAGCAAACCATTTATGATTTTGAATTCTTTAAGGAAGAAGGAGGCGTTTATCAATTAAAACAACAGAAAATTGGTGGTGTTATTTTTGGTTTAATCATGATAGGCATTACTGTTGCCATTTTACTCAATCCAAATTTTATGGCTGATGAAAATGCCTTTAAAAGGATTTTGGTGACTTACTTTCCACTTATAATTGGCCTGGTGTTTTTCTATATGATTTTTTCGAGTGTTAAATTTGATAAAAACCAACAAAAGTTAATCCACTCTACTTTCGGCGGACGTAGGGTGAAGGAATATGCTTTTAACGATATTATCCGTTTCCAGATTATTAGAAAAACTACCAACCTCATTTATTCAGGTACAGAGGTTAATGCAGAGATTTATCTGCCAGTTAAAGATAAAATGCATGTCATGTCTTTAAAGAGTTTTATGGGTACAAAAAAGATTGATCGCTTTCTTGATGAACTTAATACTATCCTTGGAAGAATTTAATTGGTTGATGGATCTGAAATTTAACTTACAAACCTATCTGTAGCAAAATTATTGCTGCTATCCTTTTTCTTTTGCAAACCAATTCAACTTAGTTTCGTTTACTATTAAAATAACAAATATGTTCGATAAATTATTTGCAGCACAACAAAAGGCTGAGGAAATTAAAAAACGTTTAGATACCATTTCTGTATTTGGTGAAGTTGAAAATGGCGCTATTAAGATTACAGCAACGGCTAATAAAGCCATTACTGGTGTAGCTATTGATGATGAATTTTTAAAAAATGCAGATAAGGAAGAATTAGAAGAATTACTTTTAACCGCAATTAATAAAGCACTTGCAAATGCTGAAGAAGTAAGTGCTACGGAAATGCAGGCCTCAGCACAAGATATGCTGGGTGGTTTAGGTGGCATGTTTGGGCAATAAGTACAAGCCTAAGTACTCTTTTACATTGTTCAGTATATAATAATTAATCCCAATAATATGAAATATACTTATTATGGTCAATCATGCTTTTTAATCGAGGCAGATGGCAAAAAGTTTCTATTCGATCCATTTATAAAATCTAATCCACTGGCAAAGGATGTTGATACCTCTAAAATTGAAGCAGATTATATTTTAGTAAGTCACGGGCACGGTGACCATGTAGCTGATTTAGTGGAATTGGCTAAGCAAACTGATGCACAGGTTATCGCCGTGGTTGAGGTGGCTAAATGGATAAAAGCTCAGGGTATAGATAAAGTTACTGACATTAATTTCGGAACACAAACCATGCCTTTTGGTAAGTTGCGTACCGTTTGGGCTGTTCACAGTAGTTCAAATCCTGATGGAAGTTATGGTGGAAATCCGGCTGGTTTTGTATTGGAGCTGGAAGGCAAGCAAATCTATTTTGCTGGTGATACCGCTTTAACTTTAGAAATGAAATTATTGGCTGAATTGCATCATCTGGATTATGCCATCTTACCAATAGGGGGGCATTACACCATGGATGTAGATGATGCTGTTATCGCTGCAAAGTATGTTGATTGTGATCAGGTAATTGGTGTCCATTATAATACTTTTCCTCCAATTAGTATCAATGAGGAAGATGCAGTAGCTAAATTTAAACGTGAAGGCAAAACGTTACTACTTCCGAAAATTGGTGAAACCATTACTTTATAGATTTCATTAGGAATAGTTTATTCTGATTGATGAGAACACCAACCAGCGGTAAATAAAAAAAGGGTTCCAACTTTCGTCGGAACCCTTTTCAATTATAAACTAAACCTAATTTTTTTTAGCGGCAGTTTTATTTGCTTTATAGCGCATATCTGGTGTACCGTCTTTTTTGGTTTCAATCTTAGTTACTGCTTTAGTTTTATTTTCTTTAAAACGTTTATCTGGCGTACCATCAGCTTTAACTTTGGTAGTTGCAGTAGTTGTTTTTGTTTCTACCTTTTTAGCTTCTTTTTTAGCATCAGCTTTTGCTGGAGCAGCTGTAGTTTTTACTTCTTTTTTAACAACAGTTTTAGCTTTTGCTGGAGTTGTTGTTGCAGGTGTTTGAGCAAATGCTGTAGATAAACCAAATGCTGCGATTGCGATTAAACTTAATAACTTTTTCATGTCTTTAAAATTTTTTGTTTTACTCGTTTATTTGTTGATGTAAAATTCATCAATCGTAATGAAGTTTTAATGAAGATAAGTATTTATTTTTAATGTGCAGCCAGCCAGTTATCTCCTTCACCAATCTCTACTACAATAGGAACGGTTAATTTAATGGCATTGGCCATTTTATCCTGAATAATAGATTTCATCACTTCTTTTTCCGATTTAACCACATCAAAAACAAGCTCATCATGTACCTGCATGGTCATGGTTGACTGCAAATTTTGAGCTTTCATTTCTCTATGGATATTAATCATTGCAATTTTAATCATATCCGCTGCCGAACCTTGAATAGGCGCATTAATGGCATTTCGTTCAGCAAAACCACGTACCGTTTGATTGGCAGAGTTAATGTCTCTTAAATAGCGTCTCCTGCCCATAATCGTCTCTACGAAACCATTTTCCCTGGCAAAGTTCATCGTATCGCTCATATAACGTTTAATCCCTGGATACTGAGCAAAATACTGTTCGATAATGTCGGCGGCTTCTTTGCGGGGTATACCCAGGTTTTGCGATAAACCAAAAGCTGATTGACCGTAAATAATCCCAAAGTTAACTGCCTTTGCATTTCTTCTTTGCGTACTATCTACATCTTCAATGCTTACGCCATATACTTTCGCTGCGGTGGCGGTATGAATATCAATACCATTGTTAAAGGCATCCAGCATGTTTTCTTCTTTACTGATTTCGGCAATTATCCTCAATTCAATTTGTGAATAATCAGCTGACAGGAGGATATGGTTTTCATCTCTGGCGATGAATGCCTTACGCACTTCCCTTCCTCTTTCCGTGCGGATCGGGATATTTTGAAGGTTAGGATTATTGGAACTTAACCGGCCTGTTGCAGCAACAGCCTGGTTATATGAGGTATGAACGCGGCCCGTTTTTGGATTAACCATTAAAGGTAGCGCATCAACATAAGTAGATTTTAGTTTTTGCAACTGCCTGAAATCTAAAATATCTTTCACAATATCACTTTTACTTGCGAGTGCCATAAGCACATCCTCGCCGGTTTGATACTGTCCGGTTTTTGTTTTTTTGGCTTTAGGGTCAAGCTGAAGTTTATCAAATAAAACTTCACCCAATTGCTTAGGAGAAGCTAAATTGAAGGTTAAGCCAGCCTTTTCATAAACGCTTTGTTCTGCTTTACGGATTTCAATTTCCAATTCAGCGGAATAAGCTTTAAGTGTATCCATATCAATGCGAACACCTTCTTTTTCTATATCAGCAAGAACATATACCAAAGGGTTTTCTATTTCTTCTGCAAGCTTAGCCGCATTAAGTTCTACCAGTTTAGGTTCAAAGATATGGGCTAGCTGTAAGGTTACATCAGCATCTTCAGCGGCATAATCTACTACGTCTTCCACCGGAACATCACGCATGGTGCCTTGATTTTTCCCTTTTGGCCCAATAAGTTTGGTGATTGAGATTGGTGAATAACCCAGGTAATTTTCAGACAAAATATCCATCCCATGTCTTGTATCCGGATCAATCAGATAGTGCGCCAACATGGTGTCAAAAATTTTCCCCTGAACTTCTACACCATACCATTTCAGAACCAAAATATCATACTTCGTATTCTGTCCGATTTTCTCAATTTCCGGATTTTCTAAAACTACCCTAAACTCATTAACAATGGCCTGTGCCTCATCTCTAACTGCAGAAAGCGGAATATAATACCCTGTTCCGGGTTTAACGGAGAATGATAAACCTACCAGATCAGCAATGTTGGCATCCGTTCCGGTTGTTTCGGTATCAAAAGAGATTTTAGGTTCTGCTAATAAGAGCTTAATTAAATCTACACGTTTTTCAGCTGTATCAATCAGCTGATAATTGTGTTCAGTGTTTTCTATCGTTTTAGCGGGCAGCTTTTCTGCAGGTTCTTCTTCTAAGGTATTGGTGTACTGGATAGATTCTCCAGATTGATTGCCAAATAAATCCGTTTGTGTACCTTCTCCAAACCTGGCAGTGGTAACAGAGAATTCGTCACCAAAAACGCGGCGACCTAAAGTTCTAAATTCGAGTTCAGTAAAAAGGGGTTCAAGCAAATCGCGACTAGGATCGCAGATTTCTAAACTGGCCTCGTCTAATTCTACTGGAACATCAAGGATAATGGTAGCAAGTTTTTTAGAAATTAATCCCTGTTCAGCAAAGTTTTCTACGTTTTCACGTTGTTTACCTTTAAGCTCATGAGAGTGGGCAATGATATTTTCCATAGATCCATAAGTCTTAATTAAAGACTTGGCGGTTTTTTCACCGATTCCCGGAATTCCCGGAATATTATCTACTGCATCACCCCATAAGCCTAAAATATCAATCACCTGGAGTACATTTTCAATTTCCCATTTAGCCAGTACTTCTTTAACGCCCAAAATTTCCATGTCGTTACCCATACGGGCAGGCTTATAAATAAAGATATTTTCAGATACCAGTTGAGCAAAATCTTTATCAGGCGTCATACAAAAAACCTGATAACCCTTTTGCTCTGCTTTTTTAGCTAGTGTACCAATAATATCATCGGCTTCATAACCATCTGATGTAATTACCGGAATGTTAAAACCGGTAATGAGTTTAATGACGTAGGGCATTGCTGCCGCTAAATCTTCTGGCATGGCCTGGCGCTGTGCTTTATAAGCTTCAAAGGACGTATGTCTTTCTGTTGGCGCATCCGTGTCAAAAACCACGGCCATATGGCTTGGCTTTTCTTTCTTTAAAACATCAAGCAGTGTATTGGTAAATCCCATAACAGCAGATGTATTAATTCCGGAGGAAGTGAAACGGGGGTTTTTACTTAATGCAAAATGAGCCCGATACATCAGTGCCATTCCATCTAAAAGAAAGAGTTTTTTCATAAAATATTGATTACACGAATAAAAAGGATTACTCCGGTTTATTGTTTACTTATTCGAGTAAAAGTAACCAAAGTTAGCCAAATCATTAAAATGCTTTTTCAACAAAATCTAGTGAAAGCAAAGGATTAAAAAAAATGCAACTTTATGGTTTAAATGATAAGATTTAGGTTTGAGTTCACGTTATTTGTATAAAGGCTATTCATATGATAAAGTTTCTATTTGCTGTATCTCTTTTCTTATTCTCAATAACCCATCTTTTCGCTCAGGATTTTATTGTGAAAAATAATGACGATGTGATTCGTGGTACCATAAAAGGAACAGATTATTTTTCTGTTTTAATCAGTGCCAATGATGAAAGTGATGTTATTCTGCCAGCTAAGGACGTGAAAAATTTTTTCTGGAATGGTAATGCTTTCCTAAGTAAGGGTTTTGCTAACGGTAAAAATTTTGAATATCGGTTTGTGAAAGTAATGGAGTTGGGGGCAGTGAATTTGTATTCTTTTGGTGGGGGTGATCTGGTGCCAGCAGCGAAGGATAGAAAAGTTAGGTTTCGTCCGTCTGTGGGGATTGGAGCAGGAACGGGAGGTTTTGGCGGAATGGGCATGGGCGGAGGAATTAGCATAGGTGGGGGAGGTAATGCCAGGAGAGAAAAACCTGCAGGTGCACCGGTGTTGCGATACTTTATTGAAAAACCTGGTGCTGGTCCAATGCAGGAACTACCG
>Ga0116227_10015637_pt1 | contig 11189 bp, 6 predicted proteins | sample S1TSphgellanicum_FD_89693 | JGI IMG/M metagenome (GOLD analysis project Ga0116227, IMG submission 89693) | Host-associated microbial communities from peat moss isolated from Minnesota, USA - S1T2_Fb - Sphagnum magellanicum MG | ecosystem: Host-associated > Plants > Peat moss > Unclassified... | reverse complement strand
TCGATGAGAAGAAGAATTGCAGATTTTTAGTAAGGATGATAAACTCACAGCAGCAAAAGTCGCAGTTCCCAAAGCTCCCATTTCAGCCCTATGTTCATTCTGTTTATGCCTGTGCTCTTCCGCCTGCAGATTCTGATACTGCTGATCTGGGTACGTGCCCGGAGCACCACCCAACCCTTGAACCGGCTGCATCATCATCTGTGAATTTCCGCCATAGTACGGCCCTGGGGCCGGGTATTAAGGGCCGGCTGGGGGTGCAGCTCCATAGCCAGGCGCGAGAGGGTAGTAAGCTGGAGCACCGGCAGCTTGTCTTTGCTGACGAAGGTTATGAAGGCGCGACATCGTCGATATTCACGATTTATCCACTCTAGAATCACAAGTAGTTTTGCTGAATGTTCTCCACTCCTCTCTTCCCTTCGCTCGATCTTTCTGTCAGTCAGTGTCCATCAACAAAAGAAACCAAGCACCGAATCCCGTGTTCTCTCTCTCTCTCTCTCTCTCTCTCAATAAGGAGACAAATCCTTGCCCCCGACTGTAAGTAGGTCAAATTCTCCAAACTCGACCTCCTTTGAAAATTTGGCTAATTCCTCTTGTGGATGAATTGGCAACCTCGAAGACCAGAATCAAATCAGAAAGCTGAGCTTGAGTGTATACATAATGATGAACTAGATGTAAAATCAACCAATTTATAGTGCTTGATGCGAAATGCTGTACTCTCTAAGGGGATGTCCGCGGAAGTTGTGAAAACAAGGGTCTGCGGTCGATCACGTCAGATGCGCGCAACACGGACGTAAGTAACGCAGCAGCAGCAGCAACACCTCCACCGCAACTCCCTCCACAACACGCTTCCAACTTCGAAGTTCCAGTCTTTTTTTTCTTTTTCAAATTTGTGAGGCCGGTAGGGTTGGCCATTATTCACAAGAGGATTTAGCCAAATTTGGCTACAAGTCAGAGAGGAAAGTAAAAAAGTTTAAGAATCGTGCGAAGTTTAGGTGACGTGGTACTATCTATTGTAAACATATGGCGATTCGAAAAAAAAACTTCCTCTTAATAGGGCGACTTTGAGACTGTGTATGGCTTTTTCATTTTTCTTTTTTTTCATGCTGCGATGAAAAAAAACACTATTATTACATCATGCTCTCTCTAGAGTCCAGACTACCTAGTTGAATTAAGATCTCTATTGTTGGCCTTTTAGTATTGGAGGATTGGTTTGATTCATGACAATGTTATATTATCTTGTAACATGGCACACGTTTTCAACCTAATATTTCATGTTTTTTTTGGGTATTGTTACACTTATTTTATTTAATTATGATAATACTATGTATGTGTTAAAACAATGTTTACATAAAAACAATAAATAACTTGATCTGTTGCAATGTGACTGTCCCACAGCAATCTCTACCCCATTGCCTCTCAACTCAAGAGATGGCAAAGGTACCTACAATGGAGATACTTTCCAACACTAAATGAATAAAAGGATTGTTTAAAGAATCAAACTAGTCAAATGTTGTGATAAAATAGTGTGGCTCTGTGCAACTTGTCACATCGATGCCCAAATGAAACTCATTAATTTTATTTATTGTCTATCATAATTATACTAGCCAATAGGCAAGGTAATGAACTTTTGACATTGATATTTTGATCTCAGCTATCAAAGATAGCTAGTTCTTATAGAAGGACTGAACTTCACATAGTTCGAAGATAATTAGGCTAATTCACAAAAACCCTTGTAACCTAAAATTGATCAATAATGGATGGGATGATTTAAAGTATCTTAACTTTGGAACACAATTTTTCATTTTAAAGAATGTGGATGTGAGCAATGAAGGTCCAAGGTAGGATTCTTGTTTGTACAATCATGCTTTGTTTGTTGTGTTTATATTTTTTAATTTTTCGAAAACAATAACATTGTTGTTGAATTACATGGTGGTCCTTGTTCTAACATCAAATCTTGGTGTGTGGCGTGTGTTGTTAATGTTTGTATGTTGTGAAGTTTTGCTTTTGATGGAAAAGGGTAATGGAGAGCTAGTGGTTGGTTTTATGAATGTGGTGGCGATGGGAATACAGATTTGGTGGTGAATTTAAAGAGAATGTTGTGAAATTAAGGAAGCAAATCTTCTTAAGAGAAAAAAAATGTTTTATGTGTTTTGTGTTCTCCATTTATTGCTTTTAGAATTTCATGTAAAAGACATGTCTATAGGGAGATTAGAATGCAATTTAAAACTAGTAAGGTTCATCAACTTTACTTTCATTGTGTCACTAGAACCTAAATTTTTTTTGGACAATGCTCATAATAAAACATTTGATGTGGAGGTGAGGAAATGATGAAAAATTATAGGGAATGTGGAATGGACTAAAATATTGGTTAAATGTTGGGGTGTTTAAGAAATGTGCTTATGATTTGTCAAGGATCTATCACTTGTTTGTTTACAAGTTGTGATAGTACTTATATCTTGTCTTTTCAAGGATGTTGTGAATGTTATGGTTGAAGAAATTGTTTTGAGAAATTGGGGACATAAACATTTAGCATCACCAAATTGAGTTTCTAAAGAAAGGATGTTGTGTAAGTTCTACCATGTAATTAAATCTTTAGGGTTAATGTTTAGAACAAGTGAGTAGGAAAGGTTCAATATGTTTTAAGTCAATTTTCAAAAAACAAATTCCATGAAGGATCTTATCATCAACACTTAACATATTGATTTATTTAGAGCTACAAGTTTAGAAAACACCTAGAACTTGGAATCTACTTATGTTCTAATCCATTTATGCACAAGGATTTTGTTCGTGTTTTCATTTTGTATATGTAAGGGCTTATTATTTTTGAGTTTTCTACTAGTTTTTTTGGTACACACCAATTATAGAAAGGAAATTAACATGTGCTTAGTTTAATATGATACATATAGGTGGATTTTGAGTTAATTACTTATTATTGCCATTCCTAAGTTACTTTGGTAAAACAGTGGAATTAATTAGGTGAAGGTTAGTAAAAACAAGTCCTCTCAATGCTTTGCTATGCTTATTGCCCAAGATGTTGTATAATAGAAGTGCACGGTTTGTAATTAAATGGCCAAAAATGCAATATGAAAACCTTTGTCGCTATCTTTCAATTTTAAAAAATTGCAGTTATTTGCACATAGATATTGGCAAAGTAAACAATGCATCTCTACTTATACAAATTAGTTTTTTTTCCCTTTGTGAATCACCATCTGTGAGTTTTATACAACTAAATCAATGTCACAAATAAATTAACAAATAAATTGGTGTACCTATATGTATATAGTGTCCTTTTGACCTTTTGTACAAAATCAGAGCTTGAACATGCAAAAATAGTTGCATTATTTAAATAAATTTTACAAGTACATTAATTTTCACATAGGAACGGGTTGGACTAAACTTTTACAAATTCTTATAAATTATTTATAAACTGCCTTTTGTTCAAAACCTTGGAAATGCATGAGTTGCCATCTTTGAGTTTTTTTCAATTGTAGTATCACATACAAATTGACAAATAAAATGTTGCAGGTACTTTTGCTATCTTGTCCTTTCCACATAATCTTTTATCTTCATGCATGTGATTTGGTGTTTTGGAGTTTGAAACAATTATGTACTAAGTTTCATGAGAGAAATTGGCACACAAATTGTTGCAAGTACTTATACATTGTTCCTATTACCTTTTAAATGGCAAATTATGTATTGTTTAGGACCCACCTTCTAGAACCATGACCCATTCTAGTGGATTAATTTATTTTCATGTATGTTGGAATGTTGAATCAAATGCATATTATGAACTATTTGTCATCTTATGTGTTGGCTAAAATAGCAACGATTATGACAAGTGTCGAATAACAAGCCTTGGCTAACTCTGTGCCAACAAGCGCAGTTAGATTGAGGAAGGGGGTAGTGTTATTCGAAATGACTAAGCGTAAAATGCACTTAACTACATTCTCCTTATTTGCATTTGATTTAAGGAAACCACATCCCCTTCCCCCATACTACTTCCACTTCATGCCTTCTATAAACTTCATCAAAGTCACATTAGCCTATTGGCTTATAATGGAAAACACATGGGCTAACAATTTAAACTCATTCGTAAAAGACCTAAAATACCTTGTCTATGAATCATTGGGAAATGCATTAACATAAAAATTGACTTGCATTTTACTTAAGCAATATGTTTTTTGGTTTTATTGGGTGTAGCATGATATTTTTTGGGGTATCTTTTTAGCCCTTTCTATGTAAAGTGCAATTTATTTAACTTATTTTCCTTTCTAGTGTTTACTGAGATGGTTAATGATGTCCAAGCATGGGCACAATGTGGCCTTATCCTTTTATGTTTGATTTGTTGTAAGACAAGAGACAAAAAGATCTTGAGGTGTTTCCATTTGTTTTGGTAGATGTGGCCTTTTGAATATCATGCCTTTCTTTCGAACATGGTGGTTTGTTACTTTGCACTACACATATTTGCACATAGAATGAAAGCAAATATGCAATAAATCCAATGCATGGTAATATGGAAATGTCAACATAATGATTCAAATGTAGTGGTAATAATTACATGGATTAATATTATTGTGTCCAAATACCCATGGGTTGTCCACATGCAAATAATTGATGTTTGTACCATTTCAACAAAATAAAATTAAGCTTGTAAAAAAATATGATTATTATGCAACTAATATTAAGTTATAATTGAGCATGTCAAGCACAAGTTGTTTTCAATATACAAAAGAAAAAATTACGGATTGTGACCATATGCCCAACATATTCAATGTATATTATCATTCTAAATGGATATGCCTTGGACATACATGCATTATAATTCGTCAAGTACATTTGGGTGTGAAAGAACTTACATTGATCTTCCTATTGAGTGTAATCATGCCTTCGCAACCCTTTTAATCTCATCCCCTTGGTTGATTGATTCATAATTTGTCAAGATCTTGCAAATATGCAACATTTTGAATTGGTTAAATTTCTAATTAATTTGGGCAATTCACTATATCCAAATGTTCAACTATTGGTGTTCATCATGAAATCTAAAGAAATAAAATGCATATTAGTTTTGTGGACTGGTGAATTTAGTTAGATTGAATATCTACCATGTTATAGAGACTATTAATAAGTATGGACAATGTTAATTAAATTGCATACAAAAAATGAATGACAAGACACATTTTCTAATTTATGACCACCAAATAAAAGCACAATATTCAAGGTAAGGAAAAACCAAATATAGCTTGATGACAGTAGAGAATAACATGCACATGTAATTCCTTTTTGATCCATTCTTTTGATACATGCTTGCATTATGCTACACAAAAAATGTTAGTAGCAAGGAGCAAACTTTATGAACAAAAAACTTAAACATTATGACATGAAATGAATTATAATATCAACGAAATGTTTTATGATAATATATTTCACATGTTTTTATTTTAGATATGTATTTCTATAAAAAGATGGACTAAATATTATTAACTAAAAATATTCATAGTATTTTGGAACTTCAAGGGAAAAAGGAAAAAAGTAATATTGCATGAACTTTGGGTAGTTCACATGTTTTTTCTCTCATTAAAATTTGAACAACATGCCATTTTCACTTACAAAATTGTGCTTTGCTACTTAGCTTCCTGACAATGTCCATGTTTTATTAATTTACACCATTACACAAATCCACACAGCCTTTTTTGGTTATCATATCATCATGATCAATCAATTAATTTCATTTTTTATAAGTAGATTCAAACACAACTCATGATTTTCAATGATGTTATTGTAACACTAAATCCAAGTCCATTTGTACATTCTTTATGATAACTGAAAAATTTTCAACATGTTTACAAATACATCCACACATCTATCCTATAAGCATGTCATATTCATTTGACATATTTTATTTTTATCATAATGAAAGACTTACTTGATATACGGCACAATTGTGAATGTTGGTAAAAATAAAATCCAATTTCTTTATTTCTATCTTCAATTCTTGCCTCGTTGAAAAAAACCCAATGTTAATGTACTAGTATAAAACTTTAATCTATTAATGAAATAATTTGGTATTAGTCATCAATTCTACCTTTCTAGTATTGATTTATTTTGCATGATAATAAATTACGTATTATGATTTTTATATGACTAGCCATATACTCAACATGATAATTGGTTTGAGTTTTGAAACACAAGAAGCTAAGGGTGAGCTTAAACAAAAAAAATAATCCTGACCCCTATAATCACATCACCTTAAAGGTTTTAAAACATCTTTTTTAGTTCATCAGGTTTTTTATTCATTGTATAGTTTATGTTAAACTTAAAAAACAACCTAATTGCCAAATGCCATCATGAAACAATTTGTATTTAAATTTACAAAAAAATTCAACTAAAGTAATAGTTCTTTCACATGTAGTATCATGGGTAACTTTTTTAAATGACAAGGTTGCGACTAGCAAATAAAAGTGTATTTGAATGTACATGTGGACAATTCACATGAATGTAACAAAATGGGTAGGTTTAGGTGCTCTTTTCGGCTACATTTATGTTTCAAATTTGCAAGCTTATGATTGATTGTTGAGTATGATGGATGAAGTTGTTGATAATGTTATTAAGAAAAAACCTATTTCAACAATTGTACATTATAAATTCACTAAATTTTGAAAGTAGATTATGGGTACAAAATGGGCCATAAATTGAAAACTATAATTCAATTTACAAAGTAGTAAAGGACAAATTATCTTACTTATATATATTGATGTAATGGCCCATATACACATTGTACTTTCATAGTGGTCCTACAACGTTCAATCCTTTGATTTCATGAAGAAGTGAACTCACAACATTAGATATGATTGTAAATAATGTCACCCACACCAATAGATGGTTACAATGTTGGGAGTAGAACAAATTTGACAACGTCCTCCAAATGCATGGTCCAAAAAGTTTAACATTATGTGGTTCATAATTTTTTGACATAAAAAATGAAAAAGTCTTATTTGATACAAATTTAATGAAACACATAGGAATATATTTAAACAAAATAATGAGATGTAATTAGATAAAACACACATAACATCATATTTAAATTGCAAATGGTTTGTCAATTTCACTCACCTTTTATTTCGAATGAATATATATGTGAGTAAAGGGCCAAAATTTCCAACCTTGCAAACCACACATTCCATTTACGCATGTTCAAATCACTTACATTTTCTTATATTATATTCCATAAGAAAATTCCTCCATCTACAACAAAGTTGTTGGTTGAACCATCTATTTGACTTACCTTGTGTCACGTAAAAGAATTGATGGTCCAACCATTTTTGACAACAAAGTCACATTGCATCAAATGAGAAGGTTCTACACACATTATCATTAGAATTTAGGGTCTAATGCCTTTTAACAATAGGACTTCAATGGATTTAAACATTGGAATAATGAGTGAATTGTCATTTTTATTTGTTTGTATGCATATTACCTTGGACTACCAAACAACATTCATTTATAAATTAGATAATTTTTTAATGTCATGCAAAATATTCCATGAACATAATAGTCTAATAGTAAAATATTACATTTTACCAAAAGTTTGCTCAAACGATGGTTAAAATTAGGGTTGACAAACATTGAAAAACCCTAATGTTACACATGTAATTAGTTGGGGACTTCTCCTAAGTCCAATTAAGTTCTTTTAAAAATGAAGCATTATAATTGCATACACATTTACCAAAAATAATAAACTTTCAACTTGTGAGGCCATGCAAAAGAATTAGTAATGTATTTGGCCCCATTATGTTTGAAAGACATGCATACCTTTTGGGCAAAACATATGGGATACCATAGTGTATTGGCCCCATTATATAAGCAAGACATGCATACATTTGGGCAAAACATATGGGATAAATATGAGATGCAATTGGACAACACATGGAGGGTCACAATAGACCAACATGGTGGGAATGTTCAAATAACTTGATGGACATCAATAGGAACATCAACTTTGTTTATATAAGTATGTATAAATGAAATTGTTTTTTGGTGAGAGCTTACAACAGTTAAGAATAGGAGTTGACATTTTGGGAAGGAGATTAAATGTTTTTGGCCAAGGTAGTTCATTGAATTGTGAACCAAGTGATGTTGGATTAAAAATCTGTTACAAAATAAATGATTTGGAATTCTTGAAATTGCTAATGGGAAGTACCCAAGAATTTGATGTGAGTTTCAAAATGTAAATCATGTCTAAAGCAAATTACCCTAGAGAAGTGAAGTTGACCAATGTAGGGTTTAACAAGCTTATCACAACTTCTATGTTTTGTAAGTTGAAGTCGAACTTTATTGTATAATTTTAATCCAATTTTTAATTTTGAAAAATATTTTTAAAAAATATATGTTTAAATATTTTATTGTTTTTAAATTTGAAAATCATAAATGTGCACTTGTTTCATCAAAAACTTTTTAAAAGAAGAATTAGAAAGCCTAGAAAGAAGGGCCCAAAAATTAGGGCATGATTACATCCTTGGACAAATAGTGAGTACCTTGGTCAATTTGCTATAAATTATTTTATTTCCAAACTACATTTTAGAAATAATTTAAAATTTTAATAGTTGAAAGTTTTGTTAAGTTTTTTCCAAAAAAGTTGCTCTATCAAGGGCTTATTGCAACAAAATATTCCCTTATAAGTAATACATTTTGTGCAGTAGTGCAAAATTTTGCTCCCAAATATTTGATTGCAACATTTAAAAAAAATCAATGTCCCTCATAAACCCTAATAAGTAAAAAGCCCTTGCAGAAATTTCCTAAAGCATGGAGAGGGCACACTACAATTTTACCATAGTACCTAGACCATTTTTGACACTACTATCATATATAAATATTTATATATTCAGAATGCTCAAATTTCCAGATATCCTAATTTTCAAAATACATAAATTTTATGAAGGAAAATGAAGAATTCTCAAGAATATTCTATTTGTTGAATGAAAATAAATTATTGAACAAAGGTGTGTAAAATTTGTCAAGGTATTATGGTCCTTTTATAGCAATTCCTCTACTAAGTGGAGTCGTTTTTTGGTTTTTGGGGGCAAGCACTTCCCTTTTGTACATGGTCTTGGGGTGCCCTATTATTACACTAATGACGAAAAAACGGATGGTAATTATTGGAAATGGTTTCAGTGGTGTAAAATTTTAATTGTTGTTTGAATGAATTAGGTGCATTTCAAGGTTTAAGGTGCATGTCATTAGATGATGGCCTGCTTACTTTTCATTTCATTTAATTCATTGATTTGTTTATTTATTCTACCCATATGCAAGAGACTACACTTCCATGCAGGATTTTTGCACATAAAATTTTGGCTCACTCTTAAACCAATTTGAAGATGCCAAATGGTCATATTATGTCATTTTATGATGGAGGTAAAGTTTTTACTTTGGCTGTAACCTTAAGGACCAAGGGCAATGCCATTCCATAATGAACAACTTGATTGTTTCTTTCACCACCTGGCAAGATTTTGCCCTAGAAAAAACATTACCTAAACAAGCCTACCTATGCATATTTATATGCATTTATATGCTATTTTAACATATTATATATTATATGAGATTTTAACTATATTTCACATATTATATAATACATCATTGGAACTTTAGGTATTACAATGAATTATATTTTCTTGATAATAAAACTGATTTTTAAAAGTAACTTTTTATGGAATTATATGTAACTATTGTAATTTTATATTTAATTTTTTATGTTTTAAATTTTATTTCTGATAAATAGATATAATTAATCCTAATCCAATTTATAATCTAAATTATCTAATATGATTTTATAGTTGGTTGGTAGTAAATCACATAGACTATTCATTATATTTCAATTATTAAATATCATATTATTTGCTATGTGAAAATAAATGATTAATTATCTGAATTCAAAAAATAATAATTTTACAAAACACTAAATTGATCGGTTCCCATAAGGTTATCAACAAGAATCAACCCTTATTAATACCAGCAGTTCTTACCTGTCCACAAAGTTGATACCAAGCGGTTCTTAAAATGGAATTTCCTTTTCATATTCATAACCTGGTCATATTAACTTCTTGCCCAGAAGCAAGGAGATTCAATTTAAAATAAATAAATAAATAATGATAAGATTTTTAAATAAATAGAAAAAAACTGGACCGACGGTTGTTGAAAAAAATATCAAGAACCGGCCAACACTGATTTCAATGTCGACTAGAAAACTCTTATTATTATTGTGGGGCGCTCTTTTGTTAACCGCTTTCGGCAGGTGGGGTTAGCTTCCTCTGAATGTAAAAACCAGTCTTGTGTGGCTATTTGATTTTTTCCATAAAGAAAAAAGCAACAGGTGGTTCCAATTCATTAAAATTCTCCAAAATTAAAAGAGCCTTCGGGTTCTGATCTTTTGAGGAAAAAAAATCAGAATGGGAAAATCCCTAGTTCCAGATGTATGAGAAACATCAAAGTATCAGCAGTTTTCATGAATTAACTCACAGTTACATATGCAGTTTTATTTTTAAGAAAAAAAAAAAATCCAAGAATTTGCTACCAAAGTTTTGTACAAATAAACCTCCCTTCCCGTCCCCACAAATCTTGCAGGTGTGGGTGCGGTTTCTTTGCAGAACATCCATGTAGGGTATGAAATGATGGCATGTTGCTTGAATGGTAAATTGGCTTAAATATGTCCTGCACTAGCAAGACATGATGCATGACATATTCCTACAACTTGATTTGTATTGTGTAGCCGTGAATATAAAGGGTTGATCACAAATTTTTTACTTCGCATTCCGTTTGACACTCAAAATTTGGCTACATCTTCTCAGGGATGATTTTCATATTTTTGATATCTTTCTAAGGTCCATTGATTGTCTTTTTGGCTGTATGTTCTAAAAATTCCTCCAAAACATTGATGCTGAATGTTAACCATTTGTTGTGTAGCTATATAATTTACCCAAATCTACCCACCAGTTATTAGTTTGGTATATTATTTCTTTGACCATGTTTTCTCCAAGTCAATATACCTTAACAGAATGCATGCCCAAGGACATATATTTTTGAAAAAGAAAATTACCCATTTCATAACTTCAGATATAATTTTTAAATACCCATAGTCGAAACCAGTTATGTTTTTCAAACCTGTATAAATCTCATTAGAGTGAGAATACCACCTAAAG
>Ga0116227_10015636_pt1 | contig 11190 bp, 8 predicted proteins | sample S1TSphgellanicum_FD_89693 | JGI IMG/M metagenome (GOLD analysis project Ga0116227, IMG submission 89693) | Host-associated microbial communities from peat moss isolated from Minnesota, USA - S1T2_Fb - Sphagnum magellanicum MG | ecosystem: Host-associated > Plants > Peat moss > Unclassified... | reverse complement strand
GAGCCGGCCGTAGGGATCATTATTCCGGTCCGCGCATTCAGTAAGCTGGTTATGAACGCGGAGGCGATGATGGTTCGGTTCGGTTATAAGTTGATGTCCGAGGAGCACGGTGCACGCGATCTGGTCGCCAATGCGGTCAAGGCTGAGGCAGCGAGCTTCGATTTCGTTTCGATCTCCGACCATTTCCATCCCTGGCTCGAGGCACAGGGACATTCGCCGTTTGCCTGGAGTGTGCTTGGCGCAATCGCCCATGCGACCGAACGGGTCTCGATCACCACGGGCCTGACCTGCCCGATCATCCGCTATCATCCCGCGATCGTCGCGCAGGCAGCGGCCACGATCGGCCTGCTGAGCAACAACCGCTTCACGCTCGCGATCGGTGCAGGCGAGCGGCTGAACGAGCATATCACCGGCGCGCGCTGGCCGTCCGTCCCCGAACGCCATGAAATGCTGGCCGAGGCGGTGGATATCTTCAAACTACTGTGGAGCGGCGGCGTACATACCCACAAAGGCGTGCATTTCGAGATCAACCATGCCCGGCTCTACGACATTCCCGAACAGCCGATCCCGATCGTCGTCGGGGTCAGCGGCGAGAAAGGCCTGAAGCTGGCGGCGGAAAAGGCCGACGGCATCATGGCGACCGAACCGAAGAAGTCGCTGACCGAGGGATACAAGCTACGCTCGCCCAAGCCCGGCCCGTGCTATTCCGAAGTCGCTCTCGCCTTCGCCCCATCCGAGAAGGAAGGGCTGGCCTTGGCCAAGAAGCGTTTCAGTTTCAGTGCACTCGCCTGGCCGGTGAATAGCGAACTGCCCACTGTCGATGGGTTCGAAGCGGCGACTAAATTCATCAAGCCCGAAGACCTCGCCGACCTCATCCCCGCTGGCCCCGATCCCGAAAAGCATATCGCGGCGATCCGGAAACATATCGACGCCGGCTTCGACCATATCTGCCTGGTCGGCATCGGCCCGGATCAGGCAGGGTTCACGAAGTTCTTCAAGGACGAGTTACTGCCGCGGCTGAAGTAATCGTACGTCGGTCGGATTAGCGAAGCGTAATCCGACAAGCCGCGCAACATCTGAGGGCCACTTGTCGCCCCGTGCCCAATCCGCCATGACGGCAGGATGTTTGATCCCCTTCCCATTGATGAGGCGCTACCGGGCCTGCTGACCGCGCTTGCGGCCGGCACTATGGCGGTGCTTATCGCGCCGCCCGGCGCGGGGAAGACGACACGGGTACCGTTGGCGCTGTTGGATGCGCCGTGGCGCAAAGATGGGAAGATCATCCTGCTTGAGCCCCGACGGCTCGCGGCCCGCGCGGCGGCGCGGCGGATGGCCGGGTCGCTGGGCGATGAGGTCGGCGGAACCGTCGGCTACCGCGTACGCCTCGACGCCAAAGTGTCTAAGCGCACCCGGATCGAGGTGGTGACCGAGGGCGTGTTCACCCGGATGATCCTGGCCGATCCCGAACTCACCGGCATTGCCGCTGTGCTGTTCGACGAGTTCCATGAACGCAGCCTGGATGGCGATCTCGGTCTCGCCCTGGCGCTGGACGCCTGCGCGTTGCGCGACGATCTGCGGCTGGTGGTCATGTCCGCGACCATCGATGGCGCGCGGGTCGGGCGGCTGATGCAGGGCGCGCCGGTGATCGAAAGCCAGGGCAGGGCCTTCCCGGTCGAAACCCGATACCTGCCGCGCGATCCGGCGGCCCGGTTGGAGGATCAGCTCGCAAGCGCGGTGCTTGAGGCATTGCGCGCCGACAGCGGTTCGGCGCTGGTTTTCCTGCCCGGCCAGGCCGAAATATCGCGCACCGCGGAGCGGCTAAACGGACGTTTGCCGTCTAATACCGATCTCGCGCCGCTCTATGGCCAGCTGTCGCCCGCCGAGCAGGATCGGGCGGTTCAGCCTGCCCCGGCGGGGCGGCGTAAAATCGTGTTGGCAACCTCAATCGCCGAAACCTCGCTGACGATCGAGGGGGTGCGGATCGTCGTCGATTCCGGCTATCGCCGCGTTCCAGCCTATGAGCCGGCGACGGGGCTGACACGGCTGGAGACGGTCCGCGTGTCCCGAGCCGGCGCCGATCAGCGGCGGGGCCGGGCGGGACGCACCGAACCGGGCGTCTGCTACCGCCTGTGGAATGAAGGCCAGACCTCGTCGCTGGAGGCGTTCGACCGGCCCGAGATGCTGGAATCCGATCTCGCCGGCCTGGTCCTCGACCTTGCCGGCTGGGGCGTCACCGACCCGGCGCAACTGTCCTTCCTCGACCCGCCGCCGAAACCGGCCTGGGCCGAGGCGGCGGTGCTGCTGAAAGAACTAGAGGCCCTGACCGATGACGGCAGGATCACTGCGGAAGGGGCGGCGCTGGCCCGTCTGCCGCTCCATCCGCGTCTCGCCCATATGGTCCATCGGGCCGGCCAGGAAGGGGATGCGATGACCGCCGCCCTGCTGGCGGTGCTGGTAACCGAGCGTGGGCTCGGCGGTATGGGGGTCGACCTCGCCCACCGCCTGTCGGGTTTCCGCGCTGACCGGTCGAAGCGGGCGGAAGAGGCGCGGGGTCTTGCCGGCCGTTGGGCCAATGCGGCGGGGGCGAGGGATCGCTCCGGCTCCGGCGAGATCGGGCGGCATCTGGCTCGAGCCTATCCCGACCGCGTGGCGCAGCAGGCGGGCGGCCGTGGCCGCTATCGCCTTGCCAATGGCCGCGCCGCCAGCCTGGAAGACAGCGATGCGCTGGCAGCCGCGCCGTTCCTGGTCGTGACCGACGTAACCGGCAGCGCCGCCAATGGCCGGATCCGGGCGGCGGCCGCGATCGATCTGGCGACGATCGAAGAATTGTTCGGCAGCCGGCTCGCCACCGAAACCACCCTCGCCTTCGACGCAACGTCACGCAGTGTCCGTGCCCGGCGGATACGGCGGCTGGATGCGCTGAAGCTGGACGACGATCCGGTCGCCATCGACGACCCGGTCCAGGCGGCGGTCATGCTTGCCGCCAATATCGCGATCGGCGATCTGCCCTGGTCGAAGGATCAGAAGGCTCTGCGCGCCCGCGCCACCTTCCTGGCGGCCAGGCTCGGCGATCCATGGCCTGACCTGTCCGATGCCGCACTGTCGCTGAGCCGGGACTGGCTGGCGCCCTATATCGCTGGCCGCACCGCGCTGTCGGCGATCACCGCTGAGGACCTGTCTGCGGCGCTCGATGCCCTGCTGCCGTGGAGCGAGCGCGCCGAGATCGACCGGCTGCTGCCGTCCCATTTCGATGCGCCCTCAGGCTCCCATGCGCCGATCGACTATGAGGCCGAGAACGGCCCGGCTTTGGAAATCCGCGTGCAGGAACTGTTCGGCCTCAACCGCCATCCCAGCGTTGGCGGCGGCAAGATTCCGCTGCTGCTCGTGCTGCTGTCGCCAGCCCACCGGCCTATCCAGATCACCCGCGATCTGCCCGCCTTTTGGCGCGGCTCATGGAAGGAGGTCGCGAAGGATTTGAAGGGCCGCTATCCCCGCCATTTCTGGCCGGAAGACCCCGCGAATGCTCAGGCCACCGCCAGGGCGAAGCCGCGCGGGACCTGAGGCCCGGTTATTCCGGCTTGGAATAACCGTTAGTCGCCGTATGCGGCTACCTGCGATCCCGATCCTGGGCCAAATCATAGCCCAACGACGCCGCGTTTAATCGTCGGCTCGGATATGGCCAGCGCCGCCGGCCTTCGAATTTGCTCATGCAAAACAGGTATCCATCATGTCAAAACCATTGGAAAATAAACTCGCGCTCGTCACCGGCTCATCGCGCGGTATCGGGGCGGCCGTCGCCGCCCGCCTTGCCGCTGACGGTGCATCCGTGATCGTCAATTATGCCTCAAGCCCCGACCGTGCGGACAGCGTCGTTAACCAGATCAGGGCCGCTGGTGGTCAGGCCGAAGCCATCGGCGCCGATCTCAGCAGCCTGGAGGGTCCGGCGACGTTGAGCGCGGCGATCGACACAGCGTTCGGCGGCAAATTCGCCGGGCGGCTCGATATACTCGTGAACAACGCAGGCACGGTCGAATTCGGCCCGTTCCTCGAATCTTCGGACCAGTCTTACGACAAGCACTTCAATCTGAATGTGCGTTCGCTGATCGCGCTGACGAAGGATGCCGCCAAGCGGATGGTGAAGGCGGGGTCGGGCCGGATCATTAATGTCGGTTCGGCTTTCGGTGAGGCCGCGCCGCTGCCGGGCGTCGTCATGTATATCGCCACCAAATTCGCGGTTCACGGTTTCACCCGCGCGCTGTCGCGTGAACTCGGCGCGACCGGGGTTACGGTCAACGGCGTCCAGCCCGGCCCGATCGATACCGAGCTTAGCCCCGACGATAACGGCCCCATGGCCCAGGTGATGAAAAAGCAGACCAGCGTCGGCCGCTTTGGCACGGTGGACGAGATCGCGTCCGCGGTTGCGTTCCTGGCCAGTCCGGATGCCGCATTCATCAATGGCGAAAACCTGACTGTCGACGGCGGCTGGAACGCCTGATTTCAGCTGGCGCGCGGCGTAAGGCTTCACCGATCGCCGCGCGTCTCTTCAGGGGCATATCGATGGCGCGTCTAACCAACTCATGATACGCGAGCATCCAGGACCCGAGCCCTGGAGACTGAAGATGGACCGCTATGGCGCGATGGAGGCTTTTGTCCGCGTCGTCGATACCGGTTCGTTTTCGATGGCGGCCCGGCAACTGCATGTCGGGCAACCGGCAGTATCTAAGAAGATCGCGGAGTTGGAAGATCGGCTCGGCGTGCAGCTTCTCGTGCGGTCGACCCACGGGCTCACGCCGACAGAGGCGGGCCAGAACTATTACGAGCGGGCTAAACGGGCGCTCGAAGAGGCCGAGGAGGCGGAACTGTCGGCCCGTGGCGCCGGGTCGGGCCTGAGCGGCAGGCTGCGGATCTGCGGGGCCGTTTCATTCACCAGCCTGCATGTCATTCCGCACCTGCCGGGTTTCCTCGAACAGAACCCGTCGCTCGAAACCGAGATCATCATGGACGATCGCAATATCGACCTGGTGGAGGACGGTATCGATATCGCACTGCGTCTCGGAACCCTCGCGGATTCGTCGCTGACGGCGCGCAAGATCGGTCAGTGCCGGCGGCTCGTGCTGGGGACGCCCGGCTATTTCCGGCGCGCGGGCGAACCCGTAACGCCGGACGATCTGATCCGTCACGAGGCGGTCGTGCTGGATCAGCCGGGTATCGGCGGCGCATGGACCTTCGCGAAAGGCGGCGTCGAGACGCAGATCACCGTGCGCGGCCGCGTCAGGGTCACGGCCGGCGAGGGCATGCGCGCCGCCGTGATGGCCGGGTTGGGGCTGGCTGTCACGTCGGAGTGGCTGTTCGCGGGCGAACTGGCCGACGGCAGCGTGTGCCCGACCCTCCAGGATTGGGCACTGCCGCCGCTCAACCTATGGGCAGTGTTCCCGACGGGCCGGCGCGTCAGCGCCAAGGCGCGCGCTTTCGCGGCTTATATCGAAGAGGTTTTACGCACAGGCAGCGGCGGAGCGGATTAAGGCGCGCCCGCCTTCAGATCGCATGGGTCTGGCACCACGGCATCGAACGCGACCGCGCCCTTGGCGTATCCCGCCAGCAGGGCGATGGCCTTCCGATAGGCGGGGCTGTCCTTTTCTTTCCGGCAGGCCACGCGCTTCTCATCCAGGCTCTCCGGCAGCTTGTCGTGCTCGGCGATATAAAGCTGGACATCCGCCGTCATCCGGGTTTCGGCGGATGCGGCCCAAGATTTGAAGCCGGTCTTGGCATCGGCCGTGAAGGGGCAGTGCTGGACCTTTTCGGCAAGGGCTTTTCGGTAAAGCCGACCGGTGTCGGCATCGCCGCAGACATCGAAGCCGTAGAACGATCCCTGGAAGGCCGCCTGAAACGCGCCGGTGTCGGTCAGGCTTCCCGTCGGCAAGGCTGCCGCGCCGAACGACACCGAGGCGGCGAGAAACAGAGTGAGCGGGCGCATCCAGCGCATTCTTTCATCCATGACTGGCGGGCATCCGGCGGACGCCCCACATGAGGTCGCAAGGATGCTGGAGCCCGCAGGCAATGAACAGAGCGTTTTCGACCGACCTGACAGATCACGGCCCGTCGCTGGATGAATTCACCGCAATGGCCGAGGCGGCGCTCGCTGAAATTCCGCTGGAATTCAAACGCCATATCGACGGCGTGGCGCTGCGCATCGACGATTGGCCGGATGAGGGAACGTTGCGCCAGATGCGCATCCGCCACCCGCTGGGCCTGCTCGGCCTCTATCGCGGCCTGCCCATCGGCTTCAAGCAGGCCGGCGCGGTCGTGAAGCACGTGGATATGATCTTCCTCTATCGCCGCCCTATTCTGGCCCATTGGCATTCACGCGGCGGCAATCTGCGTGAGATGATCAAGCATGTTCTCGTCCATGAAATCGGCCATCATTTCGGCCTGTCCGACGCCGACATGGAGCGGATCGAGTCGGAACCGGAAGATTCTTTAGAACAATTCTAGTTTTCGCCCGTTAACCCCTCATTCAATCCATCAGGGGGAAGACCATGGCGTCCAAGACGGCATACGAGACGAAGCAGGGTAATGGTGGCGAAACCCATCAACAGATACCCGGCAAGGGTCCGCACGATGCGCCGGGCCATCTGACGACCAATCAGGGCATCCGGGTTTCCGACAATCAGAATAGTCTCAAATCCGGCGCACGCGGGCCGACCCTGCTCGAAGATTTCGTGCTGCGGGAAAAGATTTTCCATTTCGACCATGAGCGGATTCCGGAGCGTATCGTGCATGCCCGCGGTTCGGCGGCGCACGGCTATTTTGAGAATTACGAATCGCTGGCCGACATCACCAAGGCCGATCTGTTCCAGCGTCCAGGCCAGAAGACCCCGCTCTTCACGCGTTTCTCGACTGTCGCCGGCGGAGCCGGTTCGGTCGATACTCCGCGCGACGTGCGCGGCTTCGCGGTCAAATTCTATACCCAGGAAGGCAATTGGGACCTGGTCGGCAACAATATCCCGGTCTTTTTCATCCAGGACGCGATCAAGTTTCCCGACCTGATCCATTCGGTGAAGATGGAGGCCGACCGCGCCTATCCCCAGGCCGGCAGCGCCCATGACACGTTCTGGGACTGGGCGTCGCTGATGCCCGAGGCGACCCATATGCTGTTCTGGGCAATGTCGGATCGCGCCATTCCGCGTTCCCTCAGGATGATGGAAGGCTTCGGCATCCATACTTTCCAGCTGGTGAACGCCGCGGGCAAAGTCACGTTCGTCAAATTCCATTGGAAGCCGAAGCTGGGTATGCAATCCACATTGTGGGACGAGGCGCTGAAGCTGCAGGCCGCCGACAATGATTATCACCGCCGCGATCTGCACGAGGCCATCGCGATGGGCGCCTATCCCGAATGGGAGTTGGGCATCCAGGCCTTCGATCAGGCGTTCGCCGACGCCCAGCCGTACGACGTGCTCGACCCGACCAAGCTGATCCCCGAAGAAGTCATTCCGGTCCGTTTGATCGGCCGCATGGTGCTCGACCGTAACCCGGACAATTTCTTCGCGGAGACCGAGCAGGTGGCGTTCTGTCCGGCCAACATCGTGCCAGGCGTCGATTTCTCGAACGATCCGCTGCTGCAGGGCCGGCTCTTCAGCTATCTCGATACCCAGAAGAGCCGGCTCGGCACCGCCAACTTTCATCAGATCCCGATCAACGCGCCGAAATGCCCGTTCGCCAATTTCCAGCGTGACGGGCAGATGCAGATGCAAGTGCCAAAGGGCAGGGCGAATTACGAGCCCAACAGCCTGGCCGATGCAGGCGAGGAAGCAGGGCCGCGTGAATGCCCGGCCACCGGCTTCACGACGAGCACGGGGCCAACCGGTGGCGAAGAAGAGGGCGACAAGCTGCGTGTCCGCGCGGAGTTGTTCGCAGATCACTACAGCCAGGCGCGGCTGTTCCTGAACTCGCTGACCGAAAATGAGAAGGCGCACGTCGCCTCATCGTTCACCTTCGAACTGTCGAAGGTCGCGCTGGAGCATGTGCCGCCGCGCGTGATCGGCAATTTGCGCAATGTCGATGAGGATTTCGCCAAGCGGGTGGCCAACGGTCTCGGCATTCCGCTGCCGCCGAAGAACAAGGCGGCGCGCGAGCCGATCGACATGAAACCCAGCCCGGCGCTCAGCATCCAGAAAAATATGAAGGCGACGCTGGAAGGCCGCGCGGTTGGCATCCTCTATACTGACGGGTCGGACGGCAAGGCGATCAAATCGCTGGTCAACGCCATTACCAAGGCGGGTGGTACGCCGAAGCTGATCGCGCCCAAGATCGGCGGCGCCAAACTCGCCGACGGCTCGATGCTGAAGGCAGATGGGCAGTTGGCCGGCACGCCGTCACAGACGGTCGACGCCATCGCCGTCGTACTGTCCGCCGATGGTTGCAAGGCGATGCTGAAGGAAGGCGCGGCGGTTCAGTTCGTGATGGACGCGTTCGGCCATCTGAAGGCCATCGGCCATACGCCGGAGGCCAAGCTGCTGCTCGACAAGGCCGGCGTGGAGCCGGATGCCGGCGTCACCGCGCTTGGCGACGCATTCCTAACCGCCGCGGCGAAGCGGTTCTATGACCGCGAACCCAAGGTGAGAATGCTAGCCTGAACCCGCAGAGGACCCCGGTTGCCGCATGAAGCAGCCGGGGGCCGACGGCTATATCAACTGCGGATAGTCCAGGTCCGCCGCCTGCCGCGCCAGCTTCAGCACCTGGGAAAAACTGGCGTCCGGTTCGAAATCGAAACCGTCGAGCAGCAGGCGTTCGCGCACCGGCGCCAGGGCGGGATCTTCGGCGATATCGACCAGTGCCGCGCGCAGGATACGAACCGTGGCGTCATCCGTCGCCGGCGCTGTGACAAGCGGTAGGCTTGGGCTGCGTGCCGTCCAGCAGAGAACGCGCAGTGCCGCCGTTCGATCGGCCGCGAAACGCTGGAGATGGGCGAAGCTCACGCAATCGATGGCTGCCAGATCGGCGAGACCCTCGGCGACCATTTCGACGCTGCGGCGGTGCGAGCCGCTGAACTGCACCGAGCCGAAGAATTTCGTCCCACCCGCCAGCGGCGCGACCGCCGCGCGCAGCAGGTTCATCCCGCTGTTCGAATTGGGTTCGTTGACCGCGCAGCGCCGGCCCCGCATGTCGGCAAGTGTTTCCGCCGGGTCGTCGCGCCGCACGATCAAGGCGCTGCCATACAGCCCGCCGGCGCAGCCTTCGGCGGCATAGCGCGGCGTCGCCACCAGCCGCACGGCGCCGGCGCAATCCGTCGCGAGCGGATATTCGCAGGCCTGGGCGAGCAGCAGGTCCGGATGCCGCCATAGATCGAAATGACCCAGGCCCCGCGTCAGCGTGGCCGGCACATCTTCAATGCCGGCCACCGCCAGACGCCCGGCCAGGCTTGCCCACAGCGCATCCGTGTCGTCCCGCAGTTCGGGAAAATCGTACATCGGCAGCCCGGCGACGCGTCGCCTGTCCGCGGTGCGTCTCACAACGTCGATCAAGGGACCGTCGCGCTCGCCGCGGGATATTCCGCGGCGATGATCGGCCGCAGAAAATGTCGCGACAGCAAGCTGCGATATCCCGGTTCGACAGTCATCCCAACCCCGATCGCCCCATGCCGCATCGCCCGCCATGCCGATGGCAGCTCGTACCATGGCATGCTGGGCTTCGCATGGTGCGCGATATGCAGGTTGTTGTTCAAGAACAGCAGGCGGAACAGCCAGTTTGTCTCGACCGACACGGTGCGGAACTTGGCATCGGCATGGGCGCGATGCTCCGCGAAGGATCGCAACTGGCCCAGCGCGATGGCCGGATAGATCATTGCCGCCACATAGAGGGACAGTGGGATGTGGCAGACGCCGACGACCCATGCCACTACCACGGCAACGGACGCGGCATGCCGGATCCAAACCCGGAGTCTGGCCGGTTCCCCTGCCGTCAGTCTGCGCAGCTCCGCCACCCAGAAACGGGTGACGGATAGTGCCGGACCGAGGATCAGCCGGCCGGCAAAGGTCCGGTTCAGCCAGAAAATCATGCGCACCGCCGGGGCCGCGCCCGACAGCGCGCCGGCCGGCAGATAGTGGGATTCGGGATCGTCCGCCGGCTGTGTCAGGCGGCGGCCCTTGCATCTGTGATGCCGCCAGTGCGTTTCGCGATAGACCTCGTAGGGCAGCCAAAGCGAGAGCGGCGGCCATCCGAACAGCGTGTTGATCCTGCGCGAATTGGTCGGGTGGCCATGGATCGTTTCATGCTGGAACGAGGAATGCCAGGCCAGCAGCAGGGCGGTCACCGGCGCCGCGACCATCAAAGGCAGATCGTCGAACGACCAGGTCACGACGAGAAATCCGCAATAGATTGCAGCGGCGACGATTATCGTCGGTATCTCGACGGACGTATGTTCGTGCTGCGAATTCTTAACCCTGCTGATCACGCGGCGATCCTTTGGCGTAGTGGTTAGTAGATGAATTTCTGTTAAAACAGATATTCATCTATCTGTCCACCACGCATCCGGGCCCGCCGCATGCAACATCGCGGGCCGTTGCCAAAGGCGGTTCCGACTCATAGGTTCAGCTCAAAAGGGGGGGGCAGGCCGTGAAAATACTCATAACCGGCGGCGCCGGGATGATCGGGCGCAAGCTTGCGCAGCGGCTGGCCGCTCAGGGCGAAATCGGCGGTAAGGCAATATCGGCGCTGACCTTGACCGACATGGCCGCCCCGGCGAAACCGGATGGGTTCGGCGGCCGGCTTGAATTGGATATAGGCGATATCGCCGAGCCCGGCGCGGCGGCGCGGCTCGTCGCCACCCGGCCGGACGTGATTTTCCATACAGCCGGCATCGTCTCGGGCGAGGCAGAGAGCGATTTCGATAAAGGGTACCGGGTCAATCTCGACGGGTCCCGTCTGTTGCTGGAGGCGATCCGCCAGCTGCCATCCTATCGGCCGCGCTTCGTCTTCACCTCGTCGATCGCGGCCTTCGGCTTGCCCTATCCGCAAGCCATCGACGACGAGTTCATCACCGCGCCTTTGACCAGCTACGGCACCCAGAAGGCGATGGTCGAATTGCTGCTGGCCGATTATACGCGGCGCGGCTTCATCGATGGCGTCGGTATCAGGCTGCCGACCATCTGCATCCGCCCCGGCCTGCCGAACAAGGCGGCCTCCGGCTTCTTC
>Ga0116227_10015635_pt1 | contig 11190 bp, 14 predicted proteins | sample S1TSphgellanicum_FD_89693 | JGI IMG/M metagenome (GOLD analysis project Ga0116227, IMG submission 89693) | Host-associated microbial communities from peat moss isolated from Minnesota, USA - S1T2_Fb - Sphagnum magellanicum MG | ecosystem: Host-associated > Plants > Peat moss > Unclassified... | reverse complement strand
TAATCTTGCACAGCTACAGTACCCAAAATCAGCAACAACCATACCAAAAACTTTCCGAAAAGTGACTGCTGATAACTTCCCTCAGTGGGTGTTCGCCGAGCTCCGTCACACACAGTCCGGACCGGACCCAGCCCGGCACCCGTTCTTGACGTCGGCTATCCTGGGTCTCCATTCCACGCTAGAACTTCCTCCAATAGCTTTGCCCACAGACTGGGAACAGGAAATTCCGCCCTCCGATTAGCGCCGGGCCCGGTCGGCCTGAAACCCGAGCTCCGTGACGGACGTAGTGAATTTATATATAAGATTAGAGCATTTCAATTATCACAAATATGTGAAGTATAAATGAAATATATTAGAAGCAAAAATTTTCAAAAAAATTTATAATGTCTAATTTGTATTTCAATTGTTGCACTGTGATAAATTGCAACCAAAAATTTTCGTCCCTCAGGTGGGGATCAAAATTTGATCAAAACCTTTTTGTGTTTTTTACGTTTTTCAATTGTTGCCTTGCAACCAGGGTGTGGAACGATTACAACTGAACATTTTAGTCATTTCGGTGGTGACCAAACTTTGGTCAATAAATAAAAAATTTGGTTGCTACACTGCAACGAGGGTGTAGACCAGTTGCAATCAAAAAATTTGGTTGCTCAAGTGGCGACCAAAATTCAGTTGACATCTTTCTTTTCTTTTTTTTGTTACACTAACTAGGGTGTGGACTGGTTGTGACTGAAAATCTTGGTCGCTTGGGTGGCGATCAAAAAAATTTTGATTTTTTTAAAAAATTAGTTATTGCACTATAACTAATTATGACCAAATATTTTGGTCACTCTAATGACGATTGAAATTCAGTCAAAACCTCTTTTTTTTTCAATTGCTACACTACAACCATGGTGTGCACCAATGGCAACCAAAAATCTTGATTGCTTGGGTGGCAATCGAAACTTGGTCAAAAATGAACTTGATTGATTGTGACCAAAAATCTTAACTGTTTAGGTGGCAACTGAAATCCAGTAGACACTATTCCGCAATTTAATTTTTTTCAATCATTAAACTACGACTAGGGTGTGGACTAGGTGCAATCAACATTTTTCCATCATCAGTTTTTTTCATGTCATTGGCTTGTGACTGGGGTGTGGGTTAGTTGTGACCGAAAATCTTGGTGATTGAAATTTGGTTGACATTTTTTTTCCAACACAAATTTTTTTCACTTTTTTGTTCTTCGTCATTGGATTACGACCAAGGTGTGGATCGGTTATGAGCAAAAAATTTGGTGATTTGAATGATGATCAAAATTCAGTTGACAATTTTCCACCATTAAAAAAATGTCATTTTTTTTCATTGCTAGGATACGACCAAAGTGTGGAGCAATTGTGATGGAAAATTTTGGTCATTTGTTGGCATTGTGACCAAGGTGCGAGTAGTTACAATTGAAAATTTTGGTTGTTGAGATGGCAATTGAAAATCTGATCAATATTTTTCAACAGTTAAAATTATTTTAATGTTTTTTTCCTTTAAACTGGATTTAGGTTGTCGAGGTGTGGACCAGTCATGATTTTACAAAAAAAGTTTCATCCTACAATTCCTTTTGATGGAAAAGCCAAAAAAATGTTCTTTCAACATTGATGGCATTAAAAGCACTGTTAGTGCTTTTCAAATTATTAAAAGCATTGTGACATGTATCTATCTATTGCAAAAAAAGATTGAAATCGTTTGAATTTTCTTTTTTTTTTCTTTCTCATATCTCATTTGGTTTCTTTTTACCTTTTTTTCTCCTTATGGTGATTTTGTTTTTAATTGAAATTTCATTGTTTATCATTGTTTTAAATGTTTCAATCATGGTTTTGCATTTACTAGCTTGTTTTGCATTCATTAAACTTGACTGGGTAAGTTTAGTCTTTTCATTGTTTATTTTTCTTATATGTATATTTTGTTATGTTGTGTTCAAATTATCAAATTTTGCTCCAATTAATTTTGATGGCAAAACAAAATGAACAATCAATTGTGCTAGTTAAAAATATTGATCACACACACGTAATGTTACATTTTAAGTGTATATGGTAATTATTCCTTCTTTGGATTCCCAACAAAATTTGTTGCTTATTCCTACCTTCATGTAGATGTGATTGATTATGTGGGTACCCCTACAATCACTGTAAACATCAACATTGCTTTGATAAACACATTTTGAGTTGATCAAGAAAGGTAACTTTTTATGGTTGGAAAAAAATTCCATCAAAGGAAAATCTGACTAACCCAAAAAAAATTCAAATTGGACCATGGAGCTTTCTACAACCACTAAAGTGATAATCATCCCTCCTTTTGACCTTTTTATTAAACTATTTTTTCATCCCAAAGACATAATTAGTAGTTTTGGTTTACACATGTTGCAACCTTTTACAACAACCATTGCATTTGCTATCATTGGTGTGTGTGGTGATATTGATGGGAAATTTGAACTGTTAGTTGCTAATGGGACCTCCTCAAAAGGCATTCAAATTATGAATATATATATTACTTTGTCAAGTTTTATTACTTTATATATATGTATATATATATATAGCAAATAATCTTTCACATTTGTGATTGGTGTATTTGAATTTTGTTGGCATATTCTAAGCCGAGTTTCATAACTTGGCTAAATAATTTCACAAAGGAGCCCGCACATTTTGCATCATGAAAAACATTATAGGTAGTATCAAAGGTGACATGAGGTTGTAGACTATTGTTTCATCAATCATTGTTCCAGTCTTGTCTCTTTCAATCCAAAAGAAATTGTAAAAAGTTTTCAATTTACTTGTTAAGCATGATAGGCCTACCATTTCATGCAAGGTTAGCATTTTTTCATTCAATTCAACTTGTGTTTCATGTCAAATTTTATTTTCCATGTTTGATGTATCCACTTTAAAACCTTTTTAAAGGGTTTTGAAAATTTTGATGTATTAATATTTTTTCAAAATGAACCTAATTTACAATTTTTGCTTATGTCTTATAATTAGGTCGAAGGTTGTATGATTGTCATGAATGCTTTTTTTTACCCCACAAACAAGTTTGTTCAAAATGCAAGCTTGGTGATATTTACCAACAACCCATAGATGGTTTATATTTTTACAATTGAGGTTGATGATGCTCAACCATGTTATGCCCATGTGAAAGGCCTTTGGCTTCTTCCATTCTTCAAATTGAAAGAAGAGAACTTCATTGCAAAGTACTTCAATGAACAAGTTGTTATGATTGAGCTCTTTGGTAATTTGAAAAGTATCAAAGGTTTTCACTTGAATTTAGTTAGGGAACTTATCAACTACAATGAAAGTCTCAAAGCTCAAGATGCCATTATCCTAGCCTCTAATTCAACTTGAAGGTTTAGATTTTCAAGGTTTTGTAATCTTACTTGAAAGTTTAGATTTTCAAAATTTTGTAATTCTATTTGAAGGTTTAAATTTTCAAAGTTTTGTAACTTTACTTGAACTGTTTCATATTTTCAATAGCATGAAATTATTTTCAATCTTGTATCTACTTTGTGATGTTTATATTTAGTTAGTTTTCCATGTCGATATTGTAACATGACCAAATTATATATATATAATGTTACATTGGTTTCCAGAAATATCAACATCTACATTTACATTTTCCATAAACATACCTCCATATCTTCATGTATTACATATCCACAATCTGCATTATTAGCATTGTGAAACAAAATTGTTTTTCATTTTGTTGATTCTATACAAGTCTAGCAACCAAAAAATTTCATTGTGGATAATGTCTACTGAATTTTCAATGACAATTGCTCCACACCCCAATTGTAATCCACTAACCAAAGAAAAAAATTGAAATTAAAATTCATCGTGGAAAGTGTCAACCAAATTTTTGGTCACACCCTAGTCGTAGTCTAATGATTAAAATAAAACTAAAAAAAGGTTCATCATGGAAAAATGTTGACTAAGTTTTTGGTCACAACTGATCCACACCATGGTCATAGTTTAGCAAAAAGTGACTAAAAAAAAAATCATTGTGGAAAAGTGTCAATTGAATTTTCAATGCAAGTGGTCCATGCCCCGGTCGTAGTCTAGTGACCAAGAAAAAAACTAAAAGCAATTCATCGTGGAAAATGTTGATCCAATTTTCAATCACAATCAATCCACATCCTAATCATAGTCCAATGACCAATGATTAAAAAATAATCATCATGGAAAGTGTCAATCGAATTTTCAATTGCAACAAGCTTATAAACTTTTGTTTTGCTAAGTTTTTCTTTGGCTAAATCTTTATACACTTAAAAAAATTTTGGCCCATATTCATTTTGGTAACTTTCAACTTTGGTAAGTTTTTGTTTTAATAATTTATTTTTTAGATTAATCTATTTCAACTAAGTTCTTGTATGTTTTCTTTTTTTGTGGGTTATCCAACAAACCCCACTTTTCTATCATTTGTCAACATGACTTGACAATGTGTTTAATGTGCAACATTTTCAATGGGTTCACAATTATCCTTTTGTAGTCAATGATCGTTTGTTTGATTCTATGTTATTTTTATTTCATTATTTATAAACCTCACCCCAACTTCATTCTTGTATGGCCCACTTTGCACAATCTCTTCAACAACCTACTCCTATATTCCATGAAATCATTAATATCCATTTTGATGCTTCTTTGTTATACAAAGATCATAGCATCCATTCCTTGCAAACCTATGTGGACAAGATGGCCATAAGTGCAATAGTGAGGGTTTGTGGGGTGACAATTGTGCAATATTTTGTTTGGCAAATTACTTACAAAAACCTATTTCTATGTGGTAAAAAATAAATTGTGTGATATATTTATGTGTTGGTGACGATTTTTAAACAAATAATCCATTCCAACTACTCTATCTTGATGAAGTACTTAATCCTACAAAAGGTTACATGGGAAAAAATGGTCTCTACCTTTGCATGACATTAATTATGTTATGCACTCACAAAAACATAAAACTCAAATATCACGTGAACATGTTCACAAACCTAAACATTTCCATTGGCAACCCATCCATAACAATGCATAGAGCATTTGATAACTAGATGTCCATTATCCACTTAAAAAGATACAACAAATAATTTTTTGGTCAACAATTCCATATTGGAGTTACATTTCACCCAAGTTTATCATCATTTACGTCACATTATACAAAAAATAATATTTGTTGCAAAAACTACCAACTCTTCTTTGGACAACATCTAGCCTATGACAAATATAAATGTTAATACTAATGAAATTAATAATTCTCAATTACGAGCCAACCAACAACTTCCTTCTCATCAATTGAACACAAATTTAACTAATTGTAACATTCCACAAAACTACATTGACACAACACAAGAAGACACATTTTTGGAATCAATGGAAAATTCATTGAGTTAAATATTTTGAACTTCCTTATACACCAATTCATCCATTATGCTTAAGAAAACAAGTAGTAAAAATATATAAAACAACCATTGAAAATATTGTCTTGATATTCCAATTGGTTATGAAATAGTTGTTATTCATTTTTTTTTTAAAAAAAAACTCCAAAGTTTTTAGTCCCAACAAACATTAAACCCCATAAACTTTGTAAAAAAACTTAATGAAATAAAAGAACAATTGGTATCACCATGTTTTGGTATTTGCTCAAATTTGGCAATTTTAAGGTTATGGCCAATATAGTATTAAAGAAAGCATTATAAATGTTTCAACAAATGTAAATTTCACCCAATCAATTTTACCTCATCTTCCACATGATGAAGTAACTAATGGTTTACATTAAAAAGACAGATGGAATACAAATCACCATATTTGAGTCTTGATAGGTAATGTATGTCCAAACCTTATTATGATAGCTTTGTATGATCTCTTTAACACACATTATATAAAGACTCTAATATATCAATCCATCCACAATGGCTTGATATGTTCACATTATCTCATCAAACCCATTCTATTAACATTTCTTGTGAAACAAATGATGTGCCATGTGACAACAACAATGAAGATGGATTTGAAGAGGAACAAAAAGTTATATCAACAAATACTATGGTGCAAAACAAATTGGCTTTTGAACAAATTTATGATTACTTTGAAAATGTTATAATTGTGGCACCACGCAAAGATTTTAAACCGTTGGGTCTTTTTACAGACATTCATTGTGAAGAATTAAATTTTTTAACATTGTTTTTTGGTCAACCTTGTAGCAACCAAAGAAATAAAATGTTATATCAAACATTGTTCAATCGAAACTCTTGGATAAAAACCATGATTTTGCTAAACACATACCAAACTTGTTTTTCTAGCTATAAATGTATTGATCCATTGTATTATCATCTTGGATTCAAATACGTAAAGAAAAACTTCTTGGATGTCAACTTCAAGTGCATGAAGTCATTAACAAACCAAACCTAGATATTATATTACACTCAAATTTAAGATACATAAATCTTTCATGAATACATACTTCACCTATTTATTTAAGTCAATTAAGAAAAGATGTATTTGCAATGATATGTCAATTAGGCCCCCCAACATTTTTTGTTACAGTCATTAATGTTGAGAGTAAGTGGCCTTCTTTGTTACAATGCTTGAATAACTTTAATAGTAAAAACCTTGGATTCGACATGTCATTTGATAAATTGGAAACAAAACACATTGCAAATCTTATACGATCTAATCCTATTACATGTGCTCATTAATATGACCATTGCATTAAAATGTTTTTAAAAATTGTGCATGAAATATGATACAATTTTTGGACCTTTATTGGATTTTTTTTTAATTACAAAATTTCAAAATCGTGGAAGTGAACATGATCATAGAATTCTATGGATTGCAAATGCCCCAACATATGGTTCAGAATTTAATAAAATAATTGCATTTTTTGTGTATAAATATATTACATGTGATAGTGATAAATTAACACCAAACCTTTGTGAGGCTTCATGACATCATCACAAAAAAACTTGTAGAAAGAAAAATCAAGCTATTTATTGTTTCAATTTTCCATCCCCCCTTATGGAAGAAACACAAATTCTTGAACCAATACCACTTGGAAATTTATCCCCTTTGAAAAAAATCTATATAAATGAAATCAACAACAAATTTTTTGATGAGCTTAATAAAATGGACCTACACACAACACCAACTATGCCATTCATTACATTAATAGAATCAATCTCCATACATAAGGATACAAACATAAATGCATTAAAAGTGAAATTAAAAAAACCAACAATCTTTTTACAAAGATCTTGTAAAGACATACGAACAAACTCATTTGGTATTCATGCTAGAAATCTTTGGCAAGTAAATACGAATGTTCAATTCATACTTGACCCTTATGCAACAACTAGTTATTATACATCTTACTCAATAAAAATTGATAAAACCATCACAAGGGAATTAAAAACCATAACTATTAATTGTAATGAAAATAAAATTGAAGCAAATACTTGCATTAAAAAAATGGGGAACACATTTTTCAATGTTCAACAAATGTCAACACAACTGGCTACATACATAGTATTGTCTATTCCACTATACCATGCATCTATAACATTTAAATTTATCAACACATCTCCATTGCAAGAATGTGCATTTGTTTTAAAGGATGTCAAATCATTGAAAGCATTACCTTCCAACTTTACAAATATTATGTGTCCATCAATCATTGACAAGTACATAAAAAAGGCATAATTCTTTGTCTAATGTTTCTTTTATTGAATTTTTTGTAGACCATGATATGGTAAATGTCAACAAAAAGACGCACAAATATCATATAATCCATTGTGTCCATTACAATGAACATCGTGACCTAGTTTTTTTTTAATAAAAAAAAATAATTACTATTTATTCTCTTTTGATAATGAGGGTACTCTCAAGGCCCACCATTCCACATGGCATAGTGTATACAACTTGCATGAAAAAGAAATTAGTTTAGCACAAAAAAAATTGCATATTGTTTCCGTAATGATAATACACATATAATGAATTAAGGAAACATATAATCACAAGTTGAAAAATTAGCAACATCAAATGATACAAACATATGGATGACTAAATTTTATATTATGCAAATGTTCATTATCCACCCCCAAGAAATCACTAATTGTATTGGGGTTGAACCATACAAGATCAACACCAAGTATGTTATTACACCACATATAGGTATGTCCACCATTTTCAACTCAAATAATGTTGATGCACAAGATCAAATTTTGCCCATGAATTTCATTCACTATTTCAAAAAATGAATATTGAACATCTTATATTTGATGATGTTAAATTTAGAAAAAAACAAATCCAAATGAACCACTTCATTTGTTCATTGGTAGAAGTGAAATTTATTTCTTGCAAAATTATTTCACACTACTGTAACAACAAATTTGCACCACAATATGCACACATTCACAATTTCTACCCCGATTCAAAATACACATGACTCTGCAGTTCATTAAAACACCATATTCATGGTTATTTCATATAACCAAAATCTATAATTCAAAATACAATGTAAAAAAATCTAAAGACAAATTACAATTCATTACATTGAATTTTTGATAATGTAAATCTGCACAACAATATGGATGTGAAAATCACTACAAAAGTTTGTACTTCTTTGTTTTACTGGGAAAAAAACTCCATTACAATTACAACAAAATTCCATGTTTTGTGGAAATGAAATCAAAACAACAAAATAAAATATGTGGTCTATCAAAAACATAGTTTGTGGTTTTCTACTACAAAGTACCTAGAACTATTTTTACTTCTCCAAAATTGTGTGTTTAAGAATGAATTCATTTTCCCCAGATCTTCCCCCTTTGAGTAGTCTCAAGTCACATCATCATAATTCAAAACCAACAAGAGTTCAAAATTCAAACCAACAATGTTCAATGAGTAGTCCCTATCCTAAATGTTTTGTTCATCCAAACCATGTACTCATCCTACCCCATTAACATTCATTATTGGAGGTGTTGGTACAAGTAAAAATTTCACATTAATTCTTTTAATTCAAGATTTATTATGTTTTACAATAAACATCCTCAATTATATCCGTTTAAAAAGAAAACATTACTTGTGGCATACATTGGAAAAACAACATTTAACGTTGATGGAACCATGGTTCATTCAATATTTCTATTCCTCTTAATTGTAAAGATTTTCCATCTTTAAATTTAGAATGATTGGGATATTTTGATAAAGAAATATGATCAATTATAGTTGATGGTGTTGGATGAAATCTCTTTGATAGGCAAAAAAATATTAAAATATTCTAATATTTGATTAAGATCAATTGAACATGTGCACACAAATTTTTTTGGAACTCTTGATGTCATTATTATAGGTGACTATTATCTAGTTCAACTTGTTCATGATGCAAGAGTTTTCAAAATCAATATGAATAATATTGATATATATTTTAACACCAAATTTTTGGATGGAAAAGAACAAATGTTATGAATTGAGACAAGTCATGCGCCAAAGCAATGAACAATTCATCAACATATTAAAATGATTTTAACTACCACACAATCACAATTTGACATAGATTCAATAAATAGTCTATGTTTTCATACACCACTTGAAAATCCGAAACTTCCATATTTATTTTATACAAATGAGGCAAGGATTAAACACAATGAACCAACCTTCTTACGAAATGATGGAGATGTGTACATATTTCATGCAAAAGATAAACATCATGATACATGTTCTAAATCATTTCAATTGCAAAATTATTTAAATTCCACAACCAAATTACATTAAAAATTTCAAGCAAAGAAAAACATGTTGGTCGAACTTTGTGTTGGTAATTATTCTACACATGATGGTTTGGTAAATGGTGCAAATGGGATTTTCCAAGCTTCAAATAAATTGCTTAATTCACAAGAAGTCATTTGCATTTTGTTTAATAACATTAAAAGTGGTCAATTGACAAGAACAAAAAATGCACACTTTTATGAACACAAAATACATCCCACGTGGACACCTATAGAACACATTTTTAAAGATATCCAAATTGGTTCAAATTCAACTTATATTATAACAAGGATGCAATTTCCTATTCAACTAGTCGTAGCATGTACTATACATCAAGCACAAGGATTAACATATGATCACTTGACTTTTGATCCTAATGGAGTATATAACATGTTTTAACGTATATAACACTTTCCCATATTATGAACAAAGAATTTTTTTACTTTTTTCAACCTTTACAAATGAAAAATTTACAAATCAACCCAAGTGTTGCCATAGAAATGTATTGATTGCAAACAATTACATGATGGGATGTTATGATTCCTACACCACATACACTTCAACATTCACATGTTCTTATTTGTTATGTCAACATTAAATCCTTATCATTACATAAAAATGATGTTTTCCTTAATTACAATTTGAAAACATTTCATATATTATTTTTCAATGAAACACATTTCAATCCACAAACATCAAGTATTATTTCTTTCATTGATTCAAAAAGACAATCAAGCATAAGTGTATATGCACAAAATGGCACAATATAATATATGACAAATTCACAACATTATCATCACATGAAACATTTACCATTTTGGGAGCTAGATTTATTATGACAACATTCAATACAAATACAAGAAAAGCTACACATGTAATAGCTATATATAAACTTTCAACATTATTATTTTTAACATTCATAAATCAACTTTAAAAGCTTTTGGACCTAATGCCAACATATTGTTTAACTATAATAACAATAGGTGATTTCAACATTGACATGTTTGATCAACTCAACACAACCAAATGAACTTAAAATTTGTATGAACTAGTACTCAATGGAACTTCAATTTTTAAAAATCATAACAATTTATGGTACCCATATTGAAAATATATATGAACAAACACACCCATCCAACAATGTATCTCAAGAGTTGTTGAAGCATATTGGACTGACCACAAGCCAATATATTTTGCATTCAAATTGTCAAATTATTTTTCACAATAAGCTAAATAATATCGATACACTCTAGGGCAGAGACATTGTGTGATTAGCTGCTTGTTATTTTCCTCCTTGAGAAAGCTAGGAGGAAGAATTTGTTTGGGGGGTGTTGGGGGGGGGGGGGGGAGGACAGGACGGTTTGGAATTTGAAACCGCCGGGGGGGGGGCGGAAAAAATGAGGCTCAAAATTTGGAGGGGACCACCACC
>Ga0116227_10015633_pt1 | contig 11190 bp, 10 predicted proteins | sample S1TSphgellanicum_FD_89693 | JGI IMG/M metagenome (GOLD analysis project Ga0116227, IMG submission 89693) | Host-associated microbial communities from peat moss isolated from Minnesota, USA - S1T2_Fb - Sphagnum magellanicum MG | ecosystem: Host-associated > Plants > Peat moss > Unclassified... | reverse complement strand
CGCGCGCTGTGGCTTCCCAGGTGCGGCCCGGCGAGTAGTGCAATTCCATACGACCGGCGACGGATTCAGCCCAGGTCTGGCCGCTTTTACGGCTCAGCACCACTTCTTCGGCGCGTTCCCGATCGAGCCGCGCTTGCGGATCGTCGAGCCGTTCGCGCAAGGTGCGCCAGAGTTCCGCAGCTTCGCCGCCGTCATCGTTCAGCGCATAAAGCGCAGCGCCGCCGGTGCGTTGATCCTGTACCAGACCCGCCCGCTTCAGGCGCGATAAATGGGTGGACACGCGGCTTTGCGCAAGGCCGGTGATTTCAGTCAGCTCGGCGATGGAGAGCGCGTGGATTTCGAGCAGCAGCAAGAGCCGCAGACGGCTCGGGTCTGCCAACAGACGCGACAATTCAGAGCTTTGTTCGATGCTGAGTTTCATGCGGCTTCAAGGCATGAATGAAGTGCTGCTCGCGGATTGTCGATGCGGATCATCGTGACCGGCTGCCGCAAAAATATTCGCGGAGCCGGTGGATTTCAGTAGATTTCAAACGCGGTAAAGCGATCAACTGGTTGATCCAGTCCATTGATCCAGCGGGATCAACTGCGGGATCAAGTGGGCGATCGGCTGCCGCGATCAGCCTTGAGATTTGATCGCGTCCGTCACTGCGCTAACAGCGCCGGAAACCGCCGATGAAACATTCTGCGAGATTGTTGACGCAGCCTGGCTGACGCTTTCGACCGCTGAACTCGCGGCTTCCTTCGCCTTGCTGGTGGCCCGGCCCGCGCGCGAAGTCGGCGAAGGCGCCACACGCGCAACGGCCAGATTCAAGCTGGCTGCTGCGCTTTTGGCGCTGGCCTGCACATTTTTCACCACTTTCTTCGCAGTTTTGACCGCCGCTTTTTCTTGCTTGACGACTTTCTTCTCAACGCTGGCGACGGTTTTCTTGATGTCTTTCTTCGCCTGCTTGCCCGCTTTTCCGGCCGATTTGCCGATGCTCTTCACCGCTTTTTTCGCCGGCGCCACGGCCTTCTTCAACTGCGCTTCGCTGACCTTTACGCCACTTGTGCCTTTCTGCACCAGCCTGGCCAGTTCGCTGCGCGCTTCGGCCACCACATTCAGCGATTCGCGCGCGTGCGCGATCACGGTATTCACGGTTTCCTGCAGCAGATCGATCTGCTCTTTCGCCGCGCCTTTGATATCCGACTTATCGGCTTTCTTGATCGTCGCAATCGCGGTCTTGTAATAGTCGTTGAGCGCCTTCAACTCCTTGTCTGCGAGCTTCTGCACGCCTACATAGAGAATTTTGTTGGCAGTCGCCACCAGATCGAGCGAGTCCTTGCGAAGTTTTTCAACCTGACGCTTCAATTGATCAAAACGAACATTTGCAGCCATCGTAAAACTCCTTTGAGTGAAGGGACCTCGCGGGACTATAGGTGTTCAGGTTTATGCGCGTCAAAGTGGCTTCACGCCGGCACAAAGGCGCGTCCGCGTTGTCGCTGAATGCTGCCAGCGGCTATCATCCGGCTCCCTTTCGGCGCCCCGAGCCGGTTTTCGCGGGCAACTAAAACATCTAACTTGAAGGAGCAGCAGAAAATGTATCAAGGTCAATCGATTCGGGTCGCCAAACTTGACGGCGATATCGCCGAACTGTGTTTCGACCGCAAGGACGAATCCATCAACAAGTTCGATGCGCGCACCGTGCAGGAATTGAGCGAAGCCGTGGCTGCGATCACGGCCGATGGCGGCATCAAAGGCTTGCTCGTCAGCAGCGCGAAAGATGCGTTCATCGTCGGCGCGGACATCACCGAATTCGGCAAGAGTTTCCAGCAGCCGGAAGCCGAGATCGTCCAATGGGCAACGCAAGCGAATAAAGTGTTTTCCTCGGTCGAAGATCTGCCGTTCCCGAGCGTTACCGCCATCAACGGCCTCGCACTCGGCGGCGGCTTTGAAATGGCTTTGTCGACCGACTATCGCGTGATCTCGGCCAAGGCACAGGTCGGTTTCCCCGAAGTGAAACTCGGTATTTTCCCCGGCTTTGGCGGCACCGTGCGTTTCCCGCGTCTGGTCGGTGCGGATAACGCGATCGAATGGATTGCCGGCGGTACCCAGAACAAGGCCGATGCCGCGCTGAAAATTCACGCTGTGGATGCTGTCGTTGCTCCCGAAAAATTGAGAGAAGCCGCGCTGAAAATCCTCGCGCTTGCCAACGCCGGCGCTTACGACTGGAAGAAACGCCGCGCGCAGAAAACCGGCAAGCTGCAACTGCCGCAGATCGAATCGATGATGGTGTTTGAAACCGCCAAAGGCTTCATCGCCGGCAAGGCAGGCCGCCACATGCCGGCACCGCTGGCTTCGGTGAACGTGATCCAGAAAGGCGCCGGCAAAACCCGCGACGACGCGCTGCTGATCGAATCGCAAGGCTTCGCCAAGGTTGCCAAGACGCAGGCTGCGGATTCGCTGATCGGCCTGTTTCTGAACGATCAGCTGCTGAAGAAAAAAGGCAAGCAGTACGCCAAGATCGCGCGTCCGGTGAAGCAGGCTGCGGTGCTCGGCGCCGGCATCATGGGCGGCGGTATTGCTTATCAGTCCGCCTCGAAAGGTACGCCGATCATCATGAAGGATATCGCCGACAAGGCGCTCGATCTCGGCCTTTCCGAAGCCAACAAGCTGCTCAGTACGCAGGTCAAGCGCGGCAAGATGACGGCGGAAAAAATGGGCAAGGTGCTCGGCGAAATTAGGCCGACGCTGAATTACGGTGACTTCGGCCATGTCGATGTCATCGTCGAAGCCGTAGTCGAAAATCCGAAAGTGAAAAAGGCGGTGCTGGCGGAAGTGGAAGGTGTGGCACGTCCCGATGCCGTGCTGACCTCGAATACTTCTTCGATCTCGATCGACGAACTCGCCAGCGCGCTGAAGCGGCCGGAGAATTTCCTCGGCATGCACTTCTTCAATCCGGTACACAAGATGCCGCTGGTTGAAGTGATCCGCGGCGCCAAGACCAGCAACGAAGCCGTGGCAACCGTCGTCGGCTACGCCACCGCGATGGGCAAGACGCCGATCGTGGTCAACAACTGCCCGGGCTTTCTGGTGAACCGCATCCTGTTCCCGTATTTCGGCGGCTGGTCTGCGCTGCTACGCGATGGCGCGGATTATTTGAAGGTGGACAAACTTGCGGAAAGTTTTGGCTGGCCGATGGGACCGGCCTATCTGCAGGACGTGGTTGGCATCGATACCTCGCATCATGTTGGCGACGTGCTGGCCGAAGGCTATCCCGATCGCATGAGCCGCGAATTCAGAACTGCGCTCGATGTGATGTACGAAGCCAAGCGTTACGGCCAGAAGAACGGCATCGGTTTTTACAAATACGAAACCGATCCGAAGGGCAAGCCAAAGAAAACGCCAGCGCCGGATACTTACGATCTACTCAAATCCGTACAGCCGAATGGCACGCACGATTTCAGCGACGAAGAAATCATCGATCGCCTGATGATTCCGATGATTATCGAAACCGCGCGCTGCGTCGAGGAGAAGATCGTCGATACGCCGAACGAGGCCGACATGGGCCTGATTCTCGGTATCGGTTTTCCGCCGCATCTCGGCGGCGCGCTGAAGTACGCGGACATCATCGGCCTGAAAAATCTGGTCGAGAAATGCGCGAAGTACGCCAGCCTCGGCAAGCTCTATGAGCCGACCGCGCGCATGAAGGAAATGGCCGCCAACGGCGAAACCTACTACGCCAAATAACCGCGCCGAAGAATCCCCCGAATTTTTAATTGGAGAATGGTAATGACTGATGTCGTGATTGTTGACGCGGTGCGTTCCGCGATGGGCCGCTCGCGTGGCGGCGCGTTTCGCAACGTGCGCGCAGAGAATCTTTCGGCCGATTTGATCAAGGCGCTGCTGGTGCGCAACCCGGCGATCAAGCCCACCGATATCGAGGATGTGATCTGGGGCTGCGTGCAGCAAACGCTGGAACAGGGCTTCAACATCGCGCGGCAGATTTCGCTGCTCGCCGGCTTGCCGCACGAAGTTTCCGGGCAAACGGTGAACCGCCTGTGCGGTTCGAGCATGACCGCGATTCATGCCGCGGTCGGCAGCATCAAGTCCGGCGTTGGCGATCTGTTCATCTGCGGCGGCGTGGAGCATATGGGCCATGTGCCGATGGACTACAACTTCGATGGCAATCCCGAGTTGAGCCTCAACACCGCCAAGGCTGCGGCGATGATGGGCCTCACCGCCGAAATGCTGGCGACGATGTTCCAGATCAACCGCGAGCGGCAGGATCAGTTCGCGCTCGAATCGCATCAGCGTGCAACCAAGGCGAATGCCGATGGCGGCTTCAAGAACGAGATCATCGCCATCGCCGGGCATGATAAGGATGGCCTGCCGATGCTGGTGGATTCGGATGAAGTGGTGCGCCGCGATGCCAATCTCGCCGACCTCGGCAAACTCAAGCCCGCGTTCAATCCTAAAGGTTCAGTCACCGCTGGCAACAGCTCGGCGATTTCGGATGGTGCCTCGGCCGTGCTGGTGATGTCCGCCGAAAAAGCCGAGGCGCTCGGCCTCAAGCCGTTGGCGAAGATCGTTTCGATGGCGAGTGCCGGTTGCGATCCGAGCACGATGGGCCGCGGCCCGGTGCCAGCCACCAAGAAGGCCTTGCAACGCGCCGGTCTGGAACTGAAGGATATCGACTACATCGAACTCAACGAAGCCTTCGCCGCGCAATCGCTGGCAGTCATCACCGAGCTCAAGCTGCTCGATCGCCTCGACCGCATCAACATCAAGGGTGGCGCCATCGCGCTCGGCCATCCGCTCGGTTGTTCCGGCGCGCGCATCACCGGCGCGCTCGCGCACATCCTCAACGAAAAGGATGCGAAATACGGTCTGGCGACCATGTGCATCGGCATGGGGCAGGGCGTGGCAACGGTGCTTGAGCGGATGCACTGATCGCGTAGAAAACTTGCAGAGCAAGGACTCAACAGAAAGCCGGCATTCGTGCCGGCTTTTTTGCTTTATGGATCGACGACCCGTTTCCCATCGGCGAATTGGGCGATTTGATATTCGCTGGAGTTTTATTGACGTCTATGCAGTCAGTTCAATATCCGGCAGCACTGGCTTGCGTGGACTTATTGCTTACTTGAAGCCTGAAAAATCCGGTTTGCGTTTCTGCACGAATGCAGTGAAGGCTTCCACGGCTTCTGGCTGTTTCAACATCGGCCCGAAATGTTCGGCTTCGTATTGAATCGCATCCATCACCGTTTCGTGACCCCAGCGTTTCAACAGCTGCTTGGTGACGCGCAAGGCATTCGGTGGCTGCTGCGCGAGTTTGCGTGCGCGTTCGAGGGCATGCGGTTCGACATCGGCATCGGCCAGGATGCTGTTGATGAGTCCGTATTCGTAAGCCTTCCTGGCGTTGAACGGCTCGCCGAAGTAAGTGAGTTCGGCGGCGCGGGCGTGGCCCATCATGCGCGGTAGCAGATAAGTCGCGGCATATTCGGGGCAGATGCCGAGATTGACGAAAGGAAACTGGAAGCGCGTGCTTTCGCCAGCGTAAACCAGATCGGTATGCAGCAGCAGCGTGCTGCCAATGCCGATGGCCAGGCCATTCACGGCCGCAATCGCAGGCTTGGGAAACAGGGCGAGCGCCCGCATGAATCGCATCACCGGACTTTCCTGAGCGAGCGAACCGGATCGCAGAAAATCCTGGATATCGTTGCCGCTACTGAACGCTGCCGGCGCACCAGCGATCAACAGCACGCGCACGTTCTCATCACTCACCGCGCCTTCGATGGCGCTGGCCAAGCCCGTATACATCGCCTGCGTCAGTGCGTTCTTTTTGTCTGGACGATTCATGCGCAGTGTCAGCACACGATCGTTCAGTTCGGTTTTGATCAGATCCGACATCGGGAATCTCCGGATTAAGTGAATGCCACAAGCAGGCGAATGAATTGGAATAGACGAAGGCTGGCGTCGTCGGCTGCGACGAAAATGTGCAATATTCCGCTTGAATCCGCAGCTTCTATCGCACACACGCCATCAGGCCGCTTTCGGCGGACGCTGCGAAATATAAACCTGGATGTCCACTTCGATCACGACCACGTCATCGGTATCGAGCACGCGGCAGGGTACGACGATGTCGGCGTTTTCCTGCGGGAAATTGGCCGGATCAAACTCGGCGATCGCGCGCAGGTCGGTGGGTGTTTTTTTCAGGTAGCGCGTGGTCATGCCTTTCGGAATCCAGCGCAGATTTTTCGGCACGCTGGCTTCCATCAACACGCCCATCGCCATTTCGCAGGCATTGCAAACGGCGATGACATGCACGGTGCCGATATGGTTTTCGACCTTGCGGCGTTTCTTCAAAAACACTTCGCAATAGCCCGGACGCAAAGCCGTGATCAGGGGCGACATCGAAGCGAAGTAGGGCGCGCGGCGGCATACCGCGAGCGTGAACAAGCGGCGACCAAAGGCGCTGCCGCCGATGCGTGAGAAGGCTTTGGCCAGGTTCATGATTTTATCCAGAGTGATTCCTGAATTTTCTTTGCGCGCGCTGAGTCGTCCGGCGACATTTAGACTTTCAGAATCAGCTTGCCGAAATTCTCGCCGCTGAACAGCTTCAGCAGTGTTTCCGGAAAGGTCTCGATACCATCGACGATATCTTCTTTCGACTTCAATTTTCCCGCTGCCATCCATCGCGCAATCGCCGCCACCGCTTCGCCATAACGCGGCGCCCAATCGAATACGACAATCCCTTCCATACGTGCGCGATTCACCAGCAACGACAAATAATTTTTCGGCCCTTGAACCGCTTCTGTCGCGTTGTATTGCGAGATCGCGCCGCAGATGACGATGCGCGCTTTCATTCGGATGCGGGTGAGCACCGCGTCGAGAATATCGCCGCCGACGTTATCGAAAAACACATCTACACCTTTCGGGCAATGCTCGGCGAGGCCCGCGAAAATCGGACCTTTTTTGTAGTCGATACAGGCGTCGTAGCCGAGTTCCTGCACTGCGTATTCGCATTTTTCCGCACCGCCAGCGATGCCGATCACACGGCAGCCCTTGATCCTGGCGATCTGCCCGACCACCTGGCCGACCGCACCGCTCGCTGCCGAAACCAGCACGGTCTCGCCGGGCTTCGGCTGGCCGACATCAAGCAGGCCGAAGTAGCCGGTCATGCCCGGCATGCCGAGCGCGTTCAGATATTTCGGCAATGGCGCGAGTTGGGGATCGACCCTCATTAGACCTGTGCCCTCGGAGATCGCATAGCTCTGCACGCCTTGCGCGCCGGAAACGAAATCGCCCACGGCGAAGTCCGGATGATTCGATACGAGCACTTCGCCCAGTGTACCCGCGCGCATGACCGCGCCGATTTCTACCCCTTCGATATACGACTTGCCGGCGTTCATCCAGCCGCGCATGGCCGGGTCGAGCGAAATATATTTCACCTGGATCAGCAATTCGCCAGCGCCGGGTGTGGGTGCAGCGCTTTCCTCAAAAGTCCAGTCGCTGCGCTTCGGCAGACCCACCGGGCGCGCGGCGAGCTTGAATTGTTTGTTGATGAGTATGGCCATAAAGTCCTCCGGATTTTAGTGCGGCATCATCGCATAGCGGCGCGCCTTGATTGCGATTGCTCAGGCCGCCTGCGCTTCGCTCGTCACCATCTCGATCTCGCCGCTGCCGAGGCATTCTTCGCCGTCGTACAAGGCAACGTATTGCCCGCTGACGGCGGCGCGCTGCAGCTGCGTAAACTGCACCGCGACGCTGCCATCCGCGTGGATGCTGGCGCTGCAATCCTGCAAAGCCTGACGATGCCGGATGCGCGCCTGCAATTGCGCAGGCAAAGGCTGTGGACGGCGAATCCAATGGAAGGCCTGTGTCACCACGCGCCGCGACAACAGCCGCGGATGCTCGGCGTTTTGCGAGACGATCAGCGCATTGCGCGGGATGTCTTTATCGATCACATACCACGGCGATTCGAGTGCGCCTTTCTGCCCGCCGATAGCAAGGCCGCGCCGCTGGCCGAGTGTATGAAACATCAGGCCGCGATGCTCGCCGACCACACTCCCGGCATCGTCTTCGATCATGCCCGGATTCGGCTTGAGGTACTGTGCGAGGAAGGCACGGAACTCGCGTTCGCCGATGAAGCAGATGCCGGTGGAATCCTTTCGCTGATGATTCGGCAGCCCGGCGCGCGTGGCGATTTTGCGCACCTGCGGCTTGGTCAAGGCGCCGAGTGGAAATAGCACCTGCTCGAAATGTTCACGCGCAACGGCGGCCAGAAAATAGGTTTGATCCTTATTTTCATCCGCGCTGCGCAGCAGTTTTGGACCTTCATCAGTGTGTTCGATGCGCGCGTAATGACCGGTGGCAACAAAGTCCGCGCCGAGCCGCAAAGCGTGCTCGCGGAACGGCTGGAATTTCACTTCACGGTTGCACAGCACATCCGGGTTGGGAGTTTTTCCGGCTTGATATCCCGCCAGAAAATGCGCGAAAACCCGCTCCCGATATTCCGCCGAGAAATCGACGCGATGTAGCGGAATATCGAGTTCATCCGCCACCGCACGCGCGGATTGGAAATCTTCCGCCGAGCTGCAATAACCTTCCTCGTCTTCAGCCCAATTGACCATGAACACGCCGGAGACGCGATAGCCCTGTTCCTTCAGCAGCCATGCGGAAACGGCGGAATCCACCCCGCCCGAAAGGCCGACGATAACGTGCGCGCGCGACATTTTTCAGCGGCTCATCAGCGGCCCAGGTGGGCGATCAGGCTTAGCGGGTAACGCATACCGGCGAGCGCATCGTCGACACATCGCAACACCATCGGGCTGCGATGCCGCCCGGATTCCGCAGCCAGCTCGTCGCGCGTCAACCAGACCGCGCGTTCGATGCCGGCATCCAGCGCGCGCTGCGGATAATGCTGCGCGGCCTCGGCCAGAAATGCGAAGCGCAAGAATCCATAGTCGAGATCGACGGGCTTGTGCTCGTAAACGCCGAGCAATGCGGTCGGCCGCACATCCCAGGCCGTTTCTTCGAGCGTTTCGCGGATCGCGCCTTCGATCAGGGTTTCGCCGGCTTCCCAATGTCCGGCCGGCTGATTGATGACACTCCGACGGCCGGCGATAGTTTCTTCCACGAACAGAAAGCGGCCATCGCGTTGCACGATTGTCGCAACGACGATATGCGCCGGTTCGCTCATCAGTGCGAGGCTGGCGGCACGCCCGCTTGTTGCGATGCCGCGCCCGGCAATTGGCCATGACTGTGCGCGTGATAATAGCCCTGCGCATCTGGCTGGCCGAGCGAATGCAGCAGGTTCTGCGCGCTGGGGTCGGCCTCAGGTTTGGCTTTCAGGCGAATGTCGGAATCGTAGCTGCCGTCGGCATTCAGACGCGCCAGACCTTGCGCTTCGATCGGCCCGGAAGTGCTTTGAATATTGGCAACGATCGCATCGTTATCGTTGCGGATATCCGCACGAAAATCGCCGAGCTGCATCGGCGGTTTCGCCAGCGACCAGTTCAGCCCGCGCAGTTGCAGTGCGGCGGTCGCAGCCGTTGGAATACCGTGCCGGATCGTCAGGCTGGCGATATCGCCATCGATCAGGCCATCGATCGGCAGATACGCAATGCCGGCGCTGCCGAGCAGTGACTTCAGGCTCGCGCTGATGTGGGCGTTCGACACATGCCGTGCGAAGGGTGAAATTCCGGCACGTCCGCTGATCGCAATCGGCGCGCCGCTATCGAGTTGAAACGAAGCACGCGCCAGCAAAAGCCACCACGGCTGCATGCGCCAATGCAGATCGCGCAGGATAGTGCTGCCGTTGCTGGCGACGCCGGCCAGGCTACCTGCGCCCAAGCTGCCCTCGATGCCGAGTAGTTGCACACCGGAATTTTTCGATGCGAACCAGCCGTAAAGCGTGGCCGCCGGGGCGTGGAACAGCAGCGTCCAGACGAAGGCAATAAGCCCAAGCGGGATCAAGCCACGACGCTGGATCACGACGCACGCACCAGCGACAGCCGCGCGTTGACCAAGCCTGCGGTCGGCTGGCGTTCGACATCCAGATTCTCCACACGCACGCCGTAGCGCGTTTGCAATTCGTTGATCCAGCGCACCAGCGAATCGAACTGCACGGCATCGATCCACACGCGCACCTGGTTGTCGCCATCCGGTTGCAGGCGTGCTGGCGCCTTGCTCAAAGTTCCATTTTTCGAGGCCAGATCGACTGCGGAGAGCAGACTCGCATCGCGGCTCACCAGCGGCCCGCTGGCGCCGGAATTCTGGCTGGCCGCCGCAGCGATCACTTCGAGGCGCTGCGCGACTGCGCGATTCTCGGCCAGCTCGCGTTCGGCATGACGCCGTGCGCTGACCACCGGCGTCCACAGCGCCAGATAAATCAGCGCCAATACAAGCACGACAACAGCAGCGCCGACCAGTAACTGTTCGCGCGGCGTCAGCGCTTCGTAACGCGCGCGCAACGGCGCGATTTTTTGCTCGATCAATTGGCGATAAGGTTTCATGTCAAGACGCGATCGAAGTTTTCAGGAAGCGCTCAGCTTGATTAAAATCTGCACGCCGCCTTCGCCGGCATCGGCCGATTGCACGTCGAGCTTGACGCCGCCATGCGTCGTGAACCAGGCACGCAATTTTTCCAGCAGTTGCAAGTCAGTGCCGCCAAGGTTGAGGAATAGCGCGCCTTCGCGGAACTGCAAGGTTTTCAGCGTTAGGCCTGGCGTCGCCGCCAGCGCCTGCGCGATTTGCTGCATCAGAAACAGCAAGCCACCGCCAACGGGCGCGCTGCGCATCAGCTGCTCTTTCTGGCCCAGCAGAATCAGGAAATTGACGTTCTTGTTTTCGTTCGGAAACAGCGCTTGGAAGCGTTCGAGATTGGCCGCGTCCTGCGCATCGGCGGCGTGCTTGAGCCGTACGGCTTCGATGCCGTTCACCGCAAGCCCGAGCACGAACGCGATACCGGCGATGGAAGCGGCGAAACGCCACGGCTGCCATAGACGATCGAACTGTTCGCGCTGTGAGTAAGCCGCCTGCAAAAGATTGATCGATTGCGCCGACGGCAGATTGCGCACCAGTGCTTCGAGCGGATGCTGGAATCCGGCGATCAATTCCACCGGCCGCTTGAGCTTGGTGAAATCAGCGGCAGCGTTCTGCGTCATCAAAATGCGCAGGCCCTGGATATCGGAAGTGGGATCGGCGCGGCT
>Ga0116227_10015632_pt1 | contig 11191 bp, 12 predicted proteins | sample S1TSphgellanicum_FD_89693 | JGI IMG/M metagenome (GOLD analysis project Ga0116227, IMG submission 89693) | Host-associated microbial communities from peat moss isolated from Minnesota, USA - S1T2_Fb - Sphagnum magellanicum MG | ecosystem: Host-associated > Plants > Peat moss > Unclassified... | reverse complement strand
GGAAGATATATCAATACCTAATTCCATTGTTGGGGAACAATATAATGCACTTAGCTCCTTCCCTGTATTAAATTTTTCCTCGCGTTCAATTTTTTCCTCATTTTTTACTTGTCCTGTATGTTCAGCTGCAATGTATGATTTTGGTAGTTTCGAAAAATTCTCCTTATATAACTTTTGAAAGTATAAATGAGGTTTAATTTTAATTTCCTCATCCAAAGAAATGTACGATGTCTTATCTGTCGCCACATTAACTTCATCCCCTTTTTTCCAAAGAACCTTCGTAAGAATCAGTTGATAAGCATCCTTATTCCCTTTTTCCGCCTTAATATTTATGCGCTTTAAGTAATGGCCTTCTGTCAAAGCATCCAAAATAGCCGTCATGAATTTAATGTAATTATTACTTTTGGGAGGAGGGATACCTGCCTTCCTAAATTCATGTTTAACAAAACGAGCTAAGCGGCTTGATGGACCTATACTTTGTATGAAGGTTTCCCTGGTCGCTTTGTCAGCGCCTTGAACGGAAAGAAAATTAGGAGCATCCAGATGCTCTCCTTTATCAAGAGACCATAACTTCTCTTTATTAAGCTGCTGATTCAACTCACTTTCTATACGTAATCTATTTTCATATCGAAGCAGATCGTAATCCACCGCATACATATTCCTGAAATAATTAAGAACCTGTAGAATAAATTCTCTTCTCTTTACTGGAGACCAATCTTTTAGTAAATCGATGTCGCCCCAAAGCGTCTCATCGGCCATATCATTTTCAATATTCTTGTATGTAACTTCTAAAAGTGCAGTCTGCTCAAGATTTGGAAGTATATAACGCCACCCTCTCTTAAGGTCCTGTATAATTCGATAGGCTATATAATTCCTTAATGCTTCAAGATTATCTTCATTGGGTCGTTTAGGATTCGGAGCAGGATTAGCAGCGTAATCTTCCTCCGGAAGATTTAATATCTCCTGTACTTTAAATATTAAGTCAGAAATTTTCAATGGTTCATTAGTAATACGAAGTACTTTTTCTATCGCAGAACGGAGATGGACTACTTGAATGAAGTCATTAAAATGTCCAGCTTGTAACGAAGCATCTTGCCTATTATCTGTAAAACTCATCAATTTCTGCTCTTTCAATAGCTTTCCGTGTTTGTAAAGAGTCAATAGAGTTTGGAGTGTTATTAGAGTGGTGGATGTAGAACGTCCCTCATTACCTAATGAAATCAGCTTTGATTTTTCGCTCAACTTGGGTTCCAAATAGATCAATCCGGAAGTTGGGTCATAGATTAATGGAGCTGGAATGAACCATGCCTTTTCACCACCATTTGGGTTATCAGAGAAAGTGCCATCCTTCATCACATAAATTAACTTAGGTAAAAGCAATTCTTTCGAGATGTCGATCTTTCCTGATTTACTAACCCATGCAGGAGGCAATAATTCGGCAAAATCGTTAATATCCATCAAACGCTCCTTATCAAGAAGAATGTACCCATCTTTATAATCATCCTGATGACGACTCTTAACCTTCTTTATTCTATTTCCATCATTAGTTGTCAGATCTTCATCATTTTTAGGATTGTTATTCTCATTGAAATCCCTAAAAATGAGTTTAGATTCAGTTAAGTCCTTTCTAACACAAATAAACTCCTCTCCACTAACTCTACTAAATACAATTTGATAAACTGGCAACTCGAGTTCATTTCCTGGAAGCCTTATAAATGGATTGGGTTCCAAGGTTATATATCGATCCTGCGCCTTTTCTAGAGTTACATACACATACCCCGTCTGTGATATAAACTGATGCAATTTGAACGGTAAGATGGTATCCTTTTTCTTTTCGTTCGCACTGATAATATTTAGTGATTCAGCCCAAACAAGTATTTCTATAATTTTTTTTTCGCATATCGATTTCTCAATATCAGTTTCTTCCGACAACTCTGCGGCTATTGTTTTCAGGGATTTGGGAGTATTCCTTCTTCTATTTTCGCCCTCTTCTCGGATCGCAATTTTTCTTTCCAGCCATATAGCAACCGGATTTTCAAGAATGGCTACCCTCGATTTGTCGTTTATATTCGAATTTAACGAAGTCTTTAAATCTCTGGAAGACGGAATAACTTCTTTTGTAGAATAAGTAAGCGATTCTACAATAATATCATCAGGGGAAAAAGTATCATCAAAAAATCTTGTAGCAACTTTTGCAACCTCGCGTTTCTGTTCCTTAATTGTGCCTGAAGCCATTGTCGCCGAGGTTCCAATACAAATAATTCTCTTATTCTTAGCTGCAGCTTTAATTCTTCTGTTTAATAACGATACATCAGCTCCTTGCCTACCCTTATAAACATGAAGTTCATCATACACTAAATATTCAAGGTTTTCCAGAAATGATACTCTTAAATCTCTGTCGGTTTTTCTCACCATCAAAAGTTCAAGCATCATGTAGTTAGTGAGTAAAATATCTGGCGGATTGGCAATTATTCTATCTCTATCTTCCTGTTTTTCTTGACCAGTATACTTCGCAAACGAAAACGGCAAGCCACTACCTGTTCTTTTCCTATAATTTTCTTCAAACCCTATAAGGGCAGCCTCTTGAGAATTTATTAACGCATTTAATGGATAAACAATAATGGCCTTTACTCCAGGCTTATTTTCATTCTTGAAAAGATGATTAAAAATTGTAGAAATATATGTCAAGCTCTTCCCTGAGCCCGTACCTGAAGTTACGATAAATCCCTTCCCCTCATTCCCCTTTACAATGGCTTCCGCTTGATGCTTATATATTGTCCATGAGCAACCCGTCTCATCATAAAATATATTATTAAAGTCTTTGACCAATACACCTGAAAGCACAAGATCGTCCACCCTACCTCCTGATTCAAAAGAAGGATTGAATTGAACTAAAGGCTCCGGATACAAATTCCCAGAATCAAAATCGTTTTTTACAGTTTCAAGAATTCGGAGATCCGCGATATTGATAAAACTGTCAATATACAGTTTGTAGTCATTTAGAATATCCTTGTGTAAGTCAAAAATATTTTTCGCTTCCATTATTTCCTTATTTTCTTGTAGAGTCAATTCTTAATTTCTCTTCAGTAATATACAGAGCTTTCAAAGCTACATTTTCATCTTTAACGACCTCATACACTTTGTCAGCCAACCAAAGCAAAAGCAAATCATCCATAGGCACCTTAAATATTTTGCTCAAAATTTTTACTTGATCTCGTTTTGCATTCCTTTCGCCACGTTCAATTTTACTTAACATGGGCGTATCAATTTCAAGTTGATTCGCTACTTGCCTTTGTAGCAACCCTTTTTGCTCCCTAAGTTGCCTAATCTGTAATCCAAATTGATTCACTTTACTAATATTGACTTGCCAAATAATGGCAATTATAAGAAAAAAAGAATAATGTCTTTCTTTAAATACCTGATGAACTACATTGGGTATTATAATAACTTAACGTTTTGCTCAACAAAACTGTTAAATAGCCTTTCTAAACAGTTCTACCCTGAATAGTAAAGAGATTAAAAGCAAGAAAAGTAGCCGTTTAGAAAATGAATACCCCAAAATATCTACTCACTATTTAAATTGGGTGATTGGGCAAAAAATCTCGTGGAGAACAACCAAAAAAGTTTGCCAGTTTATTAATATGCCGAATATTATAATGTTTGTAATAATTAGGGCTTTCTACTTGACCAACAAATCCATTCGATTTAAACCCTAGTGCAATAGACAGATCCTCCTGCGAAATATTTCTCTCAGTTCTCATTTCTTTTACCTTCTCAATAACATACATATCAATTGGAGTTCTCATCAATCACCTATTGGTAAGTAACAAAAATGACGATTCAATAAAAAAATGACAATCACCTATAGGTAAGTGTTATTATTTTCCTTAGATTCGCAGTAAGTAATTGGGTTTTTCCTTTACGATAGGGCTTTTTTGGGCAAAAAGTCTTGGGGACTACATTCCAGGATCTTTGCTAGTTGATTAAGATGCTTAATGTTATAATGAGATGGATATTTTGAACTCTCCACTTTACCAATAAAGCCCACCGACATACCTAATTCATTCGCGAGATCGGCCTGAGATAAATCTTTCTCAACCCGTTTCTCCTTTACTTTATTGATAACATATAAATCAATCTTGCTTTTCATAATCACCTATGGGATAGTATAAAGATCGGTTAGACTAAGATGAAAGACAATCACCTATAGGGAAGTATTTTAATTAAATATGGGATTACATATAACTAATAACTCAACAGAAAATGATATTCATTTTCGCCTGTTCCTTCGAGGAGATGAAACAGGGCTGAACTACATATACGATAACCTATACAAGCCGATCTTCTATTACGCCAGACGCATAATCGAGGACTCTTTTGTTATAAACTCCATCCTTCAGGAGGCCTTTCTCCGGGCCTGGGATTTCAGAACCCGAATGACCAGCATGCTGCATCTTTTCCGGTTTATCCGCTTATGTGTCCGGTGGGGCTGCTATGAATACCTCAGAAAGAAGGTCAGTAAATTCCATCGCAGCTTTATGCACCTTGAATTTCTAGAGAATAGCCATTATGCTTCCTTTAACCCAGAGGAAGAACAAGAATACACTCATCTTTCTAGGAAGGATATTGAACGCCTGGAAAGAATAGAAAAGGCCATTCCATATCTACCAAACAACAGGCAAACCATCATAAGGCTTTATATGCTCTATGGCCTGAACTATAAAGAAATAGCCAAACGGTTTGCCGCTCCGTACCAGCATATAACGACAGAAATTCAGGAAAGCATTGAATCCCTAAAATCAATGTTACTGGCTCCTCCACAAAAGAAAGCCACTGTCCGAAAGAGCCATCACGATAACTATACAGCACACTTAACCCCAGAACAAGCCCAGATATATAAGCTACGGCATGAGGACAAATATAGCTTTGACAGAATTTCCCAGGAAACGAACAGGCCACTAGCCGATGTATTAAATCAATACGTTTCAGCCAATCAAACCTTACAAAAGATTCGCAAACATGGAAACAAGAAAAATCATTGTTACGCGTAGAATCCAGCTACTTATCAATAGTGATGACGGCCAGGTAAGGCATACTACCTGGGAAACGCTGTGGCAATGGCAACATTTCTGTTTCCGCGCCGCCAATCAAATATCTACCCATCACTTTATTCAGGACCAGATAAAAGAACTGTTCTACCTGAAGGATGATATAAAAGTTAAGCTGACAGATGTCAACAAAGATCCGGATGGTATATTAACCACCTCTAAAACCAATACCACTTATCAGTTCCTCAGCAAACGATATAAGCAGGCAATGCCAATGGCAATACTCGGGTGTCTTAATAATACCCTTGTATCTACCTACAACAAGGAAAAAGAAGCATACTGGAAAGGAGATAGATCACTGAGGAACTATAAACGTAATATCCCGATACCCTTACCGGCTGGGGCTTTAACCAAAATCCGGTCCATTGATCAAAGTAGAAACTATACTTTATTGATCTATGGGCTTCACTTTAGAACTTATTTTGGAAAGGATCTGGATGATAAGTATAGCATGTGGAAAAGGGCTATAGAAGGACATTACAAACTTTGTGATAGTTCCCTGCAATTAGATGGTAGTAAGATTTATCTATTGGCCGTTTTCCAGTTTGATAAACTGGTGGGTAATCTAAAATCAGAGGTCATAGCAGAGGCATCCCTCTCTATGGAAATCCCAGTAGTCGTAAAAATCAATAGGTATCAGTATAGAATAGGCACAAAGGAAGATTTTCTTTACCGCAGACTGGCTATCCAGGAAGCTATCCGGCGCTGTCAAAAATCATCTGGTTTTAACAGGACTAAAAACGGTAAAGCGCGGATGCGCCAAAAGGTAAATACCTTCCGCGATGCAGAAAAAAGGTATATCAACTATAAACTCCATATTTACAGCAAACGGCTGATAGATCTTTGTGTAAAACATCAGGCAGCTACGCTTATTCTGGTGGATCAGCAGGAAACAGAGGAACTGGCGAAAGAAGAAAAATTTGTTGTGCGAAACTGGAACTATGGCGGATTACGACAAAAGATCGCTTATAAAGCCAATAAAGCCGGGATTAATATAATTGTAGAATAGCCCGGCTAACAGAATATTTGAGGGTGCTTGTACACCCGTAGAGTGAGGCTTTATGTGTACTCACTAAATATCTTTCCTTTTATGGTATCCATATAAGGGGTGTATACAATTACATGGTTCGCGGCTCATCCTGCAACCGTACCAGGAAAGCCAGAAGCTATATACAACAGAGTCAGTACTCTACAAACAATTAAACCATTTTATTATTCAATTAACCTCCTTCAATTATGGAAAATAGTAACCCGCTAATCAATTCTTCTCAAATAGAAGATGATTACAGCCAACGGCCATTCAGGCTTAACCAACAAGAAATCAATAATCCACAATTAGTAATTACTGATTTCTGGGAAAGATATTCCCTTCAGAGCTTTAGAAAACATCTATGGAATGGATTTATCAAAAATCTGCTTATGGGCAACATTGATCCTTTAGGAACAGCAGAACTATACATAGACATGGAAAGAATGATTGAAGTTACTTTTCTGCTTAAAAATCAGGTTACCGATAATACACCTGAAAACAAATAACTTCCAGGACCAGGCATATCCAGGATTATAAATAATTAAATTAGCAACACATTAACTTTCATCTAATACAATATCAGAATGGTAATCATTGGTGATCTTCATGGAGGTTATCCGGAAATACTTTACAAGATCAAAAAATTCGGGCTGGAGAAAACGTCCTTTATACAGGTTGGCGACTGGGGGCTTGGCTTTCAGCATAAGGAGCTTGACATAAAAGCATTATCTCAAATTGATAAATTTCTTAGGGAGAAGGAAAACCATCTGTACATAATGAGAGGCAATCATGATAATAAGTGGTTCTGGGATCACCGGGATACCTTCAATCTTCAAAATGTCAAACTGGTACAGGATTATGAAGTACTTGAAATAGAGAATCAACGAATTTTCTTTATTGGCGGTGGTATATCCATTGACCGGCTAAGCAGGACATCCGGCAAAGACTACTGGCCGGACGAAGAAATCCAGTTTGACGAGGCTTTGCTAAAATCAGCATGCGCTCAAGGCATTGACATAGCTATTTCGCACGTAGCCCCTAAAGAAACATGGCCTTATACCTTTGACCCCATCGTTCTTAATTTTATTGTTAAGGAGATGGCTGCCGGCAAAGACCTGGCTACTGATCTCGAAAACGAGAGGCACATAATGAGCCGCATCCACTCACACCTTAAAGCTGCCGGATGCCGGGAATGGTATTATGGTCATTATCATGAATCGCATATGGAAGAAAGAGACGGATTAACTTTCAGGTGCGTAGCAATCCAGGAAATGTATGACACAAAATAATCTAACACAGATATATTGGTTGGAGGGCTTCAGGGGAGTTGCCCACGGCAAACATGTTATTGCTGTTGAAGCCTTTCCAGATTTTCTTAAAAAGTGCAATGAAACCGGGCTGCAGGTGGTTGGTTTAAAAATCGGCAACCCGGTTCAACATCTGGAATGTATTCTTCATGCCAACGATAGCTATATTCAGCAATTTGGCAAGACAGCACAGGAAACCTGGTACTTCAGACCATAGCTATTAACGGTTCTTCTTACCCGCTTTCTTCCTCAATTCCCTGGCAGACTGTTCTTGTTCAGTTGCCAATCGCAACATTTCTAGCCGGTCATTCTTCAATTGTTCCTGTCGTAGTACGCTATCCCGAAGGGTAGGGTTCCCATAATATATACTGTCAGTAGTGGTTAACAATTGCTGAATGGATTTACTGTCCTGTAATTTCAGGAAGCGGTATTTGGTGTCCGCCGCTTTATACTGGTTCAGCTTATCAGCTGTACTCAACCACCCCATACTCAGGACAGCAACCACCACTAACAAGGCTATTACTATATAAATAACCTTTGACACATGATGATGATGGATAAGGTTCTCTGTCCGGGGTGTTTTCATCATCTGAATGTTCTGAGATAAAGCAGCAGTTAGCGTTACTACTTTTTCTTTAGGTAACCAATGCTGGAGGAAAGTATCATGCATTTCCCTCCAGATCTCGGCAATTTTACCGGAGCTATCGGGTAAAGCCTTTATTTTTTCATCCAAGTCTCCCAATAACTTTTCGTGTTTATCTACTTTGGATGCGAGTGTCTCTATTATCTGAGTCATGATTTGTTATTTTTAAGATTTCAAAGAGATTGCCTTCTCTGCTTTCTTTTCTGTTTCCGATCGTATGCTTCCTGGGTTAATTCATATGGAAGAGTATTCCCAGTCATCTCAGGTTGTAATAACCATTCAATAAGATTTGCTAAATTTTGAATACCTAAAGTCAAAGAGGAACCGCTATTATACTGGAGGCGGTCATCATCCACACAGTGAATATTTTTCCCGGATTTTTTTCGGGAGAGTGATTCAAAATTCTTTTGCGTTTGTTGCTTATTTGCCAGTTCCTTTTTCAGGGATAGAATCCTCTCGATTTTTGAAAGGGAGAAGCCGACATCACTTCCTTTAATCTTTACTTTTTTTCCGTCAATAAATGAAATCCCTCTACCCTTAATTACTGTATAACCCAATGAACGCATCACTTTTTCAAAGGCCGGATAATCATTCACATTCCTCAAAGTGTTCCGGATATGATCTTTCAGTTTTATCTTTCTTTGATCCTTCCTGGGAATTAATTGCTGGTCTTTCGACAAAAAAGACTTCGGACTCAATACTTGCGTCAACCCTAGTTTCTGTTCCTGCTTCCGGCAAAAAGCGGCCATTCGCCTATAGCTGTTGCTATCACTGGCAGCCTTGCCGTCAATTCCTACCCTATTTGCTACTATGTGAAAATGCTGCTCACGGGTATCTTTATGAAAAACCATCAGGTACTGATGATCTGCAACATTAAATTCCTTCACCAATGCTTCCCCTAACTCAATCAGCTGATCTTTGGTCAGATGGTCACCTTCCGCCAGTCTGATTGAAAGATGAAATGCGGGCTTTTCCACTCTTCTACTCAGGCGGGCTACATCCCTAAACTGTTCAGCCATCTCATACTTATCTCCGACACAATTATTAAAAGCAAGTATTTCCGCTCTATCCTTATGCTGAACTCCATCCCTTAAAGAGATTTCCCTTTTCTGCTCTTCGGACAAATCTTTTTTATCTTCCAGGACATAACTGATAAGATGATAAAAAGAGCCTCCGGTAACTACTGTGCCGATCATCTGAGGTAATTTTTAATATCCACCGCAATTCCTTTTAACACCGGCACCAGATTTTGAAGGTCTACCCGCTCCAGCATCGACAAGTCTTCATCCTTATTACGCTTTTTGGCTACCTGGTTGATGTTGGCTGCTATGTGATTAAGTGTTCCGGATAGCGCCAATACTTCCGCAGGGAATACTTTCACATGCTGATCAACCTTACCATTTACAGACATCTGCCTGATATACTCTGATATATTCAGGTTTAATTCCTTTGACTTCTGGGCAATGACCATCTTTTCAAAAGCCGAACATTTGAATGACAGGATAATATTTTTTCTGACTTCTTTTGAAGGACGCCCTCCTTTATTCCCCCGCTTCTTATCATTCTGCGTCATGATTCAGTTCATTTTATTTTTTTGAATCCGCCTGTCAGCGGATGAAAAAACCTAACCACAAATGCGATAGCATGCGGTGGGTCAGAAGTTTTGGTATTACCAAAACATAGCTGGCTATACCGAACCTCAAGACCCATATGCTCCCGCCCACATGGTTTTCTTATGCTATAATTTGTCGTCTGATTTGAGAGAAGCCATCTTTTTACCTTCCCCTTCAGACCCGTTTTTCTTGGGTCCGGGCTTAGTTAATTTATTCTGAGGCGGTAACTCCATTTCAAAAATCATGGGGTTATCTATCCCGTGTTTATAGATATTCTTTTTCAAATCCATCCAAAGTTGAATGTTATAATCCGCCAGTTCTATTAGTTCATCACGGGTTAATCTGAAAGGATTATGCACAGATGCGGGGGAATTACTTTCCGAAACTCCGTCGTTGCAGGCAAGTATATTGGGGCGATACCCTTCGCCAAGTTCCAATGATTTCCCTATAGCCATGCTATTTCCAAATAACTTAATCTGCTTACCAGAACTTAATTGCAGTGTTTTTCTTTTGAAATCTGCCATAATTTGAGATTTTTAATAATTGAATAATTACTCCTGAGAAGAGTGGGTTACAGTGAAAAGAAAAAGGATCATCACCTTTTCTGATGCTAGCCTGGACGTAACTTTTTGAGGTTATTTTGTGAGTGTTTGGTGGTTTGCACAAGATTTGAATGGACGAGAAACTGATTTAAGTCCTTGTAGCTCCCGTATATGTGACTGCAATCCTGGTACTTCCTATCCAGGGCTAACGCCTGATGCGTTTGGTCAATGCCTGCTTTATCTCTATCCAAATAAAGATGAATAGCCTGATGCCTCTCCATTAATCCCCGGCTCTTTTTAAAGAAGGATAAAGAATTTAGTACCAGGTAATTGGTTACCGGCAGATTTTTCTCTTGATAGATCATCAGGAAAGATAGAAAACTGAAGAAGCCTTCATATACGGATACTTCAGATGCACCGTTATCAATAAACGTAGTTGCCTTGGGGCTGGAACTCCCTTTGAAATAAGGGTTGCGCAATTCATACCCACCGGCATCATTTTTAAAACCGATAGCGTAATAGTCCTTTCCATAAAGGGAGTAACTAATTTCCCGGCAAAACTGCTGGGAAAGCTGCAAGGGAATACGGCGCACTTCCAAATAATGAAGCACGGCCGGTGAAGTAATCGGCGCATCCCCTATCACCCGGATCTTTTTTTCTTCACTGGAAAAATCGGGAGCTGGTCCCACTGGTGGAGGCTGAGAGATAACCTGGTGCCGGTGAAAAGAACGAAAAGATTGCAGCTTCTCCAAAATTTGAGGAATGGTACAATGATGAAACAACATTCCAAAGTCTACAATACTTCCTCCCTGACCAATTCCAAAATCATAAAACAGATTCAGCTTGCGGTTAACCTTAAAGGAGGCGGTATGCTCTTCGCGAAATGGAGATAAATACCAATAATCCTGACCGCGGATCTTCCGGGGCTGGTAGCCGAGGGAGGCCAGG
>Ga0116227_10015631_pt1 | contig 11192 bp, 9 predicted proteins | sample S1TSphgellanicum_FD_89693 | JGI IMG/M metagenome (GOLD analysis project Ga0116227, IMG submission 89693) | Host-associated microbial communities from peat moss isolated from Minnesota, USA - S1T2_Fb - Sphagnum magellanicum MG | ecosystem: Host-associated > Plants > Peat moss > Unclassified... | reverse complement strand
GAGATTTTATTTAGAGACCTTGCAAAAAAAAATCTTCTTCAATCATGCTTAAGTGACTCCCACAAAGTAGAACTTATTACCAAGAATGATAACCTTCGAATCGATACCTATAAAAAGATAATGGCGAAGACCCATCTTTATGAATTGAAAAAATTCGTTAACTATTATAAGGAGATGAATAGTACAATGTCTTTTTTAAAAGCACTTATTAAATCGCTTAATCTGAAAAGAAAAACTATTCACTTTGTAAAAAAGGTTTAAATATAATATCTAAAATAGCAATGAGTATAATTTCGCCTACTAAAATAGATGTAATTATTTTAAGTTACGCAAAAACTGAGGTTTTGAAACAAATGACTGAACAAGGAATCAAATCTTTGATTAATTCAGAATCACCCGATGAAGTTTTGTTCAACATTATCGTAGTAGAGTCTGAACGTAGTCTTGAACCATTTAATTATGCTAACTCCAAAACAATTTATCCTAAAGAAACATTTGGCTATCATAAATACATGAACATAGGTATTAAACTCACATCAAACCCATTTGTATGTATTTGCAATAATGATCTTCTCTTCCATGCAAACTGGGCCACAGAAATCTTGAAAGCATTCAAAAAAAATAAGGAATTAGAAAGTGCTAGTCCTATCTGCTCAATACATCACGCTAAAATAGGTATTTCGCAGAATACAGGTGTACACATTGGCTATGAGGTTAGGAAAGAAGTAGCGGGATGGTGCTTATTTTTTAAAAGAAATATTTTAGAAAAAACAGGGCTTTTGGATGAGAAATTTACTTTTTGGTATGCGGACAACGATTATGCTACTACACTTGAAAAATATAATATCAAGCATGCTTTGATAACGACATCGATTGTTGATCATCTTGAAAGCAAAACACTTAAAACTTTCGAGTTGCAGGAACAGACGAAAATGACCACAAGGGAACGCTTTTATTACGAATATAAATGGGGAAAACGAGGGTATTTTTCATATTTAAACAGATTATTTAAGGCAAAAAGAGAAATCAATCGCCAGATTAAGAAATCAAGAAGCGTTTAAGCGCATACTTAGTAGCTTTTGCAATTAATGTTAAATAAAAACCCATAGTCACCAGTTTAGAAGCTTTGCTTGCTTGAATAAGCTGGAACATTTCTCTGAATCTAAATTCCTCTTTACACATTCTTCTAAAAATATTCTTAAATGCCTTTAGTTCTCCACTTTTAAGTTTTTCACCTTCTAAATTTGTTAAATTTATCGGTAGATACTTACTCCATTTTGCATGAATCTTTAAAATCTCTTGTAACCAATCTTTATTAAATCTACCCTCAGAAAAGTGCTCAATCAGCACTTCAAATGTAACTGCAACTTCATGGGTTTGATTAACTCCTAATGAAAAATCTAAATCATACCCATGAAAACCTGTTAAAAGCTGTTCATCAAAAGCGTAGCTTTGTAGTGCCTCTCTTGTACAACACATCCACACTCCATCTATGCAAACTACTCTGGCCAGTTTAGCACCGGTTTCGTTAGAATAATCTTTTGTGGTTTGCCTTTGTTCATACTTATAATTTTGAATAATATTATAATACATTACCTCTAACGCATTAATGTCATAGCAATGCCAGCTAGATGGAGCTAATGATTTATATTGACTTCCAGCTATCCCGATAAGACCAAGATTTTTATTTGTGGCAAAAATTGTTTCTACAATTTTCCCCCAGTTAGCAGTATGAATTTTTATATCCTCATGCATGAAACATAATATATCAAATTTAGCCTGCTTCGCTCCCCTATTGTAGATTTCACACAAGCCAACTTTTCCTTCACTGTTATCAAAACTGATCACTTCAAATGGTACACCTATTTGGGACTTAATATTGTTTTCTACATTTACCAATAAGGCTTTGTTAGTGGAAGCTATAATTATCGAAATCATTTTTATTTATATAAAACCCAAAACTTGACGTTTGCACTTTAATATATCTTTCCAATATCTTTTTACTATCTTAAACCTTGTTGTACTTGTAAATTTCCTACGCTTATCAAGCGGAAAAAGTATATTATAATGGTAGTTTAAAAAAAGTAAAATAGATAGTCGTTGGATAATATTTGTTTTTTTGGAATACAGAGAAATTAATGGCTGGATAAACATAGCTTCTCCAGTATTTTCTAGATAGCTAGCAAAGATTTCCAATTGAGATTTGCAAGATCTATAATTCATTAATGATATGCCTAAAGGATTAGCATCAGCCGATGAAACTTCTCTCTGAATCACAGAACTGGAATGGACACGATAACTCGTTAATATTTTATTAAGAAAAACCAATTGATTATTATAACTGGCAACAAAACCAATCCACCAATCATAGTATCCGTTTTCAGAAAAAGGAAGAGTTGTCTTAATAAAAGTCGATCTAGCCAAAATGGTATGTCCAGTTACAAAATTGTTAATCAATATTGATCTGTAATTAATAGTCGAAAAACTTGTGAATTCTAAAGAAGTTTACCAGTAGGTAAGTTATTCACATCAATTAACCGCGAATTTGAAAATATCACCCCTTTATCAGCAATATTTTCCTTAAGCTCTTCTAGCTTATTTAAATCCCAGATATCATCTTGATCACAGATAGCAACAAATTCTCCTCCTGTCAAGCCTATAGCTTTTGCAAAATTTTTATTAAAACCAATATTCTCGCTGTTTAAAAATACTTTAATAAAAGGATAAAGAGATTGATAATTTAATAGAATAGACCTTGTATTATCTTTTGAGCAGTCATCAACAATTATGATTTCAACATTCTTGTAAGTCTGATCTATTAAGCTATCTAATTGAGCTTGCAAGTATTTTTCGCCATTATAAGTGCACAATACAATGGATACTAATGGGATGTTAGAATCATTCATCAGATACGAAAGTAACAATTCTAATTAAAATACCCCACAATATATCTTCAATAAGCTATATGGGGTTTTCCAATTGTTAAAAGTATTTAGATAACAATTCTAAATTGTATTTTTGCCAAAAATATGCCTGATATTAAAAAACCAAAAGTAAATTACGATTTTATAGACTCGTTAAGATTCATTGCAATTATTACAATTGTAATAGAACATAGCTATTTCTGGCCGACATTTATTTACTTTAAAAATGTGAATGAGCAGATAATTCAGGCTGTATCTTTGGATTTTTTCAAATTTGGAACTATTACATTTTACATTCTTGCGGGTTTCCTTATTGGAGAAAAACTTTCAACAACTTCTTCGTTAACATACCTAAAAAGGAGGTTTGATGGTACATTTAAGCCGTGGCTTTTCTGGATAGTTATTTTTTTAATTTTGATTTATGCCGATTTTGCGGTTATTTATCTTAAAGGAACTGATGTAGAGGCTTTTGAAAAACCTTTCGATTTTTTTTGGAAGAAATTACAGTACATCATTGTGGAAACAAGTTTCTGGTTTATACTTAATTTTTTAGGCAGTATATCCATTCTTTTAATTTTCCGCAAGTATATTTACAGGTACTGGATTGGCATATTTCTTGGCCTTTGCTCAGTATTTTATTCGCTAAATATCTATCATGAATGGATACCCTCAAGGCATACTACCGCCATTTTAGGTTTTGTTTTCTACTTGTGGATAGGAGTGATCATGCACAAATATTTTTCACAATTCAATGCTTGTATCAAGAAGTTTAATGTCTGGATTTTGGCTTTTTTGACAGCTTTCACATTTACTTTATCCTGTCTCGAAAGCCTTTACATCATGAATTACTCTGTTTTATCAGTTGATCCTTATAATACCTTAAAAATCACAAATATTATTTATTCTCTTGTTGCATTTCTGTTATTATACAAAATAGGCGACATTAAATGGATAAAAAATTTAAATCCCAGAAGTTCTACCTATGGAATCCACTTGATACATTATATTATTATTGTTCAGGTACTTCCCTTAATCTTTAGACCATTAAATATCACTCCAGTTGGTAAAACATCGTTTGAGCTTGTCGTGATTCAATATGGAAGATTCTTATTTACTTATATTGTGAGTTATATTTTAGTCTATGTTATCAACAAAGTAGATCGTATTAAATGGATAGTCGGACAGTAATTATTACTAATATAATTGATTAAATTATATTAGTCAAAAGATGCAAAAAAGTAATCTGTTAAAATTTTGTATTTTATAATATCTCAATTTAACAGTTTATTAAGTAATCTTATTCAGATAGCTTCAATTTAAAATTTGAACCAAATAAGAGAGTTCCAAATTAATCTGGGACTTTTTTAACAGTTATACAAAAAGACTTTTGCATTAAACCCTGTATAATGGCTATTTAATATTGTAATGCAAATGATTTAAATGTATCCAACTATCAATGTAGCGCTATTTTTCACTTAACCGATTAATTTATAAGGTCTCCATTTACGCCATATTTAGCTAAAATAATCCCTGTCTGCAATTCAGTTAGTTGATAATACGCGGAACTAGCTTGTATCCCAGTCCATCTTCCTTGAATTTTTTAAGTAACTCCACTACTTCTATGCCTAAAAGTAGCAATGTAGTTTGTGGTAAGCTCATGTATAGTAATATAGCTTTGGCTACAACAATTCTGTGCGCTGGAAAAATGGCGGTAAAAGAATAAGATTGAGAATCTTCTTTCGATTCATTATCCCCATATGTCGAAGATCCTGAATTTGTCAAATCAGTAGAAACAGTAGCTGAAGCAAGTATCGGCACTCCTACTTGAACGGTAGCTCCCACCTTCAACGAAATCCCTTTAGTTTTACTAAATGTAGAGGACTCAGTTGCTTTTTTTGAAAAAGTAACATTCATCTGTTGATTAATACTAGTATTGTTGTTTAATGTTAATGATGAAACAAAGTTTGGTTTTGCTTTTACGACATCATCCGGATTCATCGAATATTCTAAATTTACAAGATCGAATTCTCACGATGGTTCAAACCTCCATTGCTGTCTTCCTGATCCGTCATCGTCATGATGCAAATCAACTATGCTCCCGGTCGAATTACTACTCAGATAATTTTCCCCATACTAATCCCTCTCTTTATCCTAATATTAAAAAATCGTTCCCTAATGGATTTAAAGTCCATTGCTGCCTTCCTGAAAAATCAATTTCAGGATATAGATCGACAAGTGCTCCAGTAGATAAGGTGCTTAAGAATTTTTTACTATTAATTATCCCACTGTAAACTTTAAAGCTAAAGTAACCATTCCCAATATCCTCAACAATCCATCTTTGTCTACCTGAACCGTCGTCCTCATGATGTAAATCAACCAAATTCCCAATATATGTTGTGCTTAAAAACTTTTTATTTGTTGAAATTCCCCTATCCATAAAAATATTCAGTGGGATTCCTGTCCAATCTAAATCGGCTGCAGATAAAGCTGCAAGATTATTTGTCATAGAGCCAATTGGTTTTCCAATGAAATTGCTTTTTTCTTCTGAAGTTATATCAGGTGAATCAATTTGCTTTTTACATGACATGAATGTCATGATAACGATTAGAATAGCATAATAATTTTTCATTTCTTTAATATTTTGCACAAAAAAACTATTAAAGAATTTGATTAATGATAACCCTTAATTATCATAAGTAACTAATTAATTCTATACCTTAGAAAAAAACTAATACAATCATTAACCCTCTCAAATGATCGATATCGGAAATTCATTACGAAAGTATAGAAATTTACATTGTTTTACTCAACAATATGTTGCAGACTTTCTCGAGATAAGTAGAATGGCTTATCGAAAATAGGAAACAAATAAAATTGATTTTTCCCTATCACAGCTTCAAAAAATCTCTTTACTTTATGAAATTGATATAGAAGAAATAATTACCCAATCTCGTTTATCAAGGAAGATAAGATTTGTCAAACAAGAAGAGATTCTGATACAACTAAAACCCAATTCATTTTAATCATAGCTTCTTAAGGTTTTCGCGATACCTCATTTTAGAATCACATTATTCCTTCTTTGAAATCCCTGAATATCCTAAGCGAGAAACGTCAATCTTTTAATTGAGTTTTACAAATAATCTCATTAATTAATTTATTAGAGTATAGCATTTAAGAACACTTTTTTATATTTTAGATTGTTCCTAAGTTATAAAAGAAGATTCAAGTTCGTTTGACTACTAAATGTTCTCTCGACAACGATATGGAGTAATTTTGCATTATTTTAAAAATGTTTATCATACAATACAAAAACAAGGCGACATTCAAACTGAAATTTCTGCTCTTTACACCTATTGATGTTTATAGGAATTTATTATGTCCAAATAAATAAGTAACAAAAAAGGTCCTGACGATTTTTTCATCAGGACCTTTTATTCTTTATAAATAAATATTACAATTTTCTAGCTACTTCTACCTGCTCGTAAGCTTCTACAATATCACCTACTTCAATGTTGTTAAAGTTCTGGATGTTCAGACCACATTCGTAGCCTTTAACCACTTCTTTTACATCATCTTTAAAGCGTTTCAATGATGCTAATTCACCAGTGTAAACGACAACCCCGTCTCTAACGATACGGATTTTGCTGTTACGGGTAATCTTACCATCCAACACCATACAACCTGCAATGGTACCCACTTTAGTGATTTTGAAAGTCTCGCGAATTTCAACGTTAGCCACAATTTTCTCTTCAAATTCTGGATCCAACATACCTTCCATCGCAGATTTAATCTCATTAATGGCATCATATATGATAGAATATAAACGAATATCGATTTGCTCTTGCTCAGCTAATTTACGTGCACCAGTCGATGGACGAACCTGGAAACCAATAATAATCGCATCAGAAGCAGAAGCTAACAATACATCAGACTCTGAAATCTGACCAACACCTTTGCTAATGATATTAATTTGGATTTGCTCAGTTGAAAGTTTCAACAATGAATCGGCTAATGCTTCAATTGAACCATCCACATCACCTTTAACAATGATATTAAGTTCTTTAAAGTTACCAATAGCCAAACGACGACCAATCTCGTCCAATGTAATGTGTTTCTGCGTACGTAATCCCTGCTCACGTTGTAATTGCATTCTTTTGTTTGCAATATCACGTGCCTCAGTTTCACTTTCCAATGCATTGAAACGATCACCTGCTGTAGGTGCACCTTGCATACCCAATACTTGTACTGGTTGTGATGGACCTGCTGAATCTACTTTAGCACCACGCTCATTAGTTAATGCCTTAACACGTCCGCTAAAGCTACCCGCTAAGATCGGATCACCAACTCTTAATGTACCCGCCTGAACCAATACTGTAGTTACAATACCTCGACCTTTATCTAATGCAGATTCAATAACTGAACCTGTAGCTCTTTTATTAGGGTTAGCTTTAAGTTCTAATAACTCAGCTTCTAGTAACACTTTATCTAAAAGTAAATCAACATTTAATCCACTTTTGCTTGAGATTTCCTGTGATTGATATTTACCACCCCAGTCTTCAACCAAAATGTTCATTACCGATAATTGCTCACGAACCTTATCTGCATTTGCACCAGGTTTATCCACTTTAGTAAAAGCGAATACCAAAGGTACACCTGCAGCTTGTGCATGATTAATAGCCTCTTTTGTTTGAGGCATCACTGCATCATCCGCAGCAATAACAATAATTGCAATATCGGCAACCTTCGCACCACGGGCACGCATCGCTGTAAATGCTTCGTGACCAGGTGTATCTAAGAAAGTTACTTTTTTACCAGTTGGTGTTGTTACCATATAAGCACCGATGTGCTGGGTAATACCACCTGCTTCACCAGCAACTACATTTGCTTTACGGATATAATCCAGCAATGAAGTTTTACCGTGATCGACGTGACCCATAATTGTAACAACTGGAGCTCTTTCAATTAAATCAGCTTCGTTATCTTCTTCCTCAATTACGTTTTCTTCATCTTCGTCTGGTTTAACGAATTGAATTTCATAACCAAATTCATCAGCAACAATGGTTAATGTTTCAGCATCTAAACGCTGGTTGATGGAAACAAACATACCCAAGCTCATACATGTACCAATAATTTTGGTTACCTGTACATCCATCATACTTGCTAACTCATTAGCCGTAACAAATTCTGTTACCTTTAATATTTTAGATTGAGATTCAAGTTCATTTGCTGCTTCTTCTGCATTAAAGGCAACATCATCACGTTTCTGACGACGCAATTTAGCACGTTGAGCAAATTTACCAGATTTACCAGCTCCACTTAAACGAGCAAGTGTTGCCTTAATCTGATCTTGAATTTCTTTCTCAGTAGGCTCTTCTTTAGGTCCGCTTGGTGTAGCATTTCTATTTTGGAAACCTGGTCTGTTATTATTTCTATTTCCTTGATAAGGTGTACCACCTTGTCCGGCAGGGCGGTTACCTTGATAAGGCGTACCTCCACCTGGCCTGTTACCTTGATATGGTGTACGTGGCGTACCTGATGCACCTGGCTGACCCTGACCTGCAGGATTTTGTCCTTGCTGACCTTGGCCACCATGTTGACCTGGCTGCCCTGGGGCTCCCGGAGTTTTTTTACGCTTACGTTTACGCTTGGCAGCTTCACTATCGCTAGACGATGCTACCGGACCATTTCTTCTATCTGGAGTGGTAGGTAAAACAATCTTACCAATAATATTTGGGCCTGTTAATTTTACAGTACGGGCTTTGATTACTTCTGGCTCGTTGCTCACTGGCTTAACCTCTGGTTTTGCTTCTACAGGTTTTTCTTCCGCTTTTGGCTGCTCAACAGGTTTTACCGGTTCAGGTGCTTTTGCAACTGATGAAGGTGTAGGCGCAGTAGTAACTGGAGTTTCCTCTTTCTTAACCTCTACAGGTTTTTCTTCAACTTTAGGCTGTTCTACAGGCTTAACTGGCTCAGGTGCTTTTGCAACTGGCGCAGGTGTAGGTGCCGGAGCAGCAGGAGTTTCCTCTTTCTTAGCAGGGCGTGTTTTTGAATTAAGATCGTTTAAATCAATCTTTCCTACAATTTTAACGCCTGGTAATCCACTCTCTTCAGCTTTATCTTCTGCCTTATTTGCAGCTACTGGTTCTGCTGCCGCAGGAGTCGGTGCCGGCGTTTCAACCTTCGGCGTTTCAACAACCTTAGGTTTTTCTACCGGAGGTGTAAATGTTTGAGTATTCTTGATCAGAATCTCTTCATTTTTCTCAAAATCGGTATTTTTCTTCGGCGCTTCTACTGGCTTTTCAGTCTCAGGCTCGTCACGACGTATTTTACCAATCACTATTTGCTTGGCTTCTTCTCTTACGATCTTATCTCCCTGATACTCTTTCAATAAGGCACTATACATGTCTCCCGTAAGTTTAAACAGAGGGCTCTTCTCGGCAGAGAATCCCTTTTTGTTTAAAAACTCAACGGCCGTACCCATGCCTATATTAAGTTCCTTAATAGCTTTAATTAAAATGATTGGTTTGTCGTCTGACATTTAGCTCCTGTTATTTTTTAATATAATACAAAAGTAGTGTTTATTTGGCAATTACACCACTTATTCAAATTCTGACTGTAAAATCTGAACCACTTCTTTAATGGTTTCTTCTTCTAAGTCTGTGCGTTTTACCAAATCTTCTACTGTAAGTGCCAAAACACTCTTAGCAGTATCGCACCCGATAGCCTTCAATTCATCAATAATCCAGCTATCAATCTCATCTGAGAATTCTTCCAAATCCACATCTTCGTCACTTTCTTCTCCAGCTTCACGGTAAACATCAATTTCATAACCAGTTAATTTACCAGCTAATTTAATGTTATGTCCGCCACGTCCAATTGCTAATGAAACCTGATCTGGTTTTAAATAAACCGAAGCATGTTTAGTCTCATCATCTAATTTAATAGAAGTGATTTTTGCCGGGCTTAGCGCACGGGTGATATATAATGAGATATTATTGGTGAAATTAATCACATCAATATTTTCGTTTTTCAATTCGCGAACGATACCATGGATACGAGATCCTTTCATACCCACACAAGCACCTACCGGATCAATACGATCATCGTAAGATTCTACAGCAACTTTAGCACGTTCTCCTGGTTCACGAACAATTTTCTTCACGGTAATTAAACCGTCAAAAATCTCTGGAACCTCCAATTCGAACAAGCGTTGTAAAAACTCAGGCGCTGTTCTTGAAATAATAATTTTTGGATTCGCATTAATCATTTCTACTTTAGAAATTACAGCTCTCACCGAATCCCCTTTTTTGAAATAATCTGCAGGAATCTGCTCTGTTTTAGGCAATAAAAGTTCATTACCTTCATCATCCAAAACCAAAGTTTCTTTTTTCCAAACCTGATAAACCTCGCCTGTGATAATTTCACCTACACGATCTTTATATTTTTTAAAGATCTCATCCTTTTCTAATTCCAATACTTTAGAAACCAAAGTCTGGCGGGCAGCTAAAATCGCTCTCCGACCAAAGCTTTCTAAAGTAATTTGTTCAATATAGTCGTCACCAACTTCTAAACTTGGGTCAATTTTATTCACTTCAGCAAGTTCAATCTCTAAATCATCATCTTCAGAAAACCCATCTTCCATTACTTTTCTGGTTCTCCAGATTTCTAAATCTCCATTATCCGGGTTCACAATTACATCACAGTTTTCGTCTGTTCCGTATTTTTTACGCAACATACTACGAAAAACTTCTTCCAACACACTGATCACCGTTGGGCGATCTATATTTTTAAAATCTTTAAACTCCTGAAAAGAGTCGATTAAATTGATTGTTGTAGTACTCATTTTTATTTAAATGAAATTAACACACTTGTTTCTATTATATCATTAAAGGGTACAGTTACTGGAACTGATACCGCTTTTTTCCCTTTTTCTTTTACTACTTCTTCGATTAACAGATTATCTTCTGTAACTTCTAAAAGTTTGCCTTCTTTTTTCTGACCTTCTTTAAGTTTAATACTAATTGAACGGCCAATATTTTTATTGTACTGGCGAATCAGTTTTAAAGGCTCTCCCACTCCTGGAGAAGAAACTTCTAAATTATAGGCTTGCTCTATTGTATTTTCTTCTTCTAAATGAAAACCAACATGTCTGCTTATTGCAACACAATCCTGTATGCTTATGCCTTCATCACCATCAACATGAATAATTAATTTGTTATTTGGCAACATCTTCACTTCCACCAGAAAAAGCTCTGGTCGATCGGCAAT
>Ga0116227_10015629_pt1 | contig 11193 bp, 9 predicted proteins | sample S1TSphgellanicum_FD_89693 | JGI IMG/M metagenome (GOLD analysis project Ga0116227, IMG submission 89693) | Host-associated microbial communities from peat moss isolated from Minnesota, USA - S1T2_Fb - Sphagnum magellanicum MG | ecosystem: Host-associated > Plants > Peat moss > Unclassified... | reverse complement strand
TTTTTTTTTTTTTTTTTTTTTTTTTTTTTTTTTTTTTTTTTTTTTTTTTTTTTTTTTTCCCCCCCCCCCCCCCCCCTTTTTTTCCCTTTTTTTCTTTTTTTTGCCTTTTGTCCTTCTTGAAAATTTTGGTTTTATATTTCTTGTTTTATTTATGGTTTTCTTTTTCATTTTAAAAAAATATTTCTCTCTTCTTTCTTTTTTCTTGATATTCTAAATGGGTTTTTGGGGGTATAAAAATTTATGTGTATCTAGTTTCTTTCTTTTATTTTTTGTTGTTTCTCTTGTTTTTGATGTTTTTGTTTTATTTATTTATTTATTTATGTATTTTTTCAAAAAAAATTTATCTTAATTTTTTCTCGTTGGTTTTCTTTTTTCCCTTTTGGTTTTCTCAATACTATTTGAGGGGTTTGTAATCTTCTTAATTGTTCTTTTTGTTTATGTTTTGTGTGTGAGTGTGCGCGGGAAAAGGTAAACCCATCCTTTGTGTGTTGGACAATTGCTCGAACAAATACCCATGCCACATGTGATTGGGATTACTCGTGAAATGATGGACTCCAAATAAAACCGACATTGATGCCCACATTCGTAAGAGTCACTTCTTCCAAGTTGTTCACTTTATTAAATATTCTAACATGGGGTGTGGGGTCTATCCTCCCCCATGTAATGATCAAATTAAAAAGTGATGAAAATTTTGTCAGTTTAATTTGACCTAGTAAGGTCTCTTATGCAATGGGCCTTGGAGATGTTTTGATAGCCAAATTTGGACAAGATCTTCATCCAAAAAGGAGTGTGAAAAGGAGGTCATTTGACTTGTGAATTATCATGAATTAGAAATGATTCATGGCTGGTAAGTTCCATCATATTCAAATTTCATTTCAAATTTGCATTGTGCTTCAAACATGTGTTTTCTAAACTATATTCAATGGTTTGTGTGTATGTCTGTTTTAGGATTCGAGGTACACCAAGGAGGCCTGCATAGTTGATTCAATGAAGTTAATTTTGGCAAACTAGCAATTTATACACTTGACAATATGTTCAATTTGCACAAAATGCAATGGCACATTATCAGAGTGCAAACGGATTATCATTGAAATTTGTTAATGAGAGTTTTAGTGAGAATGAAGGTGAGAGGAATTAGGTTCACACTCCATTTTCTGACTAATACACATTTTGTACCACGCGCATGGCATCCATGAATTTTTTATGCCACATTTTTGTAAACTAATTTAGCCTCCATGGATATAGCCCATTATAAACCAATATGTTATCATTAATCATGATGTTATATTTGATGATCCAAAGACTTTAATGGGGAAACGATGGTTTCAAGGTTAAATTTTGGATTAGAATAGATGTTTCGAAATAAAAATTAAAGATGGAGGATGAAAAAATTCTTCAACAAATGCAAGAAAATCCAACAAATGTGAATCCTTCATATGTTTTTTCTATTGATGTTGATGAGCCCTATTTTTTTGTGGAAGCTTTGAACGGTGAAGATTCAGAACATTGGAAAAAGGCCATGGATTCTAATTTTCAATCTCTACAAAATAATAATAATTGGATAATTATTCCTCTTCCATTTGATCACAAATTAGTGAGATGCAAATGGATTATCAAGATCAAATATAATGCCAATGGCTTTATGGCAAGGCACAAAGCTCGTTTGGTGGCCAAGGGATTTATTCAAGTTGAAGGTATTGATTTCCATGAAACCTTTTCCCTTTTTGCATGAATAGTTATGCTTGTAATTGTAGCCATTGAAAATCTTGAACTGCATCAAATGGATGTTAAAATTGCCTTTATAAATGGAGATCTTTTAGTTCAAATATGTATATGCAACAACCATAAGGCTTTGTGGTCAAGGTAAGGAGAATATGGTAAGTTCAAAAGATCCTTGTATGGTTTGAAACAACCTCCTTGTAAATGGAACCACAAGATTAAAACACATTTTTTACATCAAAAGTTTGGAAGGAGCTATGTTGACCACAATGTTTATTTTTTGAAAAATAAAATAAAATTATTGAATCATAACTTTGTATGTTGATGATTTGATTTTGGCTTTTAATGGTTTGACTTTGTTGAAAAAAACAAAAAATAATCTTTCAAAGAAACTTGAAATGGTGGATCTAAGTGATATTTAGTATTGTTTGGGGATACAAATAAATTGTGTTCAATAAGACTGAATAATTTATTTGAACCAAAGCAAGTACACTTGAAATATATTGGAACAATTTGGAATGGCTAAAAGTAAGTCAATATGAACTCCCCTTATGACCAATTGCATGTTTTTGAAAGATATGTGTCTTCAAAATGATGTAGACTTGGAAACAATGCAAGCTATCCCATTTCAAAATGTTACTCTAAGTCTCATGTATGCAATGGTATGTAAAAGGCTTGATATTACGCAAGTAGTGGGGGTTGTGAATTAGTTTATGGTTAATCTTAGCTAATCGCATCAAATTGCAATGAAACAAATTTTTCATTATTTGTGAAAAATAATGGATTTTGGACTACGTTTCATAAGAACCATCGAAGATGTTATTATAAGCAAGGTGCATTTTGACAAGGATGTTAACTATAGTTGGGGCCAAGCACAATTTGAAAGGAACATAAGCCATGGCTAGGGCTAAGCATGTTTTGACAAAAATGTAAACCATAACTAAGACCAAGCATGTTTTGATGAAAACATAAACCATAGCCATGGTTTTAAAAGGAACATGAAGGGCCAAGTGCATTTGGATGAAAATGTAAACCATAGTTAGGGTTATGAAATGAACATGAAAGGTTGGGCACGTTTTGACAGGAATGTAAGCTTTAATCTAAGTTTTGAAAAGAACATGAAAGGCCAAGCGCATTCTAATGAGAATGTAAACCATAGTTGGGGCCAAGTGCATTTTAATGAGAATGTAAGCCATAGCTAAGGTTCCAAAAGGAACATGAAAGGCTAGGCCCATTTTAACAAGAATGTAAGCCATAGCCAAGGCCAAACATGTTTTTAAAATAAACATAAGCCATAGCCAAGGCCAAACATGTTTTTAAAATAAACATAAGCCATAGCCAAAGCTCCAATAAGAACATGAGGGGCCAATGTGTTCCAAAAAGGACATTTATCATAGTGAAAGAATTGACAAAAACAATATGGGCTAAGTGCATTTCAAAAGGAATGTTTACCAAAGCTAATGACCCAATATTGGGAATTATGATACTATTTATGAAAGCACACAAATGTGTGTTTATTATGATGCAAATTGGGCTAGCAATAGGGATGACCGTAAATCCACATCAAATTATATTATGTTATTGGGAAATGGTGTTATCAGTTACACAATAACACATTTTGTGTTTTACATACTAGTTAGGAAGGACATATGTGAGTAGTGACTAGTGAGTTGTTAAACTCGTGTTGTTTCACCCGTTTAATCACAAGGGATGTTCAATTGCAAAGCCCAATCATTTTAACAACTAATATTTTATAATTTTCTTATAATAATGAAATTCCATATCATCATTAACCTTGGTATGACATGTAAAGTGCATGCCATCTCAACTTAGTTGTTTTATTCAACTAAATGTTACAAATGGATGATGACATGTGTCAAAAATCTATAAACATGCACATGACCAAAAGTCAACTTAGTTTAGCCCACATGTAGCTTGCGTAACCAAAAATCAACCTAGCCTAACCTAGTTAGGCTATGCAACCTAACCTAGCTCACTTAGCCAAAAGTCAAGATAATTTAATTTAATTAGGCTAGTTACCTATGTTAGGCAACCTAGGCTAGGTGACATAGATTAAAAACAAACATCGGACTTTTAGCCTAATAAGCCTAAATTAGGCTACCTAACCTAAGCCAAGTGGCCTAGGTATCATAGGTTGCAAAAGTGAAGACTTGAACCCTTCACCTTCATTTTGGGGTTCAAGTTTTCATCCATTGCACTACCACATTTTTTTAATTAATTATATTTAACACAAAGTTATAAAACTCAAAATTTTTAACCTTTAATTAACCTTTGCCACCCTAGGTTGACCTAGGTCAACCTACTTACTACCTACCAACCTAATTTATATCTAGACCTCCCTAGGTTGACTTAAAATGAACTAATTTGTCAACCTATATTACTTACTGACCTAGTCTAGGTTAACTCTAGGCATTTTTAAGTTTTAAAAAATTAACCTGTAATATTATGTTGCATTTAGTCACACAAACTTGAAGTGATTATAAACTTGATCAAATATCTTGTAATGAAGCTATCTAGGCTAACTTGGCAAAAAACCTAAAGTTAATAACTTAAGAAAGCCTACCTAGGTTAACTTATTCGTAGGGTAACCTATTCTAGGTATATTAAACATACTAGATGTAATAAAATTCTTATGTCTAGTTAAGTAATTTACAAGATATCTTATATTACAAAGTCAATTTTTATTAAGTAGCCTACATACATAGGTTAATTTAATAGGTATGTTAACCTAAGATAGCATGTCAAGTAATTCAAAAATCAAGGAATTATGTGTCATTTTTTTCAAAATAATTATTAATATTGTAATCATAATTACAAATTAACGATATTTCGTTTAGTACACATACACATGCATGTGAATTCATAATTTCAAAAACTTCATGGCACATAAAACATTATGGCATGCCATGACAAATATTGGTGCCATAAATTCAAATCACACAAAAACTTATGGTGTCACAAAAAATCATGGATTGCTATGAAAATTTGTGACACCTTACTGCCAAATGGCATTGCCATGTCATCATCACATGGAAAATTAAATCATTATTAATCATAAAGGACAATAATATTTTCAACTAGCTAATAAATGAGATTAATTCATCAAATCAATGACATGAATTGTGATGTTGACAAATAGGACCACATCATCTTATTGGCATATAGCAAGCCATGTCATCATCATGGGAAATTGAATTATTGTTAGTTGCAATGGTAGATGGTTCTTACAACTAACTAATGAACAAAAATTTAAAAATAATATGATAATTTACCCAAAAAACCAACAAGTTGTCGTATTGATTACAATTGCAAAACCATGATGCCATGGCATGTTGATCTTTTTTGCCATTTACTTAATTATTATAATTACTAAATATTTATAATTGTAATTGAAAAAAAATAGTCATTTTAATGTTTGGTTCAAACGACAAGATTTGTTATAGTGAGGGTAAAGTTTTTGGACTTGCATTTTGATGCAAAAAGTTACATTGAGGGATTAGACATCATCTCTAACATAATGACCCATCGATAAATGCCTCATTTTATCCAAAGTAGTGTATGAATCATCATATTGATTAATAATCAAGTATTTTATTACCACATTGCATGTGGAATGCCATGTCATCATGTTGTGAAACTAAAAGTCATTATTTTAATTGCAAAAATCAGGGTATTTTTAATTAACTAATTTTAATTTATTTAAAACATGTTATTATAATTTTTAGAATAATAATATATCTATCCAAAAAAACTCACTAATCGTCATATTAGTTATAGTCACAAAACCATGACATCACATGACATTTCAATGTCCTTTGCAATTACATAGTAATTTTTGTGACTAAGTAGTTATACTTGTAATAAAAAAGGACCGTAGTCATTTCTTTGACCAAAAAAAAACCCATAATGTGTTGTTGTGTTGGAATAACAAAAACAACCTCTATTGTTTTTTTATAGATATCACAAAAGCTAAATATATAGTAGCTTCACAAGCAACAAGGCAAGCAATATGGCTTTTATCACTTTTTGGGAGCATTAATGTTCCATACATGAAACCCATTGTCATATACAATGACAATCAAAGTTATATATTTTTATCAAAAAACCCAATCTTTCATGTTTGCACAAAACGCAGTGAGATTCATCATCATTTGGTGCAAGAAAAGAATGAAACAACATTGTTAAGTTGGTGTATTACAATGTATAGAATATGGTTGTAAATATTTTGACCAAGGGACTTTCTACTAATAAGCATGAATATTTTTAACATTTAATGGGTGTGATTATGTGTGTAACTTTATAATTTGTTGAATAATGGGGGTGTTGGATATCAACTTCCTACCAAGTTATTTAAATTATTTTTATCAAATTATAGTTATTTAAAATATATGTGGTACATGCACATAGTTTTGGGACTATGAGGCATGTTAAGTAAGTTTATTTAGATTTTTTTGTTAAGTTTAGTGTGAAATATTTCAATGCATGAGATGATGGCCTTGTGCATGCACTACTAAGGTATGTAACATTTCCATGGGAGTGTTCACTTCTTATTTAGATTAGGTTAGAATTCAAGGGTACATTATAGGTTTATAACAACACTTGTGTTATCCAAGGTTGCATGGGGAGCTCGTGGTAAAATTAGTATCTTCATCATTTTTATTTTTTCATTGATCCACTTCAATTTTCAACATAAGGCACCCCCATCTAATTAATTCAAAGATGCATAGGTACCCCAAGAAAGTAATATGGGGAATAATATATCTGAATAATTTCAAAATGATATGATAAAACTTCAAAATCTTGTTAACAACTCCTTGTAATTTGCCTATTGGTTGCATGCAACAAATAAGTACAAATTCATGAAGGAAATTTTTAAAAACCAATTGAAAATACTTGAACAATCTTTTTGCCCACAAATTCTTTCTTTGCACCTAGGGATAAGCCTATGATGTTTTTACAACATTTGTGTGTCAGATTCTCCTCAAATGAATTCAAGGCTCCCATTATAACAATCTAATTGATTGCAAGGGCTTTTTTTAAATATCTAGGCACAAGCCTATTGTACCATAGGCAATAGGATTTGTGTATATTTTAAACACTAATCTTACAACCTTTGTTTGTATAGAAATTGAGTTAGCAACATGGCTTCACCTCAAAACTTAGTGGTAAATTTAAAGATATTCATGTACAAAGCCACTTTACATGAGGGGTTGTTTCCCTAGCCATAGTGAACTAACACCCATATGTATTCCTTCATCTTTTTGAATGTGGCCTCTTAATGGACATGTTAAGTTCAAAAAATGTTAGATTTGAACTCACAGACCCTAATTTAATCCAAGCATGGATTATTTGTACAAATTTTAAATTATTTTAATGGATTTTGGGATTTTGACCATGGTACTATCGTGGGTGCTCATTCACCCAAGGTTAATTTTGTACCCATGCTAATGGACAATAAACATGTTATGTTGCAATGTGTTGTCAATTTAGACAAGGGAATAGTGGCCACAATTAATTAACACCCATCAATGCACCATGAAGGATGAATGATAAGTGGTTAAAAAATAATTTTTTGTTGGGTTCCATTTCTTTAGCTAACCATGATGGTTAGCTTAATTGCTTTTCTTTCTACTTACCTACTAACAACCCACAAGGAGGTTGTTAGTAGGTAAATAGTAAAACTAGCCTTCCTTATGTATAAACCATTTAATTACCTAGTCTTTACCTAGTATTTACCTATTTTCCTACCTATATATGAGACCTATTTCCTACAAAATTGGTTACCAAGGTGAAACCAAATATTAACTCAATTGAAATTCATCCACAACTGAATCATAATAGGTATCCAGTGGATGGTGCGCTAATGGGTGCTAGTTCATTATGGCTAGGAATAGTAACTTAAGGCTATAGTGAACTAACACCCACCAATTCACCAATGTGGATGGATGGTGCACTAATGGATGCACCTTTTTCGTCCCTCCATGTCCTTAGATTAACCAAGGTGGTGAACTCAAGTTGACTTTTTTTTTCCTTTCCTCAACCTAGGTTGGTTTTTTTTGGGGAATTTTTTTCCCTCAACCCCCATGTATGCCCAAGTTTCACCTACCTACCTACATTTAAATTCTTGCCTATGCACTCTTGCCTCCTCCCTCCCCCATTTGCGTACCTGCTTGCCCACCTATCGATCCATTTATTTACCTACTCACCCATCTACCTACCTTCCCATCAACCTACTTACCTATGTACCTATGCATTAAATTTCCACCAAGGCAATGATGATGTAGGTCAATGAAGGTATTGCGATATATTAGGTAGGTTGCTTCATTCTCCTTTCGACCTATTTCCCTATTAAACCTTGTAACTTAATGATTGTCGAAAACAACATTGCCATGACCCAACTAATGGTATTGCAATTAAATTAGACTTATTTTTTGTAGCCCTATAAACCTCAACAATTAAATAGGTGAAAGTAAATGAATTATAGAATATTCTCCATTTTCAACATGATGTAGCTTTAAAATGTACTTGTAAGTTATCAATGTTTAAATATTATGGTAAAATATAATACATCAAACTTCTAATTTAGTTTTAAATTCAATTTGACTAATCAATTTCAAATATACTTGTTATTTACTTTTCTTTTGCCAAAGTTTCTCAAAATTTCTAATCACCCCATAATAAACTCAAAGAAAAGCACCATGCTTTTATTATGTTATTTTCAATTATTTTAAATCTATTTTCTACTACTTGTTTCAAAAATTGAACCATTCTTTGATTGCCTTAGAGATAATTATTTAAAAAAATATTTTACCATGCTTTCACCCCGGATGATTTTATTGAAATGCAATACTAATAGGGCAAAGGGAAACTATCATATTGCACCTTTTTTTTTTTTCAATACCCTCATCAAAGTAATGCATGAACACAAAAAAATTATTGTCATGCAATACCTTTAATCTTATTAAACTATTTTCATCTCATTTAATTCAATAATGCAATACCCCAAGGACACATTGGAAATAACATATCCAACCTAATGCCCATATGCATTACCCTCATCAAAGTAATGCAAATGCACTAGATCATTTTATTATTTTGCAATACCTAAGTAGGCCTAGTTGTAATTATTTTATTCCATTTATTTCATCCCTGCAATACCCTGTGGACACATTGACAGTATAATATTGAATGCAATTCACACATGCATTACCCTCATCAAAATAATGCAAATGCACCAGATTATTTTGTTGTTATGCAATATTCATGCCCAAGATAATATATTTCACCTCATTTGATTCAAAAATGCAATACCCTCATGCTTAGGTTATATTTCATATCATCTAATTGAATAATCCAATACCCTGTGGACACATTGACCATATCATATCCAACCCAATTCACACGTGCATTACCTTCATCGAAGTGATGCAATACCCCAAAGACAAAATACAAATATCATATCCAACCATATTCACATATAGATTACCCTCATTAGGGTAATGCATATTCTTTGAATCATTTTGGTGTTTTTCAATACCCTTAGGCCAATTGAAATTATTTCATTTTATTTATTTTAATAATGCAATACCTTAAAAACATATTGGAAATAACTTATGTTGACTTTATATGCAATACCTTAATATGGGTGTTAACCAATATTTAATTGCGGCCTCACATAATACTAAAGTAAAGAAATATAGTTCAATTGCCATACCCTTATTTGATTTACCTGAATACTATTGGGGTTATGTAGTGCCGTCATGGGTGTATTAAAGTTAAGTTTAGGGGTTAGGGTATTACATGGACCAAAAAATGATCAAAGTCTTGCAATACCATTATGGTTGTATTAAATTTAAAGATAGGGTTGGTGTAATATGTTTTGTCTTTTCCCAAAGGTATTGAATAGCAAAAAATGTAAACGTAATACCTTTTCATGCATATATAAATTATCTCAAAGCTCTAAGTATGAAATAAGGGATTGTTTTGTCGATGAGGTTATTGCACAAAATCATACCTTTAGGCTTTAATGGAACTTCCACAAATGTTTGGACCACAATTGCAATACCTTCATTACTAACAATACATCTAATTAATTTTTTGTTCAATGCAATATGCACATACATTATATATGGATCTTAATAACCTTATTTCTTTACAAATAAAGTTCAAACTTTTTATAACTAGATATATTTACATATTGTTTATTTTGGCACATGAGCAAATGCAACATAACCAAAAACATGCAATGACTTATGGAAGGTTTATATCCACGCCAAACCTCTTTTGATGTCATGTTGGAATTGCCTTAATAGGGATTCAATTTTGGATGTGCAGTAATTGCCATTGCTTCTTCCCAATATCTATGATTTAACTTCAAATGTTGCAACATACATCACACACTTTCAACAAATGTTTGACTCTTCCTTTTAGTTACACCATTTTGTTCTTGTGTGTATGGAGTGGTTATCTACTTCACAATGCCATTCTCTTTGCAAAATGCATTAAAATTTTTAGAGTTATACTCCCCATTTCCATCACATTTAATTGCCTTAATATTAATTCTAGTTTGATTTTCTACCAAAGATTTGAAAACCTTAAGCTTATCAAACACACTAAATTTAGTCTTCATGGTATGAAAAAATGTCTTCCTAGAGAAATCATCAATGAAGGTTAAAAAATACTTTGCCCTTCCATGAAATGTCGTTGCCATGGGACTACATAAGTCTATGTGCATAAGCCCAAGAATTTCTTTCGCATGAAAACCCCATTCAAAGGAAATGGGATATGATGGTTGACACACCCCCAAACTTTTTAAGCTATCCAAAAATGGGTCCCAAAATGAAATCACAAAAAAAAAATAAAAATCAAGGCATGCCTCTTAGCTTGCAACATTTCTAGGGTAAGAGGGTGTGTTGGAACTTTAGGATGGGACTTGAGGGAATTCACAAGCAAAAGTTCAAGATAAAATCAACATGCACAACCAAGGAAAGAGGGTGATTAATGCAAGTTGAACATAAGTGGTGTGGTGGACCTAGTAGGGACAAATTCAAACATAAGCTTGACATGGCTCATAACCTTTGGAAGGAGGCACCACTCCCCTCCTAATAATATTTTTTTGACTCTTTGCGGGGGCTACATCCAAATGGCACTTTGTCCCGGTGACGCGCTCCCAAGTCACGGGGTGAAACCCACTTGAGGGATTCACAAAGTCAAGTTGCGGAAAGTTGAACTTGGTAGCACGCTCCCGGCTTCCAACTCTAGGAAGGGGTAGAGGGTCGAGTTGGGAGCCCCGGGATTAGACTAGGAAGAGATCAAGCTTTTAGATCACATGAACCTACATCACAAACCAACACGAGTTGGTTAGAATCCATTTGCACTCTTTTGGTGTTGGGACAAGCCACGGGGACCCGGACTCACTTGGACTCACCACATCCTTGGCTCGGGAGTATGCCA